>Ga0210402_10000828_pt1 | contig 33325 bp, 27 predicted proteins | sample IncBWC7MmetaG_FD_161055 | JGI IMG/M metagenome (GOLD analysis project Ga0210402, IMG submission 161055) | Forest soil microbial communities from Barre Woods Harvard Forest LTER site, Petersham, Massachusetts, United States - Inc-BW-C-7-M | ecosystem: Environmental > Terrestrial > Soil >...
ATTTACGCCAAAGCCGGCGCCGGGCAGGTGCGGCAATTCACGGGCCGTGATTCCGCCTTCGAGCCACCCGCGCCGGGCGAGGCCGCGCTCGTGCTCGACACCGAGGCCATGACGCCCGGGCCGTCGCTCGAAAAACTGCACGCCCTGGTTGCGTCGAGAATCCATTTTTCATGAGTTCCTACAATCTCACCCACCTGGCCCAACTCGAACACGAGGCCGTGTTCATCATGCGCGAAGTGGCGGCGCAATTTGAACGGCCGGCGCTGCTGTTTTCGGGCGGCAAGGATTCCATCGTGATGGTGCGCCTCGCGCAAAAGGCGTTCTGGCCGGCGAAATTTCCCTTTCCGCTCGTGCACATCGACACCGGCCACAATTTCGACGAGACGGTTGCGTTTCGCGACGAACTCGTGCGGGAGACGGGCGCGCGGCTGATCGTGCGCTATGTGGCGGACTCGATCAAGCTCGGCCGCGCGGTCGAGGAGAGGGGCCCGAATCCTTCGCGCAACACCCTGCAGACGGTCACGCTGCTCGACACCATCGAGGAGCAGAAATTCGACGCCTGCCTCGGCGGCGCGCGCCGCGACGAGGAAAAGGCCCGCGCGAAGGAACGCTTTTTTTCGCATCGCGACGAGTTCGGCCAGTGGGATCCGAAAAACCAGCGGCCCGAGCTGTGGAACCTTTTCAACGGCCGCAAGCACCACGGCGAGAACTTCCGCGTTTTCCCGCTTTCGAATTGGACGGAGATGGACGTGTGGCAATACATCGCGAAGGAAAAACTTTCGATCCCGTCGATTTATTTCACGCACGAGCGCGAAATCGTGAACCGGGGCGGCGTGCTGCTGGGGAAGTCGCCGTTCATCACGCTGCTCGACGGCGAACGCTACGAAAAGAAGCAGGTGCGTTTCCGCACCGTTGGCGATGCCACCTGCACCGGCGCGGTCGAGTCGGGCGCGTCCACGCTCAGCGAGATCATTCAGGAAGTGGCTTCCGCCCGCGTGACCGAACGCGGCGCGCGCGCCGACGACAAGCGTTCCGAGACCGCGATGGAAGACCGCAAAAAGGCGGGATATTTCTGAAAATGACGAATTCCGAATGACGGATGGCTCATGCAGAATGCCCAACTTCCAATTACCAACTACGAATTACGACCGCCAATGACCGCTGCCGCCACCACTGACACGACCAATTATCTTAACATGGACCTGCTCCGCTTCACCACGGCGGGCAGCGTTGACGACGGCAAGAGCACGCTTATCGGGCGCCTGCTGTACGACTCGAAGGCCATCTTCGACGACCAGCTGGCCGCGCTTGAGCGGGCGACGGAGCAACGGGGGGAAGAAAACCTCAATCTCTCGCTGCTGACCGACGGCCTGCGCGCCGAACGCGAGCAGGGCATCACCATCGACGTGGCCTACCGCTACTTTGCCACGCCGCGCCGCAAATTCATCATCGCCGACACGCCCGGCCACATCCAGTACACGCGCAACATGGTCACGGGCGCCTCGACGGCCAACCTTGCCATCGTGCTGGTCGACGCGCGCAAGGGCATCGTCGAGCAAACCTGCCGGCATTCGTTCATCGCCTCGCTGCTGCGGATCCCGCATCTCGTGATCTGCGTGAACAAAATGGACCTCGTCGACTGGTCGCAGGCCGTGTTCGACGACATCGTGCAGAAATATTCCGAGTTCGCCTCCCGCCTGGAGGTCCCCGACATCAAGTTCATTCCCATCAGTGCGCTGCACGGCGACAATGTCGTCGATAAATCCACGCACATGCCGTGGTACCAGGGCGGATCGCTGCTCTATTCCCTCGAATCGATTTACATCGGCAGCGACGCGAACCACGTCGATGCGCGCCTGCCGGTCCAGACCGTCATCCGGCCGAACAACGACGCGTTCCACGACTTCCGCGGTTTTGCGGGCCGCGTGGCCGGCGGCGTCTTCAAGATCGGCGACGAAGTGCTCGCGCTGCCGAGCGGGTTCACCACGCGCATCACCGGCCTCCATGTGCACGGCGAGCCGGCGACCGAGGCTTTTTCACCCATGTCGGTCGTGATGACGCTGGCCGACGAGATCGACATCAGCCGCGGCGACATGATCGTGAAGCCGAACAACCAGCCGGAGTCGGCGCAGGAGTTCGAGGCGATGGTGTGCTGGTTCTCCGAGCAAAAGCTCCAGCCCGGCGGCAAGTACATCCTGCGTCAGACCACGCGCGAGGTGAAATGCGTGATCAAGGACGTCCGCTACAAGGTCAACATCAACACGCTCCACCGCGCCGAGGGCGACCTCGAGATCGGCATGAATGACATTGGCCGCATCCATATCCGCACGGCCAAGCCGCTCTTTTTCGACCCGTACAAACGCAACCGCAATACCGGCAGCCTGATCTTGATCGACGAATTCACCAATGCGACCGTGGCAGCCGGGATGATTCTTTGACCTGGCGGCGCGAAGATCGCGCCTGCCAGGAGTAGTTGGTAATTTTGTATTTAGGTGGGGTCGGTTGCCCCAGCCGACCTATTTGTACGGCCCGTTGAGGGCAACGGGCCCTACCCAAGAGGTTCCCTCTACTTGTTACTTGCGACTTGGTCTTCTTCATTCTCCATTCGGAATTCTGAATTCGTCATTCAATATCTGGCTTTCGGCCGCGCGTCCGCGCACGTTGCCGGCGGCCATTGCGCCCGTGCTGGTCGGCTCGGCGCTGGCGTGGCGCGAGCATGCATTCAAGGCACCGGCGGCGCTGGCGTGCCTCGGCTTTGCGTTGCTGGTGCAGATCGGCGCCAATTTTGCCAACGACTACTACGATTTCATCAAAGGGGCGGACACGGCTGAACGCGTTGGGCCGCGTCGGGCGGTGGCGTCGGGGCTCGTCGCGCCGGCGGTGATGCGCGTGGCGATGTGGCTGGTGTTCGCGCTCGCGTTCGTGGTCGGCCTCACGCTGCTGCGCTACGGCGGCTGGCCGTTGCTGGTGGTTGGCGTGGTGAGCATCGTCAGTGGCGTCGTCTACACCGGCGGCCCGTTCCCACTCGGCTACCACGGGCTGGGCGATGTGTTCGTATTCATTTTCTTCGGCCTCGTGGCCGTGGCAGTGACGTTTTTCGTGCAAACGGGCCACGTGAGCACCGAGGCCTGGATGGCGGGCGCGGCGATTGGTGCGCTGTCCGCCAATATCCTGCTCGTGAACAACTATCGCGACGCCGAGACCGACGCGAAGGCCGGCAAGCGCACGCTTGTCGTGCGATTTGGGAAAAGCTTTGGGCGCGTGCAGTTCGCAGTGGCGCATGGCGTGGCGCTGGCGGTGATGCTTGAACTCGCGGAACGGCTGGCCCTGCGGCCGGCGCTGGCGGTGCCGGCGGGCTTGCTCGCCGCGACACTGGCGGTGTGGCAAATGCAACGCCTGTCGCGCGCGCAAACGCCGGCCGAACTCATCACGCTGCTCGGCGTGACCGGCCGCCACGTCGCGCTCTACGCGCTGTTGCTGTCGGCGTGTTTGGTATTGTCGTAGGTCGGGGTTTATCCCTGACGTGTAGCCATGAAATTGCAGCCGGGGTCGCTGACCCCGGTGGCCGGCCTCAACGAGGCCGGCTACATTTTTAATGTCGGGCGTAAAGCCCGACCTGCAACGGTCAACTACCCGCGGCAAAAGCCGCGTTAGACTTTCGCCAGCAGCTTTTCCTTCAACGTGGCTTTCGGCATGAGGCCGACGATCTGGTCCACGAGCTGTCCACCTTTGAAGAGGAGCATGGTCGGGATGGCGCGGACGCCGTATTCGGCGGCGACGGCGCTGTTTTCATCCACGTTGACCTTTGCGATGGTCACCTGGCCGTTGAGCTCGGTGGCGAGCTCTTCGAGGATCGGCGCGATCGCTTTGCACGGTCCGCACCAGGGCGCCCAAAAATCCACGAGAACCGGCGCAGCGGTGGCCGCGATGGCGCTTTTGAAAGTGCTGTCAGTAAGGTTGGCGATTTTGTCGGACATGGTAATGATTCAAGGTTGTAACTATTGCACAGCCGTCAAGCACGGGCTTGCGTTCAGCGGTCAAGGTTCCCGGTTCAAGGTTGAAACCTTGTTACTTGGCCCCTGATGCTTGCCACTTGGCTCAACGCGGGGTGGACTTGTCTAAAATTTCGGCGAGTTCTTTCGGCTCGACGGAGACGAGCGGTTTGCGGCGGCGTTTCAGCTCCTCGAACGTTTTCACGACGGTCTCGGTCATTTTCTCGTGGGTCTCGGCTGAGCCGCCGACGATGGCAAAATCTTTCCCGGTGGTGATGCGTTTGTGGCCGTCGTCATTGTCGAGGCCGAGGCCGAGCAGGGCGGCCTGGCGGCGCGGGCGCTTGGTGGCGGGCTTTTTCTTCACGATGAAACGGTGCTCAGCTCGGCCGGTGTGGCAAGTGGGTTTTCTTCGACGGCATTGCAAATGATATCCGAAAAGGTTTCGTCCTGCTGCAGGCGGAGTTTTCTGAGACGGGTCAGTTCGAGCACGGCGAGGAAGGTGGCGATGAGCGTGCGCAGGGTGACTTTTGTCTCGAAGAGATGCGAGAACACGAAGGTGCGCTGCGTCTGCAGGCGCGCGAGGAGCATTTCCATCTGGTCGGCGACGGTGACTTGCTCGTCGTGAATCTCGCCGACGACGAGTTTCTCGGCGAGGCGGCGCAGGACGATGTTGAAGACGTTCCACAGCTCGATCCGGTCGGCGTGCTTCAACGGGCGGTCGAGCGGGTCACCCGAGAGCGCCGAGACGTACCGCGCAAGGAGGTTTTGCTTCTCGATGGCGATCTCGCCCAGGCGGGCGGCGGCTTCCTTGAATTTCTTGTATTCCAGCAGCTGGTGCACGAGTTCCCAGCGCGGGTCCATTTCGTCCTCGGCGGCATCGGGATCGATCGCGGCCTGGCCGCGCGGGAGGAGCAGGCGGCTTTTGATCTCCATCAGCGTCGCGGCCATGACGAAAAATTCGCCCGCCAGGTCGAGGTCGAGCTCCTGCATGGAGCGCAACGCGTCGAGGTACTGGCGCGTGACCGACTCGATGGGGATGTCGTAGATGTCGAGCTCGCTTTTGCGAATGAGGAAAAGCAGCAGGTCGAGCGGGCCCTCAAAAGCCTGGAGCTTGATGCGATAATCGGAATCAGGAATCACGTCGCAATGGTTGAGGCGGAGCGCATCGCGGCAATGGAAAAATCACCCAATCCGCCGCAACGACGCTACGAAAAAGCCGTCGGTGTCGTGGAGCGCGGGCAGGAAGGTCAGGCAGGCGCCGTTGGGTTGCGCGCTGAAGGTGCGCGTGAAAGGCGCGGGCGCGAATTCGCGGTGCGCGGCGAGGAAGGTGTCGATGACGTCCTCGTTTTCCCGGCGGCTGAGCGAACAGGTGGCGTAAACCAGCCGCCCGCCGGGGCGCACGCGCGGTGTGAGTTCGGTGAGCAGGGCGAGCTGGGCCTGCGCGGCTTTTTCGACGTGCCCGGGCTGGGTGGACCATTTCAGGTGCGGCGCACGGCGCCAGGTGCCGGAGCCGCTGCAGGGCGCATCAATGAGCACGCCATCGTAGGTCTGCCTGTCGGGTGAGTTGAGGACAGCGATGTTTTTGAGGCCGGCGCGCGCGGAGCGCGCACGCAGCTCGCGCAGGGCGTCGGCCCGGATGTCGTGCGCGTCCACATGGCCGCGCGGGCCGGTGAGGGCGGCGAGCTGGAGCGTTTTTCCGCCGGCGCCGGCGCAGGCGTCGAGCCAGCGGCTGCCGGGATCGATGCCGATGGATTCCAAAATCAACTGTGAGCCGAGGTCCTGGATCTCGATGAGGCCGTCCTGGTAGCTGCGCGTTTTCGTGAGGTCGGTGTCGGCGAGCAACTCGATGGCGCCGGGCAGCACGGCGGTGCGGCGCCAGGTCCATCCGTGTTCGGCGAATTCGTCAAAGACGGGCTGCGGGTCGGGCGTTTGCAGGCGCAGCCAGATCGGCGCGCGGCTCAGCACGGCCTCGAGTTGCGGCGGGGAAAAAAGGGTGGGGCCGTGCAGGCGGAACCAGAGGGGCAGCGGCGCGCCTTCGACGCGCAGGTACTCGGCCCGCGCGGCGATGGTCGCGGGCAGCGGCGGCATGTCCTCCACGAGGGCGGCGCGAAACTCATGCGTAGCCGGCGTATCCGCCGCGAGCCAGGCGACGGAGCGCAGGGCCACTTCAGGTTTCTTGTCGAGTTTCGGCTCGATCCACGGCCAATAGCGGATGGCGGTGTAAAGCAGTTCGCGATAGAGGCGGCGGTCGCGCGCGCCAAAGGCGCGGTTTTGCGCGAGCAGGGATTGAATGCGCGCCGGCAGGGCGCGATCAGCATGGATGTGCGGGCGCAGGCGGGCAAGCAGGCGCAGAAAGTTCTTCTGCTGGTTGCGAATCAAGCTGGAAGGAAGGGGCATGGGGGCGGGCGGGGTGGCGCGCCGTTCTGGGGGGACTAAAACTTAATCAGTTGGATTTCGAGGTTGAGACCGAAGTGACCCTGGCGGGTGTCGCCGTTGAGGAGCGAGACTTGGTAGTGGATGATCCAGGTATTGCGGATGTTTTGGCGGAGATCGACGACCTGCTGGTTGGCGCGCCGGAGGCGGGCATCGTAGGTGAAGGTTTCGACGACCTCGTAAGCTTCGTTGAGGCGTTCCCGATATTGGAAGTTATATTGTTCAATCTGACCATGAAGGAAGCTGTTGGAAAAGGAAAATGAGCGCTGTTCGCCGTCGCGAATGACAAAACCGGTGTCGAGCTCGCGTTGCTCGCGCTGTTGGGGTACGACGATTTCCAGTGCGTTGAACTGCAACCAGTTAATCGGTGTTGCGCTGATCTCGGCCTGGGTTTGCGAGAGGGATTTGTCCCCGGGGTCGCGGCTGAACCGGAAGTCTTCCGCGAGGTTGAGGCTGAACAGGTTGCGCGAGCCGTAGTGGGGATCGCGGGTCTGGAGCACATTGTCGAGCTCAAGGCGCACGGCGTCGGTGCGATGCAGCTGGTCGATGTTGCGCATGTCGCCGAGATCGAGCGGCTGCAGGTAGGGCGAAAACGTGAGGCTATCGATGGGGGGGATGTAGCGCTGGCCGTGCTCGGCCTCGGGAATGTAGCGATAGGAAATTTTCGGCGTAAACAAATGGCGGAGGCCATCGATGTGCCAGCGATCATTTTTATAATCCCACGTGCCGCTGGAGCGCAGTTCGGCATCGAAGCCCGCTTCACCGAGAGTGCGCAGGTAGTTGTCCTTCGCTCCGGTGGCGTTGGAGTAGTAGGTGAGGCGGCCGCCGACAATGGGTGTGAAGGTGAACCAATTCGTCGGCACAATGGGCCGCCCAAGCCCGTAGAACGTGTCAAAGCGGTTGCTGTTCAGGATCGGGCCGGTGGGCGGCGGGTTGTCGCGCAGAACAGCTGCGCTGGCCGAAAAACGTTCCTCAATGCCGGCGCCAACCGTGATCGGCAGCAAATCGAAGCGGACTTCCGGCAAACGTTCCTGAACCTGCTCAAAATTGTTTGGGCGAAACCGCGTGAAGGCCGAGAGGATGTAGTCCTGGCCGGCGTAGTCGGCCTCGAGAAAATTGTCGGGCGTCTGCACCGAATTAAATTCGGCCGGGTAAAATTCGCGGATGATTTCCGAGTCCTTCCAATAGTTCACGTCGCCCATCAGCGTGATCTTGTCGTCGATGTTTTGCTGGTGCTGCCATTCGAAATAGCTGCGATCGTGCGGCACCGGCTGACCGAGGATGTCGGTGCCCCTTTTGGTGTTGTCGCCGCGGTCGTCGATATATCCCCCGCGGAAAGCCCCGGTCAGCTCTTGGTCGCCGCCATTGTAAGCGTAGTCGCCCGAGGGGCCGAACAGCAGGCCGCGCGCGGTGTAATATTCGAGATGACCGCCGAGCCTCACGTCAGGCAGGACCGGCAGGTTCAGGCCCAGGCTGGCAAAGGGACCGAGGCTGCTGCGGTAGCCGGCGTCGGCGGAGAAATAGGAAAGCAAGGACTGTTTGCCGTCCATGCGCTGGCCCAAGTGGGGCAGGATGAGCGGCCGCACGGGGCCGACTCCGATGCTGGTGCCGTCGGCGGTCAGGAGTTTTCCGGGTTCGTAAACGAGCGTTTCGGCGTGCGCCGTCGGCGTGTAGGGATTCGGTTCGTGCAGCGTGAAAAAGGCGTTCTTGAACGTCATTTTGGTTTTTGTCCCCGCGACCGAGTCAGCTGAAATATAGACGGGATATTCACCCAGCCGCACATGCTCGAGTTGGAAGAATCCATCCTTGAGCCGGTAGGCCAGGTGGTCCGCCAGCAGCCGCTGCGGGCCGTGCGTGAGCACCACGTGGCCGGTGGCGGCGGCAACCCAGGTGCTTTTATTGACGCGGATTTCGTCAGCCGTCAGCAGGGCGTCGCCGAAAACCAGCTGGGCGTGGCCCGAGATGACGTTTTCCTGCGTATTGAGGTCGTAGGTGGACGCTTGGCCGGAAAGCTCCGGCACAATGGGTGCGGCGCGCAGGGTAGCGGAAAAAAGTAACAAAACGGACAAACAACGACGCATGCGGCCCGGGAGATAAGGGAGTGAGGGGCCCGCAAGCAAGCTTGAGTGTGCGTGGATGCACTTTTCTCTTTTACGCCGGGCGTATTGCGGGCATTGTCCAGCCCCTTTACGCATATATTGCCGATGCCCAATCCTTCCCGCCGATCTTCCAGCGCGCTTCGCGAAATGACCCAGCTAAGCGCGGAAATCCGCATGCTGGGCAGCGGGCTTGGCCGCGTCATCACCCGCCTCGAAGGACAGGAAACCTTCAACACGGTCGAGCGCCTGCGCCTGCGCGCCAAAGCCAGCCGGGCGGGCGACGCGCAAGCGGCCGGTGATCTTGCTGCAACGGTGGCCGCCCTCGATCCGGCGCAGGCCTTCAACCAGGCGATGGCTTTCACGCTCTATTTCGAGCTGGTCAACCTGGCCGAGGAAAATTTCCGCATCCATCTGCTGCGCGCGCGCCGCGCCGCCCGTCTGGTGCCCGGCAACCCCGCGGCCTTGCGGCCGATTCGCGAGTCCATCGAGGCCGCCGTGTTCGAACTGAAAAACCGCGGCGTCTCCGCGGAGGCGATGCAGGCCCTCGTGGATCGGGTGGGCATCGAGCTCGTCTTCACCGCGCACCCGACCGAATCGAAGCGCCGCACCCTGCTGACCAAGCTCGGACGCCTCGGGCAGCTCCTGCGCCAGCGGCTGGACCCGGTGAGTAACGAACTGGGCGATTTCGACCCCGCCTGCATCGAGCGTGAAATCACCTCGCTGTGGCTCACCGACCGCAGCCGGCTGGCGCGCCCGGAAGTTACCGACGAAGTCCGCACCGGCCTGTGGTATTTCGACACCACGCTCTGGCATATGCTGCCGCGTTTGCAGGACGATTTTGTGAACGCCCTCGAGCAATACTATCCAGGTGTGCGCCCGCCGACGCGCTGGCTGACCTTTGGCTCATGGATTGGCGGTGACCGCGACGGCAACCCGAATGTCACGGCGCGGGTCACGGCCGAAACGCTCGTGCTGCACCGCCGCCTGGCGCTGGACAAGCTCAGCCTTGAGGCGCGTGAACTTGCCCGCCTGCTTTCCGTCTCGACGCGGCGCGACGCCATCTCGGCGCGGATGAAGAAACTCCTGAAGGAAAACCGCCATCTCAGCCCGCACGTCGAAGCGCTGACCAGCCGGTATCCAAACGAGCCTTACCGCCAGCTTCTCGGCGGCCTGCGCGACCGGCTCACGCTGGCCGTGGAGGAAATGCGCGACGCCACCGTGCTCGACACCGCGGACGAGGTTTGCCTGCCGCGTGAGACCGTGGAGGAAATGCTCGACGTCATCCACGACAGCCTGCTCGCGGGCCGCGGCGCGTTGCTTACCGGCGGCGAGCTGCGCGATGCGCAGAGCCAGCTCGAGATTTTTGGCCTGCACACGGCTCGGCTTGACCTGCGCCAGCATTCCGCCCGGCACGAATCGGCGGTCGCGGAGATTTTTGCCGCCATCGACGGGGCGGAAGACTATGCGAAATTAAATGAGGCGGATAAAATCGCCGTGCTCGGCCTGGCCCTGGCCGGCGCGGAGCGGCTGCCCGAGGCCATCCTGGAAAAACTGGGCGCGGCCACGCGCGATGTCATCGACCCGCTGCGCCTGGCGGCGCGCGCCGCGGCGAAATTCGGGCCGCAGGCGCTGGGCATCTATGTCATCAGCATGACCGATGGCGTGTCCGATGTGCTCGAGGTTGCACTTTTGCAGCAGATGGTGGGCTCGGCGCTGCCGATTGCTCCGCTTTTTGAAACCCTGGCCGATCTCGAGCGCGCGCCGCAAATCCTCGCGGCGCTCTTCGCGCAGCCGGGTTATGGGCCGCTGCTCGAGCGCGACCGCCGCCACCAGCACGTGATGCTCGGTTACTCCGACAGCAACAAGGACTGCGGTTACCTCACCGCCAACTGGGCGCTCTACCAGGCGCAGGAGACCATCACGCGCGTGTGCGGCGAGTGCGGCGTGCGCGTGACGCTTTTTCACGGCCGGGGCGGCAGCATCGCGCGCGGCGGCGGGCCGGCGGCCAAGGCCATCCTCGCGCAACCCGTCGGGCTGCGCGATGGCGGCATCCGCGTGACCGAGCAGGGCGAGGTGCTCTCGACCCGCTACCACGACCCCGACCTCGCGCACCGCATCCTCGAGCAGATGGCGTACGGCGTGCTGCTCGGCACCCACGCGGCGCAGGCGGAGAACAACGTGCCCGCCGAATGGCTCGAGGCCATGGAGACAATGTCCGCCGCGGGCTACGCGGCTTATCGCGCGCTCGTGCACGACGACCCGGAATTTTTGGTTTTTTGGAAGCAGGCCACGCCGATCGAGGAAATCAGCCAGCTCAAGCTCGGCTCGCGCCCGAGCTACCGCCGCGCCACGCAAAGCGTCGATGACCTGCGGGCCATCCCGTGGGTGTTTTCGTGGATGCAGAGCCGGTTCGTTTTTCCCGGGTGGTTCGGGCTGGGCTCGGCGCTCGCGGCGGTGCTGAAGCGCGGCCCGAAAGGCAAAAAGCTGCTGCGCGCGATGCACGCGGGCTGGCCGTTTTTCCAGACGACGATCGACAACGCGCAGCTCACCATGCGCAAGGCCGACATGAAGATCGCCGAGCTTTACAGCTCCCTCGTCGATGACGAAAAAATCCGCCGGCGGATTTTCAACCTGCTCGAGGCGGAGTTTGCCCGCACGGAGGCGGCCATCCTCGCCGTGACGGGGCAGAAGCAGATGCTGGGCAACGAGCCGGTGCTGCTGCGCTCGGTGCAGTTGCGCAATCCCTACATCGACCCGCTGAATTATATCCAGGTGGAAATGATGCGCCGCCTGCGCACCGCAAAAAATATCGACGCGGAAGAAAAGGCCGCCCTGCAGGGCGTGATCGAGCTGACCATCAATGGCATTTCGGGCGGACTGAAAAACACGGGCTGACCGACAGTTTTTCAACAGTCTGCTCGACGGCGTGGTCTCTTTCGCGCAATCACTTAGCACTCCGTGATCATTTCCAAGTCCGAGCTCACCACCTTTATCGAAGCCCGGCATGCCACCCCGCATGACCTGCTCGGCATGCACCCGCTTACGCACGGCCGCAGCCAGGGCGTGGTGGTGCGCGCGTTTCTGCGCGAGGCGGACGGCTGTTACGTGGTCGATGTGGCCACCGGCGAGGCCTGGCCGATGAAGCGGCTGGCCGGGCACGGTTTTTTCGAGGTGTTTATCCCGCGGAAAAAAGCCTGCTTCCGCTATCAGTTGCGCGCCGCTCTCTCCAACGGCGAAATGAGGCAGTTTTACGATCCGTATTCGTTTTTGCCGACGCTGGGCGAGCAGGATATTTATCTTTTCAACCAGGGCAACGAACACCGTGCCCACGACAAGCTCGGCGCGCACCTACGCGTGATCGACGAAGTGAAAGGCGTGGCCTTTGCCGTGTGGGCGCCCAACGCCGCGCGCGTGTCCGTCGTCGGCAATTTCAACCACTGGGACGGACGCTTCCACCCGATGCGGCGGATCGGCGCATCGGGCGTGTGGGAGTTGTTTTTGCCGGGGTTGGGCGGGGGCGAGATCTACAAATTCGAGATTTTCGACCAGCAGGGCCACCTGCGCATCAAGACCGACCCGTACGGCACCTGTTTCGAGGCGCCGCCGAACAATGCCTCCATCGTTTGCGACACGTCGAAATTCCAATGGCACGACGCCGCTTGGCTCGAGCAGCGACGCGCGCAGGCCGGCCAGCTCGACCGGCCGATCTCAGTTTACGAGGTGCATCTCGGCTCGTGGCGCCGGGTGGTCGAGGACGCGAACCGGCCTTTGACTTATCGCGAAATGGCCCCGCTCCTCGCGGATTACGTGGTCGAGATGGGGTTTACGCACATCGAACTCATGCCCGTCTCGGAGCATCCGTTCGACGGTTCGTGGGGCTACCAGGTGACCGGATTTTTTGCCCCGACCCACCGCTATGGTTCGCCGGAGGATTTCGCGTTCTTCGTCGATCACCTGCACCAGCGCGGCATCGGCATCATCCTCGACTGGGTGCCCGCGCATTTTCCCCGCGACACGTTTGCGCTGGCGGAGTTCGACGGCACGCACCTCTACGACCACGCCGATCCGCGGCAGGGCGCGCACATGGACTGGGGCACGCTCATTTTCAACTACGGCCGCAACGAAGTGCGCGGTTTCCTCATCGCGAGCGCCCTGTCGTGGTTCGACCGCTACCATATCGACGGCCTGCGCGTGGATGCCGTGGCCTCGATGCTCTACCTCGACTACTCGCGCAAGGAGGGTGAGTGGATCCCCAACAAATACGGCGGACGGGAGAATCTCGACGCGATCGATTTCCTGCGGCAGGCCAACGACCTCGCGCACCACTATCATCCGGGCGTGCTCATGATCGCGGAGGAGAGCACGTCGTTCGGCGGCGTGACCAAGCCGACGAAGGACGGCGGCCTTGGTTTCGATTACAAATGGAACATGGGCTGGATGAACGACACGCTGCGCTACTTCTCGAAGGAGCCCGTCCACCGCAAGTGGCACCACAGCGACCTCACCTTCGGCATGCTCTACCAGTATGCGGAGAATTTCATCAGTGTGTTTTCGCACGACGAAGTCACCCACGGCAAAGGCTCGATGCTTTATAAAATGGGCGCGTGGCACATCCCGGAAAAAGCCGCCAACCTGCGCGCGCTCTACGGCTACATGTGGTCGTATCCGGGCAAGAAACTCGTTTTCATGGGCAGCGAGTTCGGCCAGGCCCACGAGTGGAACTACAACGCCAGCCTCGACTGGCACCTCTGCCAGTACCTCGACCACGAGGGCATCCGCTTCCTCGTGCGCGATCTCAACGCGCTTTACCGCCGCGAGCCCGTGCTCAGCCTGAACGACTTCAACTCGCACGGCTTCCGCTGGATCAACTGCACCGACGGCGATGCGAGCGTGCTCAGCTACCTGCGCAGCGATCCGTTTGAGCAGACGCTGTTCGCCACGGTTGGCCACTTCACGCCCGTGGTCCGCAGCGACTATCGCGTCGGCGTGCCGCGCCGCGGCTTCTGGAAGGAAGTCGTCAACACCAACAGCCAGTACTACGGTGGCAGCGGCCTGGGCAACGGTGGCGGCAAGGCCACCGAGGACGTGCCGGCCGACGGCTTTGCGCAGTCGCTCAATCTGACGCTTCCTCCCTACTCGACGACCATCTTCAAGTGGACGGCGGAGGGGTAACGGCCTGTCGGGTAGTTGGTAATTGGTGTTTGGCTATTAGTCATTCTTTGTTAGTCGTTTGCGCTGGTTTATGATTTCTCCAGTCGAGGCAAAGCCGGCATCAGCACGCCAAATTCCAAAGAAAATGGAATGGCAGAAAACCCATTGCTAAATACCAACGACAAACTACCAATTTTCCCATGATCACGCACAGACTTGGCATCATCATGAACGGCGTCACCGGGCGCATGGGCACGAACCAGCATTTGCTGCGCTCGATCAAGGCCATCATCGACCAGGGCGGCGTCAAGCTGTCAGACGACGAGGTCATTTTGCCCGACCCGATCCTCGTCGGCCGCACGGAGTCCAAGCTCGCCGCGCTTGCCGCCAGCGCGGGCGTGAAGCGATTCACGACGAACCTCGACGCGGCCCTCGCCGACCCGGCGAACCAGGTTTATTTCGATGCGGCCCTCACCGGCCAGCGGCCCGTCGGCGTGCGCAAGGCGATCGCGGCGAAAAAACACATTTATTGCGAGAAGCCCACCGCCACGACCTCGGCGGAGGCGGTGGCGCTTTATCGCGAGGCCGCCGCCGCCGGCCTCAAGCATGGCGTCGTGCAGGACAAGCTCTGGCTGCCGGGCCTGTTGAAGTTGAAGCATCTCATCGATACGGGATTTTTTGGGAAAATTTTGTCCGTGCGCGGCGAGTTCGGCTACTGGGTGTTTACCGGCGAGCACGACAAGCTCCAGCGCCCGTCGTGGAATTACCGCAAGGAGGACGACGGCGGCATCATCACGGACATGCTTTGCCACTGGCAGTATGTCATCCAGAATCTTTTCGGCGAGGTGAAGTCGCTCTCCTGCCTTGGCGCGACACACGTCCCGCAGCGCTGGGACGAAGCGGGCCAGCCCTACGCGTGCACGGCGGACGACTCGGCCTACGCGACGTTCGCGCTGCACAACGGCACGATCTGCCATTTCAACTCCTCGTGGTGCGTGCGCGTGCGCCGCGACGACCTGCTCACGCTGCAGGTGGACGGCACGCACGGCAGCGCCGTGGCCGGCCTGCGCGACTGCGTGGCCCAGCCGCTTTCCGCCACGCCGCGCTGCGTGTGGAATCCCGACTTGGACAGCCCGGTCAAGTATGCGGACGGCTGGACGCGCGTGCCGGGGCAGGACCATTACGACAATGCGTTCAAAATGCAGTGGGAGCTGTTCCTGCGGCACGTGGTGAAAGGCGATCCGTTTCCGTGGAACCTGCGCGAAGGTGCCAAAGGCGTGCAGCTCGCCGAACTCGGCCTCAAGTCATGGGCCGAACGCCGCTGGGTCGATGTGCCGGAGCTGGCGTGAGTAATTGGTATTTAGTAGTTGGTAATTGGTAGTTAGTATTTTGTCACAGGGCATTTCCCTTCCTGATTTGCAAAATCGGGTGGAACTGTGCCACGTTAGCGTCCTCTCACTTCTTCAACCATGACTGCTTCACTCGCCTTTGCCTTTCTCCCACCCGGGATGTTCATGCTCCTGTTCGTTCTCGTGTTCGTGTTTGCGCTCTACGCGCAGATCCGCGTCTCGAGCGCCTACAGCAAAAACGCCCGGATTCTCTCGCGCGGCGGCATCACCGGCCGCGAGGCGGCGCAGGCCGTGATGAACCAGGCCGGCATCGACGACGTCGAAATCGTGGAAACGGGCGGACATCTCACCGACCACTACGACCCGTTGCACAAGCGCCTGGTGCTCTCGTCGGAAAACTATCGCGGCACGAGCCTCGCCGCGCTGGGCGTGGCCGCCCACGAATCGGGCCACGCCATCCAGCACAAGGTCGGGTACAAGATGCTCGAGTTCCGCATGGCACTCGTGCCCGCAACGCAGATCGTTTCCCGCGTCGTACCTTTCATTATTCTCGCGAGTTATTTCTTGGTGCGCGGCCTCACCGGCCCAATGCTCGATGTAGCCATCATCTGCTACGCGGTGCTGACCCTCTTTAACCTGGTCACGCTGCCGGTCGAGTTTGACGCCAGCCGCCGGGCCAAGGCCCAGCTTGTGAGCCTGGGTATTTTGGATCGCGACGAGATGCCGGGCGTGAACGAAACGCTTGACGCCGCAGCGTTGACCTACGTGGCGGCTTTCATCAGCACGCTGCTCATGCTGCTTCAACTGCTCTCGCAACGGCGCGACTGACAGGGGCCTGGCTCTCCCGGGTTCAAGGTTCCCTAAAAGTGAGTCACGGGTGGTGAGTGGTTCAGCGTTCAGGGTTCGCCGGACAGGCGGGGGTGTTTTCTGCCCTCAGCCGGCCCATGCCGTGGCATCGAGACTTGCGCGGATGACCATGGCCACAAACCCACTTATTGATGGCCAACCGGGCCAAGGTGTGTTTTCAAACCGGCATGGCTCGTCGTGAAGAACCAAAATGAACCGACTCCTCGCGTGACGGGTTGCCCGGGTAAAGCAATTGGCGCCATCGTCGCACTACTCGCACTTTTTGCGGTGTTTTGCGTGGGGTCCGGGTGGAACACCTCGCCGACGTTTGACGAGCCGTTTTTTATCGGGGCCGGATATGCTTTTCTCAAGGGTGACGTGCACGCGCAGCCAACGGCGAATCTCGTGCTGGCAGAGAAATGGGTCGCCCTGCCGTTGCTCGCGATGAAGGTCGATGAGCCGACGGTAGAAGAGTACCGCACCTCCGAGGCGCGGAGGCAAAATGCCTACTGGGTTTCACTTTTTCGAAGCGAGACTCACATGCTGGCCATGTTGCGGGCAACGCGGGCGATGGGCACATTGCTCGGGGTGGCCTTGGCCGTGGTGGTGTTTTTTTGGTCGCGGCGCCTGCATGGCGATGGCGCCGGTTTGATCTCCCTGGCCTTTTACTGTTTGTGCCCCGTGGTCATTGCCAACAGCGGGCTGGCCACGACCGATATTGCGACGGCACTTTTTTTTGCGCTGGCGGTTTGGTCCTTCTGGACGCTGCTTCACCGTGTCTCTGGGTTGACCGTGCTGGGGTGCGGCCTGGCAGTCGGCGGATTGATGGCGACCAAGCTTTCCGGGGTGCTGATCGTGCCCATGGCCGCCCTGATGATGACGGCAAGACTTGGGCTGCGACATCCGGTGGCGGTGGCGCTTCCCGGCCGGCCCGCGCGGCAGGAGTCAAACGCGGCCAAGCAGGTTTTTCTTTTGGCCTCCGCATCCATGGCGGCCGCCTTGGTGGGTTATTTCACGCTCTGGGCGATCTATGGGTTTCATTATTCCTTCGGTGTGCAGACGCCCGAGGGTTCGTCGCTCTGGAATCTTTTCAACGGGCAGCCCGAAGGCTTGGTTTCAAACTATATCGGCTGGTGCCGGAAACTCCGGCTTTTCCCGGAGCATTTTCTCATCGATACCCGCCTGTTCATGCTGACTATCGAGCATCGCCGGGCCTTTCTTCTGGGTCACTCTTCCCGCGCTGGCTGGTGGTATTTTTTCCCCGAGGCCTGGTTTTTCAAAACCCCAATCCCTTTCCTGATTGTGGTGCTGGCCAGCCTGATCGTGGTGATCCTCGCGGGCTGGCAGCGATGGGCCAAAGTCGCTGGCGGTGCGGCGGTGGCTTCGGGTATCAATTTTTACGAATTTATCCCGCTCGCGGTGCTGTTTGCCGTCTATCTGGCAGCAATGATGAGCGGCACTCTGAATATCGGCATCCGCCATTTGCTGCCGGTCTATCCCGTGCTGTTTATTTTTGCCGGCGTCCTGGCCCGGGCGAGGTGGGGGCGTCGCCCGTTGGGCCTGGCGCTGGTGTGCGCGCTGATGGCCTGGTCGGCTGGCGAGGTCTGGGCCGTCTATCCGCAAACGCTGGCTTATTTCAATGAATTCGCCGGCGGCCCCAAGAATGGCTACCGCGTGCTGGTGGACAGCTCATATGATTGGGGTCAGGACCTGCCCGCGGTTGAAAAATGGGTCGCCCGGCGGGCCAGCCAGCCCGGGCCCAGGCCGCCGGTATATTTTTCTTATTTTGGGAGCGGGCTCCTTCGTCCGTTCAAGCTGGATGGGCTGGTTTTGCTGCCCTCGTATTTTGATCAGCCGAGAAGTTTCCAGCTCACCCTCAAGCCGGGGACATACCTTATCAGTGCGACCATGCTGCAATCGGTCTATAACGGCACGGCTTTTGGGCCATGGTGCGCATCTTATGAAAGCGCATATCACAATCTGACCCCCCGTATTAATCAATTAAAGCAACGGCCTGATATGGGCACCTTCGCCCGGTTGGCCAGGGACGGAGTGATCCAGCGTTATGATGAGCTCAGGCTGGCCCGGCTTTGTGCCTATCTGCGGAAGCGCGAGCCCGATGCGCGCATCACCTACGGCGTGTTGGCCTATGAATTGAACCAAGCCCAGCTGGATGAGGCGCTGTCGGGTCCCCCGGTTGAGCTTCGATCGAATTAGGGCCGCTTTGCACAGGACTTTGGGCGTTTCACGCGCCCTGGCTCAAAATCAGAATTCGTGCCGGTACAGGCCTGAAGTTGAGCGTTGCGCCCCGGCAAAATAAAAAAAGCCCGCCGTTCCGCAACGGCGGGCCCAACACGAGGAAAGTTTACGCTCGTCTCACACCGCTTCGGGCAGCATGGCGTCGATTCCAACCTCCTGGGTGTGCTTGCGCTTCACCTTGAAGAGGCGGGCACGGCGGCGGAGCATGCGGTCGAGCTTGTCGACGAGCATATCCACGGCCTTGTGCATTTCATCGGACGCGACGCTGGCATTCATGTCGGGGCCATGAATTTCGATGTGCCCTTTGGCGACAAAACGGGTGCTTACGGCCTGTTTCGCGTCGCTCTCCAGTTCAATGCGCACCCTTACGATGCGCTCTTCGTGGCGGAATAATCGCTCCGATTTTTCCTGGACGAAGGTTTTTAACGACGGCGTGAGCTCGAGGTGGATGCCGGAAACGATCAGATCGTGACTGTGATTTTGTCTGTTCATGTTTCTTCCTTTGGGTTGAGCTAGCTGCTGAAAAATGTTTCTCCCTCCGCCATGGCCTCGCTAAGCGAAGCACTTTCTAGATTCGGCGCCGTCATCGTGACGGGCGGATCTTCCGGTATTGGAAAATCGTTCATTAGGACGATGGCAATCCTGCGACCAGAACTTGATTTTTTCAATCTTTCTCGGCAGGCGCCTGACATAAACGATGTAAAGCTTAACTTGCGCCACTTCCCGTGCGATCTTGCACAACCGTTGCAAGTTGAGGCGGCCGCCGCCCAGTTAGAAGAGATTCTTAATCGCGGCGAACCTGCAGGGAAAATTCTACTCATCAACAACAGCGGTTTTGGTTCCTACGGACCGTTTCCCGCACCGAACCTGGCGCACCAGCTGGGGATGATCGACGTGAACATGCGTGCCCTCGTGCAACTTACTGGCTTACTGCTGCCGGTGCTCCGCGCCCGGGGCGGGGTGATAATGAACATCGCATCGACCGCGGCCTTTCAGCCCACGCCATGGATGACGACGTACGGGGCGACCAAGGCCTTCGTGCTGCACTGGAGCCTCGCACTCAACGAGGATTTGCGCGGCAGCGGGGTGCGCTCGCTGGCGGTATGCCCGGGACCGACCTCGACAAATTTCTTCAAGGCCGCCGGCCTCAAGCAATCGTTGTTACCCGATGACTCGCGCGAAACCTGCGAACAGGTGGTGATGACGTCGCTGCGTGCCCTGGCGGCGGGCAAGAGCCAGGTTGTGAGCGGCTGGCGCAACAAAATCCTGGCTGCGATTGGCGCCAGGGTGCCCAAGCCCCTGGCCACGCGAATCGCGGCCAAGGTCATTGCGCGTTACCGGCCGATGCCTGAAAAGCCATGATGGTCGTGGGCGAGGGCACGCAGTGGGGCCGCCTGCCGCAGGGGCCGGTGCGGATGATCGAATCCGCGGAACTCCGTGCGTGGGTACTTTTCGAGGACGCGCGCCTGCTGGTCATTAATAAGCCGGGCGACGTTGTCTGTCATCCGTCGAAAGCCGGGCCGTGGTCGAGCCTGGTGGGTGCGATTCGCGAGGAGTTTGGCCTGGCGATGGCGCATTTGATCTTTCGCCTCGACCGCGAAACCAGCGGGGTGGTTGTGTTTGCCAAGGACGCGGCCACGGCCGGCCGCCTGCAAAAAGCGGTGCAGCGCAGGCGTGTGAAGAAAAGCTACCTGGCGATATTGACGGGCGTGCTGCGCGAATCCGTGACCGTCGATCAACCGCTCGGCGACGATGAGGCGGGCCCGGTTTTCGTGAAATCGATGGTGCGGCCGGATGGCCAGGCGGCGGTCACGCATTTCGAGCCGCTGGCCGCATCCGATGGTTTCACCCTGGCGCGGGTGGTGCTCGAAACCGGCCGCAAGCACCAGATCCGTGCGCATGCGCAATGGCTCGGGCACAGTGTCGTCGGCGACAAGATCTATGGCCCGGATGCGCGGCTGTTCCTGGAATTTATCGCGACAGGCTGGACGCCCGCGCTCGCGGAAAAACTGCTGTTGTCCCGGCAGGCGCTGCACTGTGCGGAGATCGATTTGCAGCCCGCGGTGAGCCTGTCGAATCCGCCTGCCCTGAGCGGTTTCGACGAGCTCAAGGCCCCGAGCCAGTCGAGGGGGTTGTCGAACGGGTTGGCAGCTGAACCGCACGTCTTCCGCGCACCGTTGCCGCCCGATATGGCGGAGTTTTGCGCGAAGCACGCCTTGAACATCCAACATCCAACATCGAACACCCAACGCCCAACCGCATGACTTATCCGCAAAGTCCGACTTCGATGTTGGGCGTTGGATGTTGGGAGTTCGATGTTCGCCGCGTCTCACAACGCGGCGATCGCCGTTTCAATCGCCGCGCAAAGCGTGGCGATGCGTTGATCGAGGGGCAGGGTTGACGGAGTTTCCAGCCCGTAGCTGAGCTTCGTATGGTGGGCGTGCAGATAAATGGATTCGGGCCACACCCCGCGTTGGGTGGGATCGCCTTCGGGGCGGATGATGCCGCCGCTGGCCGGGAAGCCGTCGATTTGCTCCGCGAGTTCGATCGGGCAGAGCGCCCGCACTGCCTTGAGCATGGGTTCAGCGAGGCTCGGTTGCTGTGTCCGGTTCAACTCGTATAAATAAAACCCTGCCGCCTCCCAGTCCTCATGAATGATTAACGCGAGGTCAAAGCGCGGCTGGCGCTGGAGCCAGGCGACGTGGGCGCGAATCTCCGGCGAGGCCGGGTTGCGATAGTCGCGGTTGAGGTCGACGCCATCGGCGTTTTCGCGCGTGCCGAGCGTCAGTCCGACGGGATTGAGCAGGGGACAAATAAACCAGACGGCGCGCGCGTCGAAAAAACCGCGTTCGAGCAACCGCAGCAGCGCGAGCGGTGGCGCCGGCTCGTCGCCGTGGATGCCGGACGAGAGGTAGATGCGCGGGCGCGGGCCGACGGTGCGCTTGGTCAGCGCCAAAAGCGGCCCGGAAGGCGTTTCGCCGAATTTCTCGACACGAAAGCCGGCCGCCCGTGCCGCCGCGTCAAAGCGGGCGGCGACGGCCATGGGATCGAAAGCAGACATGCCCCTTTAGATGGGCACTGAAAATCACAAACGCCAATACCTATCGTGCCGCGAAAACCGTTTTGTCATTCCGACCGTAGAGAGGTGCCGAGTCCGCGAGATCAATATCTCGATTTCAGTTTGTAACGTATTATATTACAAACAAACAGGCTCGCTGGCTTGTTCGTAACGTATTAAGTTACAAATGAGATTCCTCGCTACGCTCGGAATGACACGGGAAAGGCATGTGCTGAAAAGCATTCCGAAGGGAAAACACTCCCTATCTGGCCACTTGAGATTTCTTTGGAATTTGGCGTTTGGAATTTGCAGTTTGATCTAACCACGAGTGGTTTTCATGACTTAGGATCCATTACAAAGAATATGTCCCAAGTCCGCGTTCGTTTTGCCCCGAGTCCCACCGGGTTCTTCCATATCGGCAGCGCCCGCACCGCGCTGTTCAGCTGGCTGTATGCGCGCCATACCGGCGGCGTGTTCATCCTGCGCATCGAGGACACGGACAAGGAACGCAACAGCGAGGCGTTTCTCAACGTCATCTATGACAGCCTCACCTGGCTCGGGCTCAACTGGGACGAGGGCCCGAGGGTCGGCCAGTGTGGCGGGGGCGATCACGGCCCGTACCGCCAGAGCGAACGCGCGCACATCTATCGCGAATACCTGGAGAAACTGAAGGCCACAGGGCGCACGTATGAAAAGGAAGGCGCGGTATTTTTTAAAATTTCCGGCGAGCCGCAGGTCATCGAGGACGCCATCCGCGGGCGCGTCGAGCGTACCGAGGAAAAGGATTTCGTCGTCGTGCGTTCCGACGGCAACCCGGTGTTTCACCTGGTGAACGTGGTCGATGACATCACCATGGGCATCACGCACGTCATCCGCGGCGAGGACCATCTGTCGAACACGAGCAAGCACACCGAGCTGTTCAAGGCCTTCGGCGCGCCGCTGCCGATTTATGCGCACATCCCGCTTATTTTAAAACAGAACGGGCCGGGCAAGATGTCGAAACGCGACCAAGGGGCGCTGATCGAGGAGTACCAGAAACGCGGATTCCTCCCGGAGGCGCTGGTGAACTTTCTGTGCCTGCTCGGCTGGAATCCGGGCGATGACCGCGAAAAGATGCCCATCGCCGAGATCATCCGGCTCTTCGGCCTGCCCGGTGTGAACCAGAGCAATGCGCGCTTCGACGAGAAGAAACTCGCGCACATGAACATGCTCTACCTGCTCGAATTGCCGGCGGATCAGTTTGTGCAGCGCGCGCGGGACTATTTCACGCGGCAAGGGCTGGGGGGCGTGTTCGCGAACGAGGCACATTTCCGCGAGGTCATGCTGCTCAGCCAGCCGAAGATCAAGGCCATCGAGGAGCTGCCGGCCTACACGAATTATTTCTTCACCGACGATTTTGTCATCGATCCGAAAGTGCGCGAAAAAGTAATGGCCAAAGGCGACCCGAAGGCGCGCCTGGCGGAACTATTCACGATTTTGCAGGCAGCCGATTTTTCCAGCGATTTGGCGATCGAGGAAGCGGTCAAGACGCTCGCGGCCAAGAACGGACTCGGCTTCGGCGACTACCAGGCGGTGGCGCGGCTCGCGGTGTCCGGCATGAACGTCGGGCCCAGTATCACCAGCATGTTCCGCGTCCTCGGCCGCGACCGCGTGCTCAAACGCCTCGAGCGGTTTCTGATTGGGTGAAGGCGGTTGGTGAGGTGTAACCGCCGATGGACGCTAATGGACGCGAATAAATGATTCGAAATCCGGCTTGGTTTAACCACTGATCGTCACTGATGTGGTGCCCCCTCCGTGCTTATCCGCGTAATCCGCGGAAAAACCGGATCCCGAGCCTTAATTTCCCCGCGGATTGCGCGGATATACGCGGATAAGAAAGGGATCTAGGCTCAGGAGGATAAATTTCCATTCGCGTCCATCTGCGGTTTAAAAAAGAAAAAGTTTCAAAGCTTGCTCTGGATGAATTTCAGCAGCGCCGGATATTCATTGATCGCGGGGAACTGCGGGAATTTTTCCACGACGTTGGCCGGGGCATGAAAGAGGATGCCGTGGTCGGCCTGGATCAGCATGCTGGTGTCGTTGAAGGAATCGCCGACTGCGATGACCTTGTAGTTGAGCCCCTGCAGCGCCTGCACGGACTGGCGTTTCTGGTCCGGCATGCGGAGTTGGTAGCCAGTGATGCGGTCATTGGCCACGATGAGCCGGTGGCAGAAAAGGGTGGGCCACTTGAGCTGGCGCAGGAGCGGCTGGGCGAATTGCTCGAAGGTATCGGAGAGAATGATCGCCTGGGTTTGCGCGCGGAGCGCATCCAGGAATTCGACCGCGCCAGGCAGCGGCGAGAGCGTGCCGATGACCTCCTGGATTTTCGACAGCGTGATGCCGTGGCGGTCGAGAATATCCATCCGGTAGTGCATGAGCTTGTCGTAGTCGGGTTCGTCGCGCGTGGTGCGGCGCAATTCGGGCAGGCCGGTGCGCTCGGCGACGGCGATCCAGATCTCCGGGGTGAGGACACCCTCCATGTCGAGGGTAACGATGGTTTGCTTCATGATTGGGCTGAAAACAGAGATTGAATCACAACAACTGGTTTTGTTTAACCACTGATGGGCACTGATTGTCACTGATGACCGACCAAGGCATTTTGCACAGAAGGCAATAAAGGGAACGAAGAGCAGTAAGGTTGGCGATGTCTTTCACTCTCTTGGTTAACTTCGTTTTTTTCTGTAAAAACATCATGGGTATTTTATCAGCGTCCATAAGTGTTCATGAGTGGTTAACAAGCAGCCTTGTTTGGCTATCCCTGTAATCCGTGGTGAGTCCGGGCTCATGTTGCAGATTTCGCCCAGGTATCCCTCAGTGTGATGGTGCGGTTGAACACTAGTTGAGAGTTGAGAGCCGAGGTTTGAGAGTCTTTTGGATCGAGGGCGAAGTAGCCGAGGCGTTCAAATTGAAAACGCTGGTCGGCGCGCGCCTCCTGGAGGGAGGGTTCCAGTTTTGCGGTCACGACTTCGAGCGAATGCGGATTGATGTGCGCCTTGAAATCGCCGTCGGCGTCCGGCTCGGGCACGGTGAAGAGGCGGTCGTAGAGGCGAACCTCGGCCTCGATGGCGTGCGTGGCGCTGACCCAGTGGATGGTGCCCTTGACTTTTTTGGCGGCGGTGGGGCCGCCGGTGCGCGAGTCGAGGTCGGCGGTGCAGCGCAGCTCGGTGATCTGGCCCGCGGTGTCCTTCACCACCTCGTCGCACTTGATGATGCAGGCGTACTTGAGGCGTACTTCGCCTCCGGGTTTTAAGCGGAAGTATTTTGGCGCAGGAACCTCCATGAAATCATCGCTCTCGATGAATATCTCCCGGGTCAGCGCGATCTTGCGCGTGCCGGCGGTCTCGTCTCCGGGGTGGTTCACGGCGTTGCACTCGATGGTTTCGCCGGCGGGAATGTTGGTCAGCACGAGTTTCACCGGGCGCAGGACGGCGAGGCGGCGGAGGGCCGTGGCGTTCAAATCCTCGCGGATGGCATGCTCGAGCACGGCGACGTCGGTGAGGCCGTTGAACTTGGTCACGCCGATGTGGTAGGCGAAATTCCGCAGCGCGGCGGCGGGCACGCCGCGGCGGCGCAGGCCGGAGATGGTGGGCATGCGGGGGTCGTCCCAGCCGGTGACGATTTTTTCCTGCACAAGCTGGAGGAGCTTGCGCTTGCTCATCACGGTGTAGCCGAGGCTGAGGCGGGCGAATTCGTACTGGTGTGGAAGCGCGCGGGGCAGGTCGAGGCCCTCGAGGATCCAGTCGTAGAGCGGACGGTGCACTTCGAACTCGAGCGTGCAAATGCTGTGGGTGACGCCTTCGATGTAGTCGCTCAGGCAGTGGGCGAAATCGTACAACGGGTAGATGCACCAATGGTTGCCGGTGTGGTGGTGCTCGGCGTGGCGGATGCGGTAGATGAGCGGGTCGCGCAGCCAGATATTGGGCGCGGCCATGTCGATCTTGGCCCGGAGTGTGCGCGCGCCATCGGGAAACTCGCCGGCTTTCATCCGCTGGAAAAGGTCGAGGCTTTCCGCGACGGTGCGGTTGCGGAATGGGCTGTCCCGGCCGGGCTTGTCGGGCGAGCCGCGATATTCGTCGGTTTCCTTGGGCGAAAGGTCGCAGACGTAGGCTTTGCCTTTCTTGATCAGCGCGACGGCGTACTCGTAAATCTGGTCGAAGTAGTCGCTGGCGAAAAAAGGCTCGAGGCCAGGGGTGAGAGGCGAGAGGCCGGAATTTGAAATTTGAGATTTGAGATTTGAGCTCGGCGAGCCGGAGGCCGCCAGGACGGCGGGCAAATGAAAGTCCGGCTTGCCATTGACGGTCTGCGCTTCGGGGGTTTTGCCCTTGGGCTTGAAGCCGAGGCAGTGGTCGGCCCAGCCGCCGATGAGCCAGTTGACGTCGGCGATGATGGAATCGACGTACTCGACATCCTCCTTTGTCGGGTTGGTGTCATCCATGCGGAGGTTGCACTGGCCGGCATTTTCGTGGGCGATGCCGAAGTTGAGGCAGATGGACTTGGCGTGGCCAATGTGTAGGTAGCCGTTGGGCTCGGGCGGGAAACGCGTGACGATCTTGGCGTAACGCGTTTCCGCGACGTGCTGCGCGACGATGTCGCGGATGAAATCGCTCGGGGCCGGCACGGCAGGCTCGGTGTTCTCAACGGTCATAACGTGGCAAATTGCGGAACTGGCGGGCGCGAGGCAACGATGCAATTTCGCAAAAAACACGGATGGCCGGCGCGCATTGCAACCGGCAACGCGAATAGCTGGAATCTCAGGCGGCGGCGCCGGTGAACGGCGCGGATGACGAACTGGCCGGCGGTGGTGGCGAGGCCGGCAGGGCGCCGTCGGCCTGCATTTCCTTGAGCAGGCTGCTGAAGTAGGGGATGAGCTGTTTTTTGCGGCTGACGATGCCGGGGAGATCGAAAATTTCGTCCTTCTCCACGTGGGCGTAGTGAATGCGGCTGATCAGCTCAGCGTTGCCTTTGACGAGGAGGAGCGAGTTTTGCGTGTTGATGTCGGTGACAAGGAGGGCGGCAAAGGCGAGCCGGTCGGCGTCGCGAAGTTGCTTGAGGGCGGCGGCGAGTTTTTTGGCGTGTTGCCAGAAATTGCCAAAACCGAGCTCCTCGACTTGGGAGACGGTGAAGCGGATGCCCTCCTCCTCGTAGAGCTTGAAGTCGGAGCGGACGACCTTTTCGGGCGGGCTGGCGAGAATGACGGAGCCGGAGTTGAAGATGGTCTCGGCGAGTGCGTGGGAATCAACGCCGGCAATCTTGGACAGCCAGGATAGGAGCTGGGTATCCTTCTCGGTCGAGGTGGGTGAGTTGAGATGGAGGGTGTCGGAGATGATGCCGCCCATCATGATGCCGGCGATTTCGGGCGTGGGGGTGAGGCCTTCGCGACGGAAAAGGTCGGCAATGATGGTGCAGGTGGAACCCACCGGTTCGTTGATAAACAAAATGGGCTGCGGAGTGTTGAGCGGGCCAAGGCGGTGGTGATCGATGATTTCGGTGATGGTGACTTCGTTGGCGCCGGCGACCGCCTGGGTCATTTCGTTGTGGTCAACGAGCACGAGGCGCGTTTTCACGGGCCTGAGCAGGTCGGTCTTGGTCAGGATGCCTTGGAGCCTGCCTTCGTCGGAGAGAACCACGAAGGCGTGGGCGTGGGAGACGGCGATTTTTTTGCGAAGATCGGCAATGCGGGTGTCGGCGTTGACCGAGGCAAATTCGTGGTCGATGAGCCGGTCGATGGTCGAGGCGGTGCGGATGACCCAGGCCGTGGTGGCGGAGTCGTAAGGGCTGACGAGGATGGCCACGTTGCTGTCCCGGGCGAGCTGGATGACTTCATCCTCGACCGGAAGGTTGCCGGTGATGACGAGAGCCCGGACGCCAAGCTGGATGGAGCGCTGCTGGATGTCCCAACGGTCGCCAACGATGATGATCGATTGCGACGAGGGGATGTTGTCGTCCGAGGAAACTTTTCCGAATGAGCGGATGTCCATCGCGCCAACGCGGATGAAAAGGTCCTCTTCGCGGGTCGGCTCGACGGTGTGGAGCACGCGGGCCTTGAGGGCGCGGCCGATGTGCGCAAGGCTGCTGGTGACCTGGCGCATGAGGCGCGGCTCGTTGATGCGGGGAAGAAAAAAGCTGCCGAGTTGCGCGATGGTGACGGTGCCAATCACATGGCGGTCGTCGGCGGTGACGGGCAGCACGTTCACGCCGTGGCGGTCGATCAGCTCAAGGGCTTCGGCGCAGGTGGCGGTCTGCGGCACATGGACGACGTCGGTAACCATGACGTCGCGTACACGTGGCGTCACATCGTTGACATAAAGCGGCAGCGGCTGATGGAAGCGCTTCAGGATGGTGTCGATGCGGACGTTGGAATTGCCGCAGCGAGCGGCCACGTAACCGCGCTCGCCGCGCGCTTCTTTAAACGCGGCGTAGGCCATGGCCGAGCAGATGGCGTCGGCATCGGGATTACGGTGCCCGATGATGTAGGTGGTGTCAGCGGCGGTCATAGCCTGTTCATCAAGTGGAGAAGCATGGAGCGAAGGAACGTTATTATCAATGTTGGTTCCCTGGCAAAGCAGGATTGTTGCCACCGATCCGGGTTCTGGTCGCGGTGTGGCAAGCTTTTCCCGCAGGCTGGACAAATGTTTTCGCGGCACGTTACGCTGGGGGGATGAAGATTTACCTCGATGGAAAATTTCTCGATGCAGCCGACGCAAAAGTCTCCGTGTTCGACCACGGACTGCTTTACGGCGACGGTGTTTTCGAGGGCATCCGGCTCTATGGCGGCAATGTCTTCCGTCTCGACGAGCACCTGGAGCGTTTCGAGTATTCGGCCAAGGCCATCATGTTGAAGCTGCCGCTCACGCGCGCCGAGCTGTCCGCCGCGGTCTGCGAGGCCTGCCGCCAAAACGGCCTGCGCGATGGCTACATCCGCCTGGTGGTCACGCGGGGGGTGGGCGACCTCGGCCTCTCCCCGTGGCTGTGCCCGAAGCCGACGGTCTTCATCATTGCCGACAAGATCGCGCTATATCCGAAGGAATATTACGAGAAAGGCCTTGAGATCGTCACGGTGCCGACGCGCCGCATGAGCCCGGGCGCGCTGCCATCGACGGTCAAGTCGTTGAATTATCTCAACAACATCATGGGCAAGATCGAAGCCCGGCAGGCAGGCGCGCTGGAGGGCATCATGCTCAATGAGCAGGGCTATGTGGCTGAATGCACGGGCGATAATATTTTTATCGTCCACCAGGGCGCCATTCTCACCCCGGCTGCCTCGCAGGGTGCGCTCAAGGGCATCACCCGCGACGCCGTCTTTGCCATTGCCGGGGAGCTCGGCGTGCCCGTCCGCGAAAGCAATCTCACGCGTTACGATGTGTGGTGCTCCGACGAATGTTTCCTCACCGGCACCGGCGCCGAGGTCATTGCCGTGGTCAAACTCGACGGCCGCGTGATCGGCTCGGGCCAGCCCGGCCCCGTCACCCAGCGCGTGTTGGAGGCGTTCCACCGTCGCGTGCTGACCGAGGGCACGAAGATCTAGGGTGTGATGCAGTCGGTTTGCACGCTGTGCCAGGCCAGCGCACCGGCCGCGCCATTTGGCGCACCGGTGTCGCCTTTGGCGCAGTGCGTTGCACGCTTGCCACCGTGCGCAAGCATGGCATGATTACTGCAGAAACCAAAGCGAGTTTCATGCTGCACCAAAAAATTTCACAAGCTCAGTCGATTAATCAGGCTAGTCTGTTATATTTTATCCATGGCCAACCCGCTCAAATGTGACCTCTGCTCCAAGCCCGCCACGGTGCACCTCACGCAAATCGTGAACAACAAGGTGCACAAGGTGGATCTTTGCGAAGCTTGCGCGCAGGCCAAGGGTGTCACCGACCCAAGCGGGTTCTCGCTTGCCGACCTGCTCCTCAAGACCTCGCTCAACGCGGAGCCCGCCGCCAACCTGCGCTGCGAGCAATGCGGGTTCACCTCCATGGATTTTAAAAAGCACGGCCGCTTCGGCTGCCCGGCCTGCTACGATTATTTTAAAGGCCTGATCGAGCCCATGCTCGACAACATGCACAAAGGCAGCACCCATGTCGGCAAAGTCCCCCGGCGCGCGCTCGAGCGCAAATCCCTCTACGACCGCCTCACGCGGCTCGAGACCGACCTCGACAGCGCGATCAAGGCCGAGCGCTACGAGGACGCCGCCCGCGTCCGCGACGAAATCCACCAGGTCAAGCAAACCTTCGAGCAAAAACCGGCCCGCTGACCCATGACGATTGCCTCACTCATCGATTCGCATTCCGAGCTGACGGACACCGCGAGCAGCAAGTGCGCGATCGTCCTCATGACGCGCATCCGCCTCGCGCGCAACCTTGCCGGCCAGCCCTTTCCCGGCTGGGCCAAACCTGCGCAGCGCGCCTCCATCCTTGAATCCTGCCGCGAGGCCGTCGCCGCTGCGCCGCAGATGAAGCGCGGCCTCAACATCGCAGTCGGCGAACTCAGCGACCTGGAAAAACAAATCCTCGTCGAGCGCCACCTCATCAGCCGCGAGCTCAGCGGCGCCAAGGCCGGCTCCGGCGTCATCATCAGCAAGGAGCAGACGCTCTCGGTCATGGTCAACGAGGAGGACCACCTGCGCATCCAGACGCTGCGCGCCGGCTTCCAGTTGAAAAAAGCCTGGAACGCCATCAACGAGCTCGACTCCACGCTCGAGGAAACCCTCGACTTTGCGTTTTCGCCGACGATCGGCTACCTCACCGCGTGCCCCACGAACCTCGGCACCGCCATGCGCGCCTCCGCCATGATGCACCTGCCCGCGCTCGTCATTTCCAGCCAGATGGAAAAGGTCGTCCGCGCCGTGAACCAGCTCGGCATGGTCGTGCGCGGCCTCTTTGGCGAAGGCTCCGACGCGAGCGGCAGCATTTTCCAGATTTCCAACCAGACCACGCTCGGCGAATCCGAGGAGGACATCATCAAGCGGCTCACCACCGTGCTCAATTCCATCATCGAGCACGAACGCAATGCCCGCGAGAAACTCCTCGAGGCCGACGCCGGCAAGCTCCACGACAAAATCGGCCGCGCCTTCGGCATCCTGCAGAATTCGCACCTGCTCACCTCCAGCGAGGCCATGAACCTGCTTTCGCTCATCCGCCTGGGCATCGATTTCGGCGCCTTTCCCGACGCCGCCCGCGCCACGGTGGACCGGCTCCTCATCGAGGCGCAGCCCGGCCACATCCAGCACCTCTCCAAGCACGACCTCGAGGCCGGTGCCCGCGACTTTGCCCGCGCCATCAGACTGCGGGATGAGTTTGCAAAATTGTCCGCTCCCAACTTTAATATGAACGGAAAGAATTAATCCCATGGCCGACGCACCCGAACCGATGAACAATTTCACGCCTCGCGCGCAGCAGGTGCTTGCCCTCGCGCGCAAGGAAGCCGACCGCTTTCACCACAACTACGTCGGCACCGAGCACATTCTCCTCGGCCTGATCAAGCTCGGCCAGGGCGTGGCCGTCAGCGTGCTCCAGAAAATGGGCCTCGACCTCGAGACCGTGCGCTCCGCCGTCGAGAAACAAGTCGGCACCGGCCAGGAAACCAAGGCCGCCGGCAGCATCCCTTACACCCCCCGCGTCAAGAAGGTCCTGGCGCTCGCCGGCAAGGAAGCCAAGGCGCTCAACCATTCTTACGTCGGGACCGAGCACATCCTCCTCGGCCTGCTCCGCGAAGGCGAGGGCGTGGCCGCGCGCGTCCTCAAGTCGCTCGATGTGGACATCGAGCGCACCCGCAACGAAATCCTCCGCGAGCTCGACCCGCAATTCTCCGGTGGCGAAGGCGGCGAGGAAGCCTCCACGCCTGCGCCCCGCGGCAGTGGCGCGGCCGGCGACGAGAAGAAGGAAGTCAAGACGCCCGCGCTCAAGGCCTTTGGCCGCGACCTCACCGAGCTCGCCCGCCGGGGCGAACTCGATCCCGTGGTCGGCCGCAAGACCGAGATCCGCCGCGTCGTCCAGATTCTCTGCCGCCGCACCAAGAACAATCCCGTGCTCATCGGCGAGGCCGGCGTGGGCAAGACCGCCATCGTCGAAGGCCTCGCGCAGGAAATCGCCAGCGGCATCGTGCCCGAGATCCTGATCGACCGGAAGGTCATCACCCTCGACCTCGCGCTCATGGTCGCCGGCACCAAGTACCGCGGCCAGTTCGAGGAACGCATCAAGGCCGTGATGGATGAAATCAAGCGCGCCAAGAACATCATTCTCTTCATCGACGAACTCCACACCATCGTCGGCGCCGGCGCCGCCGAGGGCGCGATGGACGCGTCCAACATTTTCAAGCCCGCCCTCTCGCGCGGCGAGCTCCAGTGCATCGGCGCGACCACCCTCAACGAGTACCGCAAGTACATCGAGAAGGACAGCGCCCTCGACCGCCGCTTTCAGTCCGTGAAGGTCGAGGCGCCCTCGGTGGACGACACCATCCTCATCCTCAAGGGCATTCGCAGCAAATACGAGGATCACCACAAGGCCATCTTCACCGACAAGGCCCTCGAGGCCGCGGCCAAGCTCTCCGACCGTTACATCACCGGGCGCTTCCTGCCCGACAAAGCCATCGATGTCATGGACGAGGCCGGCTCGCGCGCCCGCATCGCCGCGCTCAACCGCCCGCCCGACATCGAGCAGCTGGCCAAGGAAATCGAGTCCATCTGCGCGCTCAAGGAAGAGGCCATCAGCAAGCAGCATTTTGAGGAAGCGGCCCGGCACCGCGATACCGAGAAGCATCTCCGCGCGAAGCAGGAGCTGATCACCGAACAATGGAAAAAGGCGCGCGAGGAAAAGCGCGTCACCATCGACGAGGATCTCATGATGCAGGTCACGGCCGACTGGACGGGAATTCCGCTCAGCCGCATGGAGAAAAAAGACAACGAGAAGCTCCTCGCGCTTGAGGCGGAGATCCAAAAGACCGTCATCGGCCAGGAACTCGCCGCGGGCGCCATTGCGCGCGCGCTGCGCCGTTCGCGCACCGATTTGAAGGACCCGCGCCGCCCCATCGGCTCGTTCATGTTCGTCGGCCCGACCGGCGTGGGCAAGACCGAGACCGCCAAGCAGCTGGCCGCCCAGATGTTCGGCAACCAGGAGGCGCTCATCCAGATCGACATGAGCGAATACATGGAGAAGTTTTCCGTATCGCGCCTGGTCGGCTCGCCTCCCGGCTACGTCGGCTACGAGGAGGGCGGCCAGCTCACCGAGGCCATCCGCCGCAAACCCTATGCCGTCATCCTTTTCGACGAAATCGAGAAGGCGCATCCCGATGTCATCCAGCTCCTGCTGCAAATCCTCGAGGACGGACGGCTCACCGATTCGCTCGGCCGCACCGTCGATTTTCGAAACACCATCATCATCATGACGTCGAACGTCGGCGCGTCGCTCCTGCAGCGCCAGACCTCGATGGGCTTTGCCGCGGCTGCCGGCAATTTCAACGACATCGAGAAAATGCGCGAGAAGGTGCTCGACGAGGCCAAGCGCATCTTCAAGCCCGAGTTTCTTAATCGTATTTCCGACATCATCTTCTTCCGGATGCTTGAGAAGGCCGATCTGTTCAAGATCGTCGACCTCGAGGTCGCGAAATTTGCCAAGCGCCTGACCGAGCGCAAAATCACGCTCGAATTCACGCCCGAGGCGAAACAGCTTCTCCTGGAGAAAGGCTACGATGAGAAATTCGGCGCGCGCCCGCTCCGCCGCGCGGTCGAGCATTTTCTCGAGGATCCGTTTGCCGAGGCCATCCTGCGCGGCGAAGTCAAGGACGGCGAGCCCGTGCTCATCGTGCGCGACGGGGATCGGCTCATTTTTAAACAAATAACGCCCGCCACCGATACAGGTGTGGCGCCATAAAACAACAACAACGGCCACCCGCCGTTAACAAAAACCCGCGGCCCGAGAACAAGGGCCGCGGGTTTTTTGCGGGTGGATAGTTTTCGCACCACAGGTCTGTTCAGAGCAGACCTGTGGTGCGAAAACTATAGTGACCCAGGCCGGCCGGGTCGGCGGCGGCGCGGCCGATGATGACGTGGTCAATCAGGATGATGTCCACGATTTTTGCCGCTTCGCGCAGCTGGCGCGTCACCTGCAGGTCGGC
>Ga0210402_10000829_pt1 | contig 33304 bp, 31 predicted proteins | sample IncBWC7MmetaG_FD_161055 | JGI IMG/M metagenome (GOLD analysis project Ga0210402, IMG submission 161055) | Forest soil microbial communities from Barre Woods Harvard Forest LTER site, Petersham, Massachusetts, United States - Inc-BW-C-7-M | ecosystem: Environmental > Terrestrial > Soil >...
TGCCGAGGAGTTGGACCGGTTGGCGCAGCTCATTGAAAGAAGCAAGAAGGAGAAGCAGCCATGATTGGGAGCAATTGTTTAGGACAAGTGGTGCTTTTCTTGATGGCGTGCTCAGTCAAGGCGACTCTCTTATTTGGGCTCGCATGGATTGCGGCGGGCATCACGCGCGCTCGATCCGCGGCGCTTAGGCATTCCCTTTGGGCTGCTGCCATCATTGGAGCGCTTGCATTGCCGCTGCTACAGCCGCTTGTTCCGACGTGGCATTCAGCAATCCTAAGGGATGCGGCAACGGCTTGGGCGCCGTCTTCAACGACAGTTATGGATGGAAGCGGCCCGGGCATTTCAGCGATGGTCGTGAATGCAGTGCTTGCTGCGCCCATGCAAGGCAAATGGGAGTCGGTGATCCTCCTTTTATGGGGAGCCGGTTTCCTCGCTTTTTTCTTCCGGATAACTGCAGGCCTCATAGGTCTCCGCGATATCTATCGTGAATCTCGAGTATTTGAAGACAAGACCTGGCGTGCAAATGCCGCAGACATCTGCCAGCGGCTGGGAATACGGCGCCAAGTGCGTTTGCGCCAATCTTTGCGCGGGGCGGCTATGCCTGTGACATGGGGAGCGCTTCGACCGACGATTCTTGTTCCAGCCAGTGCGGCTGAATGGACAGAAGAGCGCAGACTGAGTGTCCTGACTCATGAGCTTGCTCACATTGCGCGGCTGGATTGGCTCCTGCAGATTCTTGCGGAGCTGGCTCGGGCCATTTACTGGTTCCATCCACTCGCTTGGGTGGCTGCGAAGCGGATGCGACGAGAGAGCGAACGAGCCTGCGATGACCGCGTGCTGAATTCCGGCGTTAAACCAGCTGAATATGCCCGGCAACTTTTGGATCTTACGATGACCTTAGAGAATTCCGGCAATCGCTGGTTGTCCGCTCTTGCGATTGCCCGGCAAACAAATCTTGAGAGGAGATTTACGGCAATGTTAAATCCATCGATCCATCGGGGGAGTTTGTCCAGGAAAGCAAGGGCGCTGGTGTGCTTTGCCGCATTGCTTTTGTTGTTGCCGCTTGCAGCGCTGCGGCTTCCCGCACAGAACAACGTAAAATTTGGCGGAACGATTTCCGACCCCAGCGGTCTGCCGATCGCGAACGCCACAATCGCAGTGAACAATCACAAGACCAATCAGATTCAAATGACCACGTCGGATAGGGCAGGCAAGTACAGCTTTGTGGGCTTGCCAGCAGGAGAGTACGAGCTGCGCGTTATGAAGCAAGGATTCGCCGAGCTGCGAGCAAAGATCATGGCGGATGGCCCGGGAAGCGAGGAATCCGCGCAAGACTTTACGCTGCAGGTGGGGAGCTTGAACGAAGAAGTTAATGTCATCGCGGAGGGCGGAACCAAAGAGGGAATAAAGCAAGGAGTGCAGGGAGGCGCAGCAAGCGGCGCGAGCGGAGGAGTCAAAGACGGCGTAAGTGGAGGGGCGACCGGTGGAGTTGCGTCCGGCGTGTCTGGAAAGACGATCCGGATAAAAATTGGCGGAGAGGTGCAATCCGCGAAGGTTGTGGAGAGAGTGCAGCCAGTTTACCCGGACAAGGCGAGGACTGCGGGAATCGACGGGACGGTGATTCTGCATGCGGTGATTGGAATGGATGGGAAACCGCTTTCCTTGAAGGTGATGAACAACCAGATTGATCCGGACCTTGCGCGAGCTGCGGTCGAAGCCGTGAGCAAGTGGCGCTATCAGACGACGTTGTTGAATGGAGAGCCGATCGAAGTGGATACGACGATTAAGGTGAATTTTACTTTGAAGCCGTAGCGTTGAGTTTTAGATGCGAGTCGAAACGAGCGGACCGTTCTTATGGTTGCAGGTTTAGAAGGCTCTCTGCACTGTCCTTAATCTCCTCATCCGAATCGTGGAGCGCGATGTTAGCGGCTCGCTTACGAATATCGCTCGAGCCAGTGCGCAGAATGGAGAAAGCTGCGAAGCGAGCATCGCTATGCGGATTTGTTTTCAGGATAGCGAAAAGGGCCGGCTGCATGTCGGCCGAAAGACCAAACTGATTGGAACCGATCATCATGTTTAGCGTCAGGACTGCCGCTTGCTGAACTCCGGTATCGGGGTCGCTCAAAGCCTTGCGGATGAAGCGAAACACCCGGGTCTGAGTTTCTTTGTCACCCTCTGACGCAGCGTCCGCCAGGCCGTCCTGTGCAGCTCTGCGGTGACACGCGTTGTGGCTTTGTAGCAGCCGGTCGAGATCATCAAGACCGGCAGAACCTGTCGTCGCGAGCGCCGACCCGGCCCAAACAAGGAAGCGCTCGATGCGCTGCGACTCTTGCTGCAATGCGAGGCTCCCATCGTCCGGCAAGGTCTCATTATTTTCCAAAGGCGGTTGCCAAGTTCGGCAAGCGATATCGATCGCGTTGAGCAACTCTTTCCTGGCAGGCTCGCCTAACGTGACGAGTTGTGGCCGCAACGTTTCGGGGAAGGCGGGGCTCGTTCGTCGTGCTAGCCGGACGAGAGTAGCCGGGTCCGCAGCGCCCGGGAATCGAGCCAGAACGTCCAAGAGCTTCCATGCATCGCGGGGATCGACCTGGTCGAGGGCCGTGAGCACTACGGGAACAATTTCGTCAGGTGCTTTAATCTTGTCCAATTCATCCATGATTACGCCGCGCTCTGTGTCATCTGCCGAGGGCAGCCTTTGCAGCAGTGCTCCGACATTCGGGCGAGATTGAGTTTGGGTTGGGGCACAGTTGGCGAAGGCGACTGTAAAGGCGAGACTCACCATGAGGCGGAAGGGGAGGCCAGTGGTTTTGTGAGGTGAAGAGCGGCGGAGAAGTCGTTTCATTTGCCTTGGACTCAGAGTTAGCGCAAGCAGAGGGCCGACGCCCAGCGAACCGTAAGTCATTCGAGCATTGAGGTTTGTGGAAATTGGTCCGTCTCAGGCAATGCGTGGTTCTGCCTTAACCGTGCGTCCAGTGAGACACAGAACTCTTAGCGTCGTTTTTGACGACGAGTGGTCAGCTTTACTTTGGAAGTGGGCTTGCTGCGTTTGGGCGGTTTGGGTTTGATTTTGTTGGTGGCGGCGTAGCCGGCGCGCTGGAAGGCGCGCCACATGTACCAACTGGCGACGGTGCGGTAGGGGCGCCAGCGTTCACCGAAAGCGAGAAGTTCTTTGGGACTGGGCTTGTGTTTTTTGCCGTAGGCGACGGACCAGCCTTTTTGTACGCCGAGGTCGTGGATGGGGAGGACGTCTGGGCGGCCAAGGCGGAAGATTAGGAACATTTCGACGGTCCAGGCGCCGATGCCGCGGACGGAGACGAGGCGTTTGACGAGTTCTTCGTCGGAGAGTTTTTCGGATTCTTCAAGTGATGGGACGACGCCATCGATCGTTTTCTTGGCGAGGTCTTTCATGGCGAGGACTTTTGCGCCGGAGAGGCCGGCTTTGCGGAGGGATTGTGCGCGGAACTTAAGCATTTCTTGTGGAGTCGGGATGCCGCCCGTGGTGCTTAGGGCCCTTACACGGCCGAATATGGTCGCGGCGGCTTTGCCGGAGATGGATTGGTAGGCGATGGCTTCGAGGAGCGCTTCATACGGGGATTGATGGCCTTCGATTTCGGCTTGGAAGGGAGCGCAATTGCGTATGAGTTCAGCGAGTTTTTCGTCACACGCCGCAAGATGTTTGGTAGCAGCGTCCAGATCGAAGGGGAGAGTGGGCGGTTGGTTAACCAAGTTGGAAATCCTCACTTTCGCAGAGAATAACGCAGAATACAAAAAGGCGAAACAAAAACGAAGAACAATCTTGAAACAAAATGTCCTTCCCAATTGGTAAGTCAGAAGTCAGTGGCGGAACGCTCCGGGGCTAGGAGTTAGGTAGGATGAGTTCCGGTTTTGTGTTGAAGGTAAAACTGACCATAACCCAGCCGTCGGCTCCGTGATAGATCAAGAATTTGCCAAAAACTGGGCCCTTCTCATAGTTCATCGCAAAATAGACTATCTGCGTATTTGGTGTAAGGTTATGCGAACTGATAGCGTCGAAGGATTGGTAGGATCCGTAATAGTCCTGAATTTGCCGGAGCATATTGACCTGGGTGAGGGCGTCCCTGTTTCCTTCTAGAGGGCTGCCTTTGAGCCATGCCTTGATAGCTGCCTCGGGACCCTCAGACTTGTAGGCGACTAAACCCGATTTGATGATAGGAGGAAGTTCATCAGCTGGCGGCTGAGTTGCGACCGCGCGACCAAGCTCAACTGAAGCAAGAAGCAAAATTGCGCCCACTGCAAGCAGCACGCGTTTCCTTGATTTCATCATGTCTTATGCTCCGTAGATTTGACCATCGAATTATTCATCGGGAATGCCCATTGCACAGATGATACAGCAAGTATGTGTCGGGCTCAGGGTCTGTCGGATAGCCATCTGAGGGCACAGAAATCGATACAACCGTAGCTCAACCCCTGGGTCGCATAGCGGCTGTGCTAAAATTTCGGGTTTATGCAAACAGGAATTATTGGACTACCACAGGTTGGGAAGACGACGCTGTTCCGGATTTTGACGAAAGCGCATGTGGATGCGTCGAAGGGCGGGCAGGAGACGCGTGTTGGCGTGGCGAAAGTTCCTGAGCCGCGGCTGCTGGATTTGGCGAAGCTCTATAACCCCAAGAAAATCACTTACGCGACAGTGCAGTACGTGGACTTGGGCGGCATGCAGAAAGAGCGCATGAGGGAATCGCTGGCGTCGCTGCGCGAAGTGGACTGCATCATGCACGTGATTCGCGTGTTTGACGATCCAAGCGTGCCGCACGCCGAGGGAAGCATTGACCCGCTGCGCGATGCGACGAATCTGGAACTGGAGCTGATGTTTTCCGACCTGGATCAGATAACGAAACGTCTGGAGCGACTCGAGAAGGATTTGAAGAAGAAGGCCGACAAACAGTTTGAGCTGGAAAAGACGGTGCTGGAAAAGTGTAAGGCGCATCTGGAGGCAGAAAAGCCGCTGCGCGAGCTGGAGTTGACGCCGGAAGAGCGGCGGCCGATTGGCGGATTTTTGTTTTTGTCGCAGCGGCCGATGTTGTTTGTTCTGAATTTGGGGGACGAAGAAGCTGGCGAATTGGAGACGGCGGTCGAGCGGCATAAGCTCGGCGCGTTGCAGGGACGGCCGAACACGGGAGTTGTAGCGGTGTGCGGACGACTGGAAGCGGAACTTGCGGAGATGGACGAGAAAGAAGCGGCGGAGTTGCTGGCTTCGTATGGATTGAAGGAGCCGGGGCTGAATCGGTTGATCCGCGCGACTTACGATTTGATGGGGCTGACGTCATTCTTCACGGCTGGCGAACCAGAAGTGCGCGCTTGGACGATTCACAAGAATACGAATGCAGTGAAGGCCGCCGGTGCGATTCACAGCGACATTGAAAAGGGATTCATTCGCGCGGAAGTGGTGCGTTGGGATGATTTGGTGGCGGCGGGATCGCTGGGCGCTGCGCGGGAAAAGGCGCAGGTAAAGCTGGAAGGCAAAGAGTACATCGTGCAGGAAGGCGATGTGATTTTGTTTCGGCATTCGGGATGAGATGAAGAAAAGAACGAGGATTAACACAGAGGACACAAAGACAAGAGCCCAGAGGACACGGAGAAGAAAGAAAAGAATTAACACAGAGAACGCAGAGGAAAGAACACAGAGAGCACGGAGAAGAGTCGTTGCGCATGATTTCGCGACTGCGGGTTACGTGTGAGATGAATTGAGGGTTTGCACAAGCTGAAGCCTGTGCCACTGGCAATGGAATACGACCTCACAATGCGGACGGCGATGGCGGCGGGGATGGGGCTGGTGGCCGCTGCCGGGAATTTGCTGGGCGGATATTTTGTTGTTCGCAAGGACTGGCCGCGCCAATTCCTGCAATATTTTCTGGCGCTTGGCGCGGGCTATATGCTCGCGGTGGCGTTTCTGGAAATCATTCCCGAATCCGTAGTCCTTGCCGGAAAAAATGCGTTGCTCTTCGTTTTGGCAGGGTTTTTTCTGGTCCATCTTTTTGAACACACGCTCGCGCCGCATTTCCATTTTGGCGAAGAGACGCACACGGAAGAGATGTCTCATCATCGCGCGCAAAATAGCGTGATGCTTGGCCTCGTCATTCACACTTTTTTCGATGGCGTTGCGATCGCCTCCGGATTTCTTGTTTCCGCCTGGCTTGGCACTGTGATTTTCGTAGCCGTGTTCTTGCATAAGCTGCCGGAGGGGTTTACGGTGGCTTCGGTTTTTCTGGCTTGCGGCAAGGGAAAGAAAAAAGCGATCCAGGCAGCGGCAGCGCTCGGAGCCGCGACGTTAGTGGGCGTTTTGCTGACTAGCCTGCTCCAGAGCCAACTGAAATACGCGCTGCCGCTTTCCGGTGGAGTTACCCTCTATGTGGCGGCAACGGACCTGCTCCCCGAGGTCAACCGGGAGCCCAATTGGCGCATGGCGCTGCTGGTCTTTTTCGGCGTGGCTAGCATGCTGATAATGCAGCACTTATTCCATGTCTAGTTGGGCCGGTTGCGCCCCCTGGAAACGGGCCATCGTCTGCAACTTTCTGATAACTCAGGTGTTCGATAGGATGTGGTTGCTATGACCAGGTCGGACGTCCAATTGATGCTGGACGTGAAGGCAGGCGACGCACAGTCGTTCGAACTTCTCTTGCATCGTTATCGGACTCCGCTGGTCAATTTCCTGTACCGGATGGTTCGGAACCGGGAACAGGCGGAAGATTTAGCTCAGGAAGTGTTTTTGAGGGTGTATCGCGCGCGGGAGGATTACGAACCGAGCGCGAAATTCACCACCTGGCTGTTCCGCATTGCAACCAACCTCGCGCTGAATTCGTTGCGCGACCATCGTTACGAGAAGCTGGAAACTTCGATGGACGCGCCCATTGTTGCCGACGCCGAAGATGGCGAAGAGCGAATGATGGAAGTGGCGGATGAGCATCCGGACATAGAACAGCATCTGGTGGAAGAGGCGCGGAAGAAAATGATCCGCCATGCGATAGACAAGCTGCCGGAGAAGCAACGCGCGGCGGTTTTGTTGCATAAATACCAGGAGCTGGACTACGGCGAGATTTCGAAGATTTTGCAGTGCTCGGAAAGCGCGCTAAAGTCGCTGCTCTTTCGGGCGTACGAAACGCTTCGAGTGGAACTAGCCCCTCTCGTAGCGCAAGCAGCAAAGCATTAGAAACCCAGAGGCCCTGTAGAAGGAAGGTAGTTATGAGCTGTGAACGAATGGAATCGCGGATCCTGGCGTACGTGGATAGCCGCCTGAAAGAAAGCGAACGCGCCGAGATGGAAAAGCATCTCGCTGGCTGCGCGGCGTGCCGTCTGCGTGTGAACGAGTTTCGCGCGGTGTCCAGCTTGCTGGATGAGCTGCCGGTGATCGAACCTTCGGGCGCGTTCAACGCTCGCGTGCATGCATTGGTGGCGGCGGAGCCGCCGAAGCGGAGTTGGTTCGCGTGGCTCACGCCATCACCACGAATTGCGTTTGTTGCTTCGATGCTTTTGGTGGCGACCGTTTGGCTGGGTTCGCGCCCGGTGGACCATCCTTCGATCGCCGATCAGGATTTGCCGGTTGTGGAGAATGCGGACTACGACGTGATTTCGAGTTTTTCGCCACTGTCGGATTTGTCGCAGGCGCCGGATGACGATGCAAACGATTCGGATGCACAACCGCAACAGCAGCAGATGTAAAGGGTGATGAACAAAGGACTCAAATTCGCGAGTTGGCTGGTGGCGCTGGGACTCAGCGTCTGCGGGACCATGTCGGTAGACGCGCAGAATCGTCCGCCGAAAAACCGTCCGACGCCGAAGCAGGAGCAGCGTCAGGAACGGCGTCAGGAGCGGCAGCAGCGCAACGCCAATAACGCGAATCGTCCGCCGGCTTCACAGAACTCCACTGTGCCGAATACGAATCGTCCGCCGGAGCGCGCACGGAATCAGCAGAATCCGAATCGGCCGCCAACGAATGCGCCGCCGAAGAATTTTAACAACCTGAATCCCGAAGAGAAGCAGCGGACACTGAATAACTACCAGAATTATCAGAAACTACCACCAGGACAGCGACAGCAGATGCAGGAGTCTGTCCGAAACTGGAACGGACTTTCGCAGGAGCAAAGGAATCACGTCAAGAACGACGTGTTGCCGAAGTGGAAGCAGCTCCCTCCGCAGAGGCAGCGGGCGATTCAGCAACGGCTTGGCGTGTTGAAGAACATGCCGGAATCGGCGCGCAATCAGCACTTGGCCGATCCCAACTTTACTCGTGGAATGAATGAAGAGGATAAGTCGATGCTGCAGGATTTGAGCCACTTGCATGTGGGTGGCGCTCCGGAAGAGCCGCACGAGTAATCGCAGTTTTGCAAGTAACCCGCCGTCCATCCAAATCAGAGACAATATGGAGTGATTGACACGAACGCGAAAAACGCGGCATCGTGACCATTCGCGTTTTGCGGCATCGAATTTACTGGGGAGACAAGTTTGGCCACGGGCCGCAGTGCGATTGGATTGGACGAAGCCGGCTCAAGTATTTCCACTTCCCGTTTCCGCGCACTAAAACATCGCAATTTTCAGCTATTCATCGGCGGACAACTTGTTTCGTTGTGTGGCACGTGGGTTCAGAACACGGCGCAGTTATGGTTCATTTATCAACTGACAGGTTCCGCTGCCCTGCTCGGAGTGTTCGGTTTCCTGAGCCAGATTCCGATGCTGTTGCTGTCGTCAGTCGGCGGATATGTGGGCGACCGGTACAGTCGTCATCGCGGCGTGATTGCAACGCAGGTTGCTTCAATGGTCCTGGCGTTTCTGCTCGCGGCGCTGACGCTGATGCACAAAATCCACGACCGGCGCGGCGCTTGGGTCGTCATCATCATTGGACTATTGCAGGGGATCGTTAACGCTTTTGATGTCCCGATCCGTCAATCGTTTTTTGTTAATATGGTGGGCAAAACCGATTTGCCGAATGCGATCGCACTGAACTCTTCGATTTTTAATGGGGCACGAGTTGTTGGCCCGGCCATCGCGGGCTTCTCGATTAAGTTGATTGGCGAAGGCTGGTGCTTTTTTGTGAATGGTTTCAGTTTTCTTGCAGTAATCGTCGCGTTGCTTGCGATGCGTATCCCGCCACAAGAAGAACATGGCGCAACACACTCGCCATGGCAGAGTCTGTTGCAGGGATTTCGTTTTGCAATGGGCGACCGCGTGATTTGCTCCGTACTGATTCTGCTCAGCATGCTGAGTTTTTTTGGATTGCAGTTCACCACGTTCATGCCGGTTTTCGCGAAGGATGTTTTGCGTCGCGATGCGCGTGGACTCGGATTGCTGATGAGTGCATCGGGAATCGGGGCGGTGCTCGGCGCACTGCAATTTGCGGCTCGTACCAAGTACAAAGGCATGCTGACTTGGGTAGGGACGATGTTTCTTATCGCGTCTCTTGGATTGATCGTTTTTTCTCAGTCGCACTGGTTCTGGGTTTCGGCTGTGATTCTTTTTGTTTTTGGATTTGCGGCGACGTCACAGATGGCGGCGACGAATACGACGGTGCAGAACCGTGTGCCGGATGAGTTGCGCAGCCGCGTGATGGCTGTTTACGCGACCATGTTTATGGGCGTACAGCCGATTGGTGCGCTGATCGCTGGAGGGTTGGCGAAGCGGTTCGGAGCGCCAGCGACAGTCGCCGCCTTCGGCACGATCTGTTTGCTGGGGAGCTTGATCTACTTCTGGCGCGCCATACCATGGGCACGCAGCGCACAACCCGTCGTCGTTAAGACCTAATTCGCGAATAGCACAATTACGCGGTCCACTTGACCTTTTGCAGCGTCAGGAAGTTTGAGCAAGACGCCATTGTTCGTTTGTGTGACTTCCACTTTTGCGCCGGAAACGAGTTCTTGTGCGCTGCCGATGGATTTCTGAATCGGAGGGAGCGCGAGCAGTGGGGCATTCCACTTCAGGACGTGGACATAAATCTTCTTGCCCTTCTGGGTGGTAACGCCCCAATCGGCGGGAGCGAGCGGGCCGCCACGCGTGCCGTAAATCGAATCGCCATATTTGCCGAGCCATTCTCCAACACTGCGGAGGCGGGTTTGGAACTCTTCCTGGATTTCCCCGCTGGGCAGCGGGCCGATGTTGAGCAGGAGATTGGAATTGTTGCCGGCCGCGCGGACGAGCATTTCCTCAACTTCCTCGGCTGATTTGTATTTGGTGTCGCCGATGTCGAAGCCCCAGGAGCCGTTGAGCGTGTTGCAGCTTTCGAGCGGGAGCGCGTCGCTTACGTAAGTTGTGTTGAAGCCCGCCGTGTTTCTGCCGGGCAAATCGCGTTCGAACGTTTGCACATCCTCGCCGGGCTTTGGCGCCTGGTGATGATTGGGAATGATGAGCGCGGCAGGCTGGAGTTGATGGATCAGCGCGTAGGTTTTGTCGAGATGCCAGTCGGCGTCGGGCTTGTCCCACATCCCATCGAACCAAATGCCACCGATGGGGCCGTAGTTTGTGAGCAGTTCGCGCAACTGGCCGTTCATGTAGTCGTCAATGTAGGAATCAAAGTTGCCTTTGTCTGGCCGGCCGTTGTCCCACGCCGTTCTTCCCCGCGGAAAATAGTCGGGGTTGTGCCAATCCAGTTGCGAATAGTAAAAAAATAGCTTGATGCCTTGTTTGTGCGCTTCGTCAGCGAGCTGTTTTAGTGGGTCTTTGCCGTAGGGAGTGCGTTGGACGATATTCCAATCGGACATTTTCGTATCGAACATGGCAAAACCGTCGTGATGGCGGGAAGTGATGGTGATGTACTTCATTCCGGCGGCTTTGGCGAGCGCGACCCAAGCCTTGGCATCGAATTTTTCCGGGTCGAAATATTTTGGCAGGCGTTCGTAGTCGTGGATTTGGAGTTTGCGATTGTGGAGAACCCATTCTCCATCACCGAGCACGCTATACACACCCCAATGAATGAACATGCCGAACTTTTCGTCCTGAAATTCCTGGCGCGCCTTCAAGTTTTCAGGAGAGGGCTGGTACGTCGATTGCGCGCTTGTGATTGAAGCCGCAAAGACAAAAATGAGGAGAGTGTTCGAAGCGAGTTTGCGCAGGTTCATGACTGCTCCCGGAAAGCTGAATTTGCAGCGGCATTCTACAACAAGGGAGTCAGGAAGGGTTCGCGCGGTAAATAAATTCCGTCATGGCCGTCGTTTGCGGTTTTTGTACTTCTGCAAGAATGGCGTCCACCTTTGCGCGGTTTGGCGAAAGGGAACAGACGGGATCAGTTGCGGCTGCGTCGCCAGCGAGGAGCAGCGCTTGGCAGTGGCACCCCCCAAAATCTTGCGCGCGGCGGTCGCAGGACTTACACGGCTCCTGCATCCAGGACTCACCGCGAAATTTCTGAAACGCATCACTTGATTCCCAGATTTCGCGCAGAGATTTGTCTTTCACATTCGTAAACCGCAAGCCTGGAATAACAGCCGCTGCATGGCAGGGAAGCGCGTCGCCGCTCGGCGTAATGAGCATCACTTTGCGTCCCCAGCCGCCCATGCACGGTTTTGGATATTTCGCGTAGTAGTCCGGGACAACATATTCGACGCGGATTTTCCCGCGCAGCCGCTCTTCGGCAGCCTTTACTTCCACAAGGAAACGGTCGACCTGCGCACGGGTGGGCAGAAGTGCTTCGCGATTCGCAAATCCCCAGCCGTAATACTGCACGTTTGCGAATTCAATCCGCGTCGCAGAGGAATTCTCTGCAATGGCAACCATTTCCTCCATTTGGTCGAGATTGTGCCGATGGAGTACGAAATTCAGTGTCACGGCCAGACGGCGCGACTTGAGCCAATCAAGCACACGTAGTTTTTGAGAATGGGTCTTCGTCCCGGAGATTTCGCTCGCAGTCTCTTCGCGTGCACCCTGAAAACTTAGCTGAAAATGATCCAGTCCCGCCGCGATGAGTGAATCGAGCTTCGCTTCATCTAGAGGCAGCCCGGACGTGATCAGGTTGACGTAGAGTCCGGCGGCTCGCGCAGCTCGCACAAGTTCAACAATGGCCGTGCGCGCCAGAGGCTCACCACCGGTGAAGTCTGCTTGCAAAACGCCAAGCTCCGCCGCCTGCCGAAGGACCGAAATCCATGTCTCGGTGGAAAGCTCCGACGCGCGAGCAGTCAGTTCGTGGGGATTCGAACAATACACACAGTGCAGCGGACACCGGTGGGTAAGTTCACAGACAAGTGCCAGCGGATTGTTCTGCGAAGGGGTCATGGAACAAACAAACTAGGCGGTAAAGTCCAGTGCGCGTTCATTCTGCAAAAGCGCTAAGTAACCGAGAATATCCGCTTCAACCTTATGCGGCGCTGCTTTCGAATAGAGCTTCTGCAAATCGCTAACGATTTGCGCAACCGTGTGCTTCCCATCGCATCGCTGCACAATTTCCAGGCTCGGCCCGTTCAAACGCAACGCCCGCTCCGGCATCAGCAAGACTCTCTGATTCTTTTCGTCGCCCAGGCGAACGCCGGCGGCGAGTTTCGGTTTCGAATTTGGGTCGGGGCTCATTCCAGATTCCTCATCTTCATTTTCCCGAAAGGCGATTCCAGTAAGTAGTTTCGACATACGGCGCACCTTTTTCCGGCGTGACGCGGTGGGTTGTCTTGGTAACGTTGTCGCTGACAAGTTCGATGTCGGCGGTGCGCCGGACAATCCCGTTTTGTTTCAGAGTCAGCAGAAGATGCCGCGGGTAAATAACTTTGGTTTCACAGGTGTGATCGCTAGCCACGCCGAGAAGCTCGCAATTTGGACTCAGTTGGACAGCGTCTGTATACAAGAATCCATCTGCGGTAACAATCGCAAACGAATAGCCAAGCTCAGTCCAGTTGACGCTGCCTTGTTTTGCCTTCGGGCTCGCGCCAAAATCGCTCTTTTCCACATCCAGGATCCAGTAGCCCTGAAATTTTGGATCAAGCCGAGCTTCCGACGCGGTAATAGGCGAGAAAGGTAGCGCATATAGCGCAGCCAATGCGAGCCATCTCTTCATTCGAAGCTCCTACGCAACACTTTCTTCAGGCTGAAACGCCCCCGGCGGCGGCCAGCCCGGCTGCACATAAGCAAAGTACAGCGCGTCCAGCATCGCCCAAAGAATATCGCACTTCGCGCGTAGCGCATTGTGCGCGGCGTCCTGTTCTTCGCGAGTGCGCGCATTTTTCACTACCCAGGAGAGTGCAAACTCCGCGTCCTCCGGTGCTTGCGTCAGGCGGCCCTCGAAATAGTCAAGTCCTTCAGCCATCCATGGATAAAACTCGCGCAGGCGATCCATCCGCAGCGTAATTAGCTTCTTTGAGAATAATTCGGTGAGAGAAGAGGCCACAGCTTCCAGATGCGAGCTGCGAGAAACAAAATTAATGTACGCATCCACCGCATAGCGCGTAGCTGGCAAAATCCCTTCACCGCGGATGGCTCGAATGCGCGGCAGACCGGTTGCTTCCACCAAATGCAGCCACTTTTCAATTCCACCGGGCGTACCGTGTTCGCCATCATGGTCCACCAGCCGCTTGCGCCACGCAATTCGAAAGACGGGATCTTCGCTGCGGGCCAGCAAGTGCGCATCTTTGATCGGGATATGGCTCTGATAGTAGTAGCGATTCAGCGCCCAGGCTTGCAGTTGTCCGCGCGTCAGCGAACCTTCGTGCATCAGCACGTGAAACGGATGCTGATGGTGATAGCGCTCTTCGCCAATCGTCGTGAAGCCCGCGATAAATTCGGCTTCCGGCAACATGGGTTTTTCGGCTGAGTTCACAGTTCGATCTCCATTCCATCGTAGGCGATTTCAAAGCCCGCATCCAGCACCGCGCGATGCTCCGGACCATCTTCGACAAGAATGGGATTTGTGTTGTTAATGTGCAGCAGAATTTTCCGTCCATTGCCGCCTTTTGGATATTGCGACAGCAAACCATCCAGCCCGGAGAGCGGCACGTGACCCATTTCGCGCGCCGTTTTCTTTCCGCGGCCCGCTCGTTTCAATTCGTCATTACTCCAGAACGTTCCATCAACTAACACAAGATCGCTCGCCAGCGCCCATTGCTTCCAACTGCTATCGTGTCCGGGCAGGGACGGCGCCACAAAAATACGTTTTCCTCGAAATTCCAGATCCAACGCCACGACTGCTTCGCGAGGAGGCAATTGCTGCCGCAATTTTTCTCCGACGTAGTCGGGATATTCCCCACCAACCGGAATTGCTCTCATATGAAACCGTGGCGCTTCACCCGGCACAGGAACCCGCGTGGCGGAAAACTCGGTTCCCATCGGAAGCGAGAACCATTGCACCGGAGGTGTGGCGCGCCCCAGTACGCGAAAAATGGAATTGTCCTCGTCCATGATACGCCGCACGGACGGCGTCGAATGAATCCGGAAGCCTTGAAACTCGCGCAGATGCAGTAGTCCTGCAAGCGAATCCACGTCCGCGCTTGTCAGATAAACGTCATAAATCGGCGTCGAATTGTGCGTAGAAGAAAACGGAGCAAGCTGAGGAGTGGACAGAATCTGCGTCCGCAAATCCGGGGAAGCGTTAATCAATGCCCAGTGCGTGCGTTGCGCGTATTCGGGGTTTGCATCAACGGCGATCTGCGTTTGCGAGCGGGGAGTTACCTTTAGGGTTCCATGCCGCGCGCCGTTGCAGTTCCGGCAACCGCAATTCCATTGTGGGAAACCGCCACCAGCGGCAGAGCCAAGGATTTTAACGCGCATGGAGTCTGTCCTGGGGAAGGGGCGTCGTATAGAGAAAAAAATGGGGACGCGCGTTGGCACGTCCCCGAAAGTTCAAAGCGGAACCGACTAGAGCTCGGCGTTGGCGTACGAGCTAACTTCACAATTCAGATCGATTTCTTCGTGCTGTGGGGTCGTCCATTCCATGTGTAGGTTCCTCCCAGATTTATGAACGCTGGTCGAGCAGAGAATAGCACGCAGATGGGCGGAAGGGAACAAGCAACGTTTCGTGCTCCCCGAACAGTACGGCGAAAAAAGGGCGAATACGCACCCCAAACTCTTGTTGCCTTCACCAAAAAGATGCACAACCTGCGGTAGTGATTTTACTCGCTTCACACAATTCCATCTTCACACAACTTTTTTCACAAACTCACACGATTTCTCTTGACTTGTTTTCAATCCGCTTTAATATGTGGCCCAAAGTAGAGTGTAGTGGTTTTTAGCGGAGTCAAGTAGGGCAACTTAGCGGGATTTAGAGGGCGGTGGGCAAAGTGGGCATCTGGGGCAACAGAAGCCACCTTTTTACCGAAAACGGCGCAAAAAACGCTGATTTGAGGGCTCAACGTCAGAATCCAGCCTCCAGTTTTAGACGGGCTTATGAACTTACGCGGCAACTATCCGGCGAAGATAGACGAGAAGGGTCGTCTGAAGATACCCGCCGTGTATCTCGAGCAGCTCAAGACGCTCGGGAATCAATTTTATATCACGAGTCCCACGGGCGATACGGCAAGGATTTATCCGATTAGCGTTTGGCAGGCAATCGAGGAAAAGCTGTCAAGGGTTTCCTCGCAGAATCAGGCGAAGAGAAAGTTTCTGATGCACACGAGCTATTACGGGCAAATGGCGGAGCTAGACCAGCAGGGAAGAGTGCTCCTGCCTTCGATTCTGCGGGAGAAGGCCCAGACCAAGGGTGAAGTGGATGTTTTCGGCGCGCTGGATTACCTGGAAGTGATGAATCACACCAAGGTGATGGAAGACATGAACAAGGATCCGTTCACCGCCGAAGACTTCAAGGCTTTGGAAGATCTTGGGATTTAAGGCGTGCGAGCGTGAATGCGCCGCACACGCCGGTGTTGCTCGAAGAGGTGCTCGAATGGCTACGAATAAGACCGGACGGAATCTACGTGGACGTCACGCTCGGCGCGGCGGGTCATTCGGAAGCCATCGCCGAAAGACTGGATTCGGGCCGGTTGATCAGCCTGGACCAGGACGCACTGGCGCTGCAGATCGCGCAGGAGCGGCTAGCGAAGTTCGGCTCGAAAGTGAATTGCGTTTTATCTCCGTTCTCAAGGATTGCGGAGGTCGTACACGAGTTGGGGATTCCGAAGGTGGACGGGGTCTTGGCCGACTTGGGAGTTTCGAGCATGCAGCTTGACCGGCCAGAGCGGGGCTTTTCGTTCCGCGAGGCTGGTCCGTTGGATATGCGCATGAGTGACGCCAATGAGTTGACGGCGGACGAAATTGTGAATCGGTGGCCGGAGAAAGAACTGGCCGATTTGCTCTACCGCGAAGCGGATGAGCACGATTCCAGAAGAATCGCCAGAGCGATCGTAAGAGCGCGGCCCATGAGAGATACCGCGCACCTGGCAAAGGTTGTGGCAGGGGCCCGAAAGCAATGGGGAAGGCAGAAACTGCATCCCGCAACAAAAACGTTTCTGGCGCTGCGGATAGCGGTGAATCGAGAGTTGGAGGCACTCGGGCAGTTTCTTTCTCGGACCCCCGCCACAATGAATTCAGGAGCGCGTCTCGTCGTGCTGACGTATCACTCAGGCGAAGACCGCATGGTGAAGGAAGCGTTTAAGGAAGCCGAGCGTCAAGGGACGCTGAGAATCCTGACCAAACACGTGATTCGTCCCAGCGAAGAAGAAGAGCGGGCGAACCCAAGATCGAGAAGTGCGAAATTGCGGTGCGCGGAAAGAGTCTGAATCATGAAGAAGATGAAGCAAGTGCCGATGGTGGAGTTTCGGACAGTGAAGCGGATTGATAATTCGCGGTTGGTGCGGCATGTGGAACCTGTGAAGCTGCGCAATTTCTATAAGACGGCGGCGCTGGGAGGCGCTATCGCTCTTTGCTGCATGCTCTATATCTTCCAGCACTTTCGCTGCATTGATTTGAGTTTTCAGCTCGAGGATTTGAAACAAAAGCAGGCTCAGGCTGCCACACTGAATTCGGAATTGAAATTGAATATCGCCACGCTCAGCCGTCCGAGCCGGATTGACCAGATCGCGCGTTTAAGATTGGGATTGACGCAGCCGCTGCCCGACCAGGTTCGCGAATATGACGCGCCGAGCGCCGCGCAAGTGGCTTCCGTGCGATTCATGCGCACAAATCGCGCACAATAAGCGTTGGGGTTCTTCCTTCATGCCCTCCAGGCGGGAGACCGGGATTGAGAGAGTTTGGCGGGAACAACGTCCGGCCTGGATCGAAAATGCAGCAAAATCGCGCCCAACTTCGATTGCTTATTATCGCCGCCTGCGTTGCGCTTTGGATGGGCGCGGTCTTTGCGCGTCTCGGTTACCTTCAGCTGATTCGGCACAGCGATTATCTGACGCGCGCGCACCGTCAGCAGCAACGCACCATTGAAATCACTCCCAAGCGCGGCGCGATTTTCGATCGCAATATGCATCCACTTGCCATGAGCACGGAGGTCGAATCTGCGTTCGCGATTCCCACAGAACTCGCGGAAAACAAGGAACTCGCCGCTCGATTGCTTTCCGGCGTTCTCGATATCCCGCGCGACGTCCTCCAATCGAAATTCGATTCCGGTAATACTTTTGTTTGGGTCTCCCGCAAGTTACCTCCGGAAAAATCGGAAGCGGTAAAGCAGCTGAACCTCAAGGGTGTTTACACCATGAAGGAAAACCAGCGCTTCTATCCGAATCGCGACCTTGCGGCGCACGTTCTCGGTTTTGTGAATCTGGACGAAAAAGGAACCAGCGGACTCGAATTTCAATTGGACAAACAGATTCGCGGGAAGGGCGAACGAATCCTCGTGATGGCCGATGCGCGCCAGCGCTGGTTTGACGGCGGTCAGGCGCAGCGCGATCAAGGCGCGAACATCGTCCTTACTCTCGACACAAAAATTCAGTACATCGCTGAGCGTGAACTCGCCGCGGCGATTGCTCGCACGCATGCCACGGCGGGCACGGTCATCGTTCAGAATCCGAACACCGGAGAAATTCTGGCGCTCGCCAATTGGCCAAAGTTCAATCCGAATTCGCCGAACGATGTGAAGCCCGAAACGCGAATGAATCCCGCGGTCAGCGGAATTTATGAGCCTGGCTCCACGTTCAAGCTGATCACGCTGGCCGCCGCGCTCGATCAGAACCTCACGCGTCCCGATGAAGTCTTCGACTGCGAGAACGGCAAACTGATTCTTTCCGGCCACACCATTCACGATCACGAAAAGTTCGGCATGCTTACCGTGTCGGACATTCTTGCGCGATCGAGTGATGTCGGCAGCATCAAGATCGCGCTGCGGCTCGGCGGGCCGAAATTTTTCGATTACATTCGCGCGTTCGGCTTTGGGCAGAAAACGGGAATTGAATTGCCATGGGAAAGCCGCGGCATGCTGGAACCCCTGGACACTTGGTCCGGGATCTCCATTGGTGCGATTTCAATGGGACAGGAAGTCGGTGTGACGCCGATTCAACTCGTTACCGCTGTCTCCGCGATTGCGAACGGTGGAAATCTCCACAAACCCTATCTCATCTCTGAAATTCGCAAGGGCGATCAGTTGCTTTACTCCGGCGACGCCGCACAGGCGCAACCGAGACAAGTGCTGCGGCCGGAAACTGCGGCGACTGTTCGCAAAATGATGGAAGGCGTGATTCTGAATCCGGGTGCCACAGGAGTTTACGCGCGCTTAGACGGCTGGACCGCTGCCGGCAAGACTGGCACTGCGCAAAAAATCGATCCGAACACGGGACACTATTCGCCGAACCAATACATCGCTTCATTCACGGGATTTGCACCGATCAACAATCCTGCCGTGACGATTCTGATTTCGTTGGATTCGCCTGTTGGTGTCCATACAGCCACGGTTACTGCTGCGCCGGTGTTCAAGCGTATTGCCGAACAGGTGCTCCCGTATCTCGATGTCCCTCGGGATGTCCCGGTCACAGCAAAGCTGGTTCAAGCCTCCTACAAAAATATTGAGGAAGCGCCGGACACTTCGCTCAACGATTTCAATCCCGTTAATCTCGAAGAGCAGCAGAAATCCGACGTACCGGCGAAAAGAGAACCGACCGCGCCAAGCGTTACGATTGCCCTCGATGAAGGCGGCGACATCGCTGTACCCGACTTTCACGGTAAAACCGTGCGCGAAGTTACGGAGACGTGTTTGCGTCTCGGCCTGAACCCGGTTCTGGTTGGCAGCAGCCTTGCTCAAGATCAATCGCCTGCCGCGGGAGCAAAAGTCCGCCGCGGCGCAAAAATTACGGTGCGCTTCGACGCCGCGTTATCCAATACGAAACCGCCTTCAACGCACGGGAAAAACAGGAATTAGGATGAGGACAGAGCTTGAGGAGAGAGACACTAGACTGGTGAACGAGACTGGGTTGGAAGCGACAAAGGGTGTGGGTGGAAAGACGCGAAGCGCGGCGCAACGGCTGGAGGTATTGCTCGACGGCACAGGCGCTACGCTGAGCGACACGCAATCCGCCATCCTGATTCGCAATGTCGCCTGCGATTCCCGAAAAGTGCAATCGCAAGGTCTCTTCTTCGCACTGCAGGGCGCGAAAGAAGATGGCGCGAAATTTGCACGCGATGCCGTTTCTCGCGGAGCCATCGCCGTTGTTAGCGAAGCCGCCGAGCCGTCGTTGCTGCCGGACAGCATCGCATGGATTCAAGTTCCCGCCGCGCGCAAAGCCTTGGCTATTGCCGCTGCCAATTTTTTTGGCCATCCCGCAAGCTCTCTGCAACTCGTCGGCGTTACGGGAACCAACGGCAAAACCACAACGACTTCCGTCGTGGATGCCATCATTAAAGCGTCTGGAGCGAAGACCGGACTCTTGGGCACAATCGCTTATCACACTCCGCTCGGCGACTATCCTGCTCCGAACACGACACCCGAATCCGTGGACCTGCAGGGTTTCTTCGCCGAAATTCGCGACGCAGGCGGAAAATTCGCCACGCTCGAAGCCAGTTCGCATTCTCTGATGATGGACCGCCTCTGGGGCTGCCACTTTCAAGCCGCGGTTTTCACTAACCTCACGCGCGAGCACATGGATTTTCACAAGACTTTCGACGAATATTTCGCCGCGAAACGCCGCCTTTTCGAAGGGACGGGGGCTGGTCCCGCCGAAGTTGCCGTCCTCAATGCCGACGATGAATACGGCCCGCGCCTGCGCGGTATTGCCAAATCCACCGTCACCTACGGCATCGAGCAAGCTGCCGATATCAGTACGAAGAAATTTCAGCTGAATTTTTCCGGCCTTATGTTCATTGCCAACACGCCGAACGGCAAATTGCAGATTTCGAGTGCGCTCGTCGGCCGAATCAATGTGTACAACCTCCTCGCCGCCATCGGCGCAGCGCAAGCTCTTGGGATTGCAAACGAACATATCGAATCGGGTATTCGCAATTTGCAAAGCGTTTCCGGCCGCTTCCAGCAAGTCGCGCTTGGTCAGCCGTTCTTTGTCATCGTGGATTACGCGCACACTGACGACGCGCTCGAGAATCTCATCCGTACTGCCCGCGAACTGAATCCCAAGGGCCGCGTTATCACGCTCTTCGGCTGCGGCGGCGGAAAAGACCGTACCAAACGCCCCGTGATGGGTGAAGCTGCCGGCCGCCTAAGCGATCTCACCATCCTCACGAACGATAATCCGCGCCAGGAAGATCCGCTGAAAATCATCAGCGACGTTGTTGTCGGCCTGCAAAAAACGAGTGGAAAATATCTAATCGAACCCGATCGCGAAAAGGCGATCAGCATGGCGATTGATGAAGCGCGCGAAGGCGACATCGTGCTCCTCGCCGGGAAGGGCCACGAGGACTATCAAGCCCTGGCCGATACGACTTTGCCTTGGGACGACCGCGAAAGGGCGCGGCAAGCATTGCGCGATCGCGGATTCGGTGAGGAGCCGCCGAATTCCCAGCCGGGCACGGGGTTTGGCACCTAGCGCGCTTTACTCAGGTAGTGGGTTGAAACTGGGTGGAGAGTGCCGGGGTCCTGCGCTGAGCGAGACAGCCAGCAGTCAGCTTCCGACAAGGAGGAGCCCTCAATCCGGTGACACACAACCGAACCCGTGGCAGTTGGTTTAAGGCAAGCTCTTTGAGGCACTTATGCGGTGGACGATTGCACAGGTGGCTGGCGCTTTGGATGTCCGACCGGGAGCGGGGCTCGACCCCGTGGCCCGGCTGGCCGGCATCTCGATTGATTCTCGCGCGATTCGTCCTGGAGAGCTGTTCTTCGCGATTCACGGACCGCGTCACGATGGACACACTTTCGTGGCGGACGTCTTGGCGAGCGGCGCTCTTGCGGCCGTGGTGGCGCAGGACAGGCTGGCGCAGTACCCAGAAGCCGTGCGTGGCCGCTGCATCGCCGTGGCAGACACGTTCGTCGCGCTCAAGCTCCTCGCCCGCAAAGTACGCGAAGCATGGGGCGGAAAAATTGCCGGCGTCACGGGTTCCGTTGGCAAGACAACAACGAAAGAGATCCTGGCGGCACTGCTTGGCACGCGGCTCCGCGTTTTGAAGTCGGAAGGGAATTTTAATAACGAGTACGGACTGCCGCTGACCCTCTTCAAGCTGGAAGAGACGCATCAGGCCGCCGTGCTCGAGATGGGAATGTCGCGCCGCGGGGAACTGGCACGCCTCGCGGAAATCGCCCGGCCCGATGTCGGTGTTGTCACGCGCGTTTCGCCCGCGCACTTGGAATTTTTCGCGTCGGTGGACGAGATTGCGTTAGCCAAACGCGAGTTGATTGAAGGCTTGAACGGGCGCGAATCGACCGCTGTTCTGAACGCGGACGACCCGCGCGTCGCGGCGTTTGGCGCGTTTGCTCCCGGTCGAGTATTGACGTATGGCATCGAGCAGCCTGCGTTTTTCACGGCGCAAGCCATTGAGGACCGTGGCGCGCTTGGCTCTGCGTTCGACTACGTGAGCCCGGAAGGGCGCGTGCGGCTTGAGCTTTCGCTACCGGGAAGGCATGTGATTGCGAACGCGCTCGCATCGCTCGCCGCTGCCAGCGTCTGGGGCATCGGTGCAGCGGAAGCGCAAGCGGTTTTGAGCACGATGCAAGCGCCGTCCATGCGCGGTGAACTTTTGCGTTTTTCGAATGGAGCTGCCCTGATTAACGACAGCTACAACTCAAGTCCAGCAGCGCTTCATGCGATGACGGCCCTTCTCGCCGCCACGCCAGGCTTCAAGCGGCGCATTCTCGCGGCGGGAGAGATGCGGGAACTTGGCGCAACGTCCGCCGAACTTCATCGCGAAGCCGGTGCTGCCGCAGCGAAATCCGGAAATGTGGACTGGATACTCGGGGTCGCCGGACACGCATCTCAAGTCATCGAAGGCGCAATCGCCGCAGGATTCGACCACGCAAAAACAAAATTCTTTGCTTCCTCGGAAGAGGCTGGCGCTTTCGTTCAACAATTCTTTCAACCCGGCGACCTTCTCCTGGTCAAGGGTTCACGCGGCGTAAAAATGGAGCGCATCGTGGAAGCGCTGATTGCAGCACATGCTGCTACCGACGTGCCTCGCGAGGAGGTTCGGCACTAACATGCTCTACTACCTCCTTTATCACGTTCTGCAGCGCTACTTCAGCCCGCTCAACGTTTTTCGCTACATCACCGTCCGTACCGTGTACGCGAGCCTCACGGCGATGTTTCTCGCGCTGGTTTTTGGCCCATGGCTTATTCGCAAACTCCGTGAATTGCAAATCGGCCAATTCATCCGCGAAGAAGGTCCGCAAGAGCACAAGAAAAAAGCCGGCACGCCCACCATGGGTGGAGTTCTAATAGTTCTCTCCACTGCGGTTCCCGTTCTTCTTTGGGCGGATCTAACCAACGTCTTCGTACTGATTTCTCTCTTCGCACTCTTCGGCTTCGCCGCCATCGGCTTCATTGACGACTACGCGAAAGTTTCCAAGCAGCGCAATCTCGGCCTCACGGCCAAACGCAAATTCTCCCTGCAAGTGCTCATCAGCCTCATCGTCGGCGCATCGCTCTTGGTTCTTGCCACTTACAGCGCGTATTCCACGCAACTCATGCTGCCTTTCCTCAAACGCCTGCACCCGGACCTTGTCATTCACTCGCTCATCAATTCGAAACATTTCTGGCCATTCGCCTTCATTCCGTTCCTCATTTTCGTAGCGATCGTGATCGCAGGCGCTTCGAACGCCGTCAATCTCACAGACGGTCTTGACGGCCTAGCCATCGGCTGCACCGTGATCGCCGCTGGCGCGCTCACTGTGCTCACGTACGTCAGCAGCAACTATCGCTGGGCCAGCTATCTGGAAATTCAATACATCCCGCGCGTCGGTGAACTCACTGTTTTTTGTGGAGCGCTCGTCGGCGCCTCCTTAGGTTTTCTTTGGTACAACGCCCATCCCGCCGAAGTCTTCATGGGAGACGTCGGCTCGCTCTCCCTCGGCGGAACACTCGGAGTCATTGCCGTCATTATCAAACAGGAAGTTTTGCTCTTTTTCGTCGGCGGTGTCTTCGTCATCGAAGCGCTCAGCGTCATTTTGCAAGTCGGCTCCTTCAAGCTGCGCGGAAAACGAATTTTTCGGATGGCGCCGATTCATCACCATTTCGAATTGCTCGGCTGGAGCGAATCCAAAGTTATCGTCCGCTTTTGGATCGCCGCGCTCGTCTTTGCGCTATTCGCATTGACGACGCTGAAATTACGGTAAGGAAAAATGTTCGACCTGAACGGCAAAAAGATTCTAGCCATCGGCCTCGCCCGCACGGGTGTCGCGACGTCGCTCTTTTGCGCAAAGCATGGTGCCATAGTTACTGCAGTTGACACGCGCGCAGAGTCGGAGCTTACGGACGCCGCCGCAAAACTCCGCGCCGCGGGGGTTTCACTCCAACTCGGAGGTTACTTCGAAAAAACTCTGGAAGGCCAGGATCTTGTCATCCCCAGTCCGGGCGTTCCCGCCGATTCCGAAATTCTTAAAGCGACTCGTGCCCACAAGCTCCCCATCTGGAGCGAAATCGAACTAGCCGATCGATTCCTCAACGGCCGCCTCATCGGCATCACCGGCTCCAACGGAAAAACCACAACCACTTCGCTCATCGAACACATTCTGAAGAATTCGGGTTTTTCCACGCTACTCGCCGGAAATATCGGTACACCGCTTATTGCGGTCGTCGAACAAACCACGGATCAAACCGTCACCGTCGCTGAACTCAGCAGCTTCCAACTTGAATGGATTGAAACCTTCCGGCCCAACATCAGCGTTTTTCTGAACCTCACGCCGGACCACCTCGATCGCCACGGCTCAATGGAAGCCTATGGCGCAGCGAAAGCGCGCATTTTCGAAAAGCAGACCGCCTCCGACTTTGCGATTCTTAATGCGGACGATTCAGCCAGCACGCCCTACGCGCCCACAATTCCAAAAGTTCTCTGGTTCAGTCGCAAGCAGCGGGTGGCACAGGGCGCATTTCTCAGTGGGGACCAAATTGTGTTTCGCCATCACGGCGAGGAAGAAGTCATTCTCAAGGAATCGGAGATTCCACTTCCCGGCGCGCACAATCTTGAAAACGTTCTCGCTGCCGTTGTCGCAACGCGTATCGCAGGCGCGCGTCCGCAAGAAATCGCCCAAGCTGTACGTTCTTTTGCGGGAGTTGAGCACCGCCTCGAACTTGTCGCCGAGCGCAACGGCGTCCGCTACTACAACGATTCCAAAGCCACCAACGTGGATGCCGCGCTCAAAGCACTGGACGCTTTTCCTGGCCGCATTCTTATCATTCTTGGCGGGAAGGACAAAGACAGCGATTACAGCGTGCTCCAGCAGCCGCTTCGCGAAAAGGCAGTTCTCGCGCTCCTCATCGGCGCCGCCGCCGACAAAATTGAAAAGCAAATCGAAGGCGGCGTACCCATCGAGCGCGCAGGAAGTATCGAGCGCGCCGTCGAAATCGCCTCGCGCACCGCGCAACCCGGCGACATCGTTCTCCTCGCGCCTGCCTGCGCCAGCTTCGATCAATTTCAGAATTACGAACATCGCGGGCGCGTTTTCAAGCAGCTGGTTCACACGCTTGAAAATCATACGGCCCATTCCGCTTCAGGCCCAGCAGCCCTAGGAAAGAGGTAAACAGTGCCAAGACGCACAGAAAGCGACCGTTGGTTGTTTGGAGTGACGCTGGGCCTCTGTCTGCTTGGCGCCGTGATGATCTACAGCGCCTCCGCCGTCACCGCCGGACACGATTACGGCCATTCCTACTATTTCCTTCTGCGCCAATCTGTTTGGCTGGTGCTCGGCATCGCTGGAATGTTCGCGCTCATGCGCATGGACTACCGCAAGCTGCGCGAGCCCATCGTTGTCTATAGCGCGCTCTGCCTCGTCGTGCTGATGCTCGTCGGCGCATTCTTTTTGGATAAATCGCACGCAACGCATCGCTGGATTCGGTTCGGCCCCGTGGGCATTCAACCGTCGGAACTCGCAAAGCTCGCCGTCATTCTTTATCTGGCATGGTTCCTCGATCTAAAGCGGAAGAGCGCCGCGCACCTGGAATTCACAAAAAAGGACTTTCTCCAGAATATTCTTCCCGCCATTGGCCCGATTTTCGTCTGCGCGGCTCTCATACTTGTGCAGCCTGATCTCGGCACCTCCGTGGACATCGTCCTGGTCGCCACTGCCATTCTTTTTGTCGCGGGCCTTTCCTGGAGATGGCTTGCCGCAGGTTCGGCCGTCGCTATTCCGGCGCTCATTCTTCTTGTGATAAGCGCGCCGTATCGCATGGCGCGCCTCATGGCGTTCTTGCATCCCGATAACGATCCGCAAGGCGCGGGCTTTCAGCTTTTGCAATCGCTCATCGCTGTAGGTTCCGGCGGATTCACTGGCGTCGGCCTAATGGAGAGCAAACAAAAACTTTTCTATCTTCCCGAAGCCCACACCGATTTCATTTACGCGGTCATTTGCGAAGAGCTTGGTTTCATCGGCGCGCTCATCGTCATCGCTCTATTTGGCATATATGGCTGGCGCGGCATTCGCGCCGCGTTTTCCGCGCCGGACAGTTTCGGCCGACTTCTCGCCCTCGGCATCACGGCAATGGTTCTCTGCCAGGCGCTCATCAATTTTGCCGTTGTGCTAGGCATGGTTCCTACCAAAGGAATTCCGCTGCCGTTCGTCAGCTACGGCGGTTCCAGTTTGCTCGTCATGCTTCTGGCCACGGGCGTGCTCCTGAATATTTCGCAGCAGGCGGAATCGGAATGAGGAGCGCGCGCTCGTCGTGAAGCTCTTGATTGCAGGCGGAGGCACAGGCGGCCATGTTTTTCCAGCGATAGCCATTGCGCGCGAATGGCTATCGCGCGGAAACGAAAGGGAAGTCGTGCTCGTGGGAACGCAACGGGGAATTGAGATGAAGCTCGTGCCGCAAGCCGGGCTGCCGCTCGAAACGCTGCGCGCTGCAGGCCTGAAAGGCAAAGGCGGGCTCACGCTTGTGAGGAATTTCGCCACGCTTTTTCCAGGTATGGCGGACGCGTTCCGCATCGTGCGCAAGCACAAGCCCGTTGCCGCGTTTGGCGTCGGTGGCTACGCCGCCGGGCCGATGCTCCTCGCGACTTGGCTCCGTGGGATTCCCAACGTCATCTTCGAACCAAACGCCGAACCTGGCTTCACCAATAAAGTTCTCGCGCGCATGTCGCAGCGCATCGCTACCGGCTATTCCATCACTTCGGAAAAATTCGGCAAGAACGCTGTTCTCACCGGCAATCCTGTGCGCGCTGAATTCTTCGCCGTTGCTCAGCGCAAGCCCGAAAAGCCCTTTCGCATCCTTATTACCGGTGGCAGCCAGGGCGCCCTGCCCATCAATCGCTGCGTTGTGGATGCCATGGACCGCTTTGCCGCGCGCAAATCTGAACTTGCCATCGTGCACCAGACCGGCGAACGCGACTATAATGCTGTACGCACCGCGTACGCGCGGCGCGAGATTCTTGCGGAGGTTGTTCCTTTTCTTTCGAACATGGCGGAACGCTTTGCCTGGGCAGATCTCATCGTTTGCCGAGCAGGTGCCATCACCGCGGCGGAAATTGCCGCCGCCGGACGTGCCGCCATCTTCATCCCCTTCGGGCGTGCCACGGACAGTCACCAGCTTCGCAATGCGCAGGAAATGGTCAAAGCGCAAGCAGCGAAGTTGATCATCGAACCGGAACTGACCGCCGAACGCCTCGCAACCGAGATCTTTACCCTCCTCGACCAGCCCCGGGAGATTGAACAACTCTCCAGCAACGCGCGCAGCTTGGGAAAACCAAACGCCGCGCGAGACATCGTCAACCTGATTGAACAGGTTGCCGGCGTCCACGCTCAAGGACGGGCAGCATGATGGTCACATTTCGGAATTTTCAACGCATCCATCTCGTCGGAATCGGCGGCATCGGCATGAGCGGCATTGCCGAAGTTTTGCTAACGCTTGGCTACTCTGTCTCCGGCTCCGATACCAAGCCTTCGCCTACCACCGAGCGTCTGCAAAATCTTGGCGCGACGATTTACGAAGGCCACAAAGCTTCGAACGTTGAAGGCGCGCATGTGGTCGTCATATCTTCCGCGATCAAAAGCGAAAACGCGGAAGTTGTCGAAGCCCACAAACGAAAAATTCCAGTAATCCCGCGCGCAGAAATGCTAGCCGAGTTGATGCGCCTCAAATACGGCATCGCTGTCGCCGGAGCACATGGCAAGACCACCACGACCTCCATGGTCGCTTCAATCTTGACCGCTGCGCATCTCGACCCGACCTTTGTCGTTGGTGGGAAGTTGAATCAGGCCGGCACCACCGCGCGCCTCGGCAAGGGCGAATACTTTGTCGTCGAAGCCGACGAAAGCGACCGCAGCTTCCTTTATTACGCGCCCGTCGTTGCCGTCGTCACCACCATTGACCGCGAACATCTCGATCAATATAGCTCTCTTGAAGAAATTCAATCGGTCTTCGTCGAATTCGTCAATCGCGTCCCGTTTTACGGTGCCGCCATACTTTGTCTCGACGAACCGAACGTTCAGGCCATCATCCCGAACGTAAAGCGCCCCATCATTACTTATGGCACGTCCAAGCAAGCCGATCTAGTCATCAGCGATGTCGTGATGGAAGGCCTCGGCAGCGAATTCCGCCTCACCTACAAAGGCGATGACCTTGGTGTCTTCAACCTGATTCATCCGCCTGGCATTCACAACGTTCGCAACGCCGCCGCCGCTGCGGCAGTCGCGCTCTATCTTAATGTCCCGGCAGACTTAATCCGCGAGGGGCTAGCCAAGTTTACCGGCGTGGGCCGCCGTTTCGATATCAAAGGCGTAGTCGCCGACGTCACCGTGATTGACGACTACGGCCACCATCCCGCAGAAATTCGCGCCACGCTCGAAGCCGCTCGGGGCTGCAAATTCAATCGCCTGCTCGTCCTCTTTCAACCTCACCGCTATACGCGCACGCAGCATCTTTGGGACGATTTCTGCCGCGCCTTCAATCAAGCCGACATTCTGGTCCTCACGGACATTTACGCCGCCAGCGAAGCGCCCATCCCGGGCATCACTAGCGAAGCCCTTGCCGCCGCCATTCGCGAAGCCGGCCACAAAAACGTCCAATACTTCCGCACCATGCAGGAAGGCATCGAGTTTCTCTTGAAAAACGCGCGCCCTGCGGACGCCATCCTCACCATCGGTGCAGGAAACGTCAGCCGTGCGAGTAGTGAACTAATGGTCTTACTCGGAACGGAGCACCCAACGCACCATGCGTCTTGAGGACTCCAAACTTCTCGCAACCATCGCGTCGCTTGCGGTCGAATATCGCCCCGCTATCTCTTTGGCCGAGCAGACATCTCTTGGCATCGGCGGCACCACGGATTTGCTGCTCGTCCGCAAGCACGAATCGATTCCTGGACTATTGCACCTTCTCGATGACAATAAGATCCCACATAAATTCCTGGGCGGCGGGTCGAATCTTCTCGTCGGCGACGGCGAACTCCCTTGGGTGGTTCTCCAACTTGCAAAACCAGAGCCCGAGGTTGTCTTAGAAGGAAATTTTGCCCATGTGGATGCCGCTGCAGACCTCGGCCGCATGGTCACCTATTGCGCGAAGCACGACCTTGGCGGCATGGAAGGCCTCATTGGGGTCCCGGGCACAGTCGGCGGCGCTCTTCGAATGAACGCGGGCGCCTATGGAATGCAAATCGGCAGCTACGTCCGCGAAGTGAAGCTCTACCGGGCCGCCGCCCGCCAAATCGAAATCCTACGCGGCGATCAAATTTCCTTTGAATATCGTCACACTTCTTTTGCGCCCGATGATATGATGCTGGCAGTGACGCTAGAACTACCCTCCAAGTCGTATCAAGAAATAATCCAAGGAATTCGCATCTGCAACCAAAAGCGCCGGGCCAGTCAGCCGCTCGGGCAGAAGAGTGCTGGCTGCATTTTTAAGAACCCTCCGGGAGCATCGGCCGGCCGCATGATTGATGAGCTTGGCCTCAAGGGCTTCAGCGTCGGCGATGCGCGGGTCAGCGACCGCCACGCCAATTTTTTTGTTAACGCAGGCAAAGCCAGCGCGAAGGATATGCTTTCGCTTATTGCGGACGTCCGCGAACGCGTGGAAAAAGCCTACGGCGTCAAACTGGAAAACGAGGTGGTCGTGTGGAACGCGTAAAAGCACTTCCGCGCAACGCCACCGCGGAGACCGAAGCCTACCGGCCGGAACTGGTCGAAGACGAGCCGCGTTATTTGCGGCGTCAAAAACCAGTCGAAATTCGCCGCAAGAAATTCGGGGCCAAGAACTGGTCACAATACCGCCGCATTTCTCTTTGGGTCGCGGTTGCTATTGCGGCTGGCGTCGTCGGTTATTTTGTCGTGGACTTCGCGCGTTATTCTCCCAAAGTACTTTTGACCAAACCAGACCAAATCGACCTGACCGGAAATCATATTGTTGTGCGCGATTCCGTAGTCGGTATTTTCAAGCGCGACGCTGGAAAAAGCGTTCTGACCATCCCGCTCGACAAGCGGCGCAGCGAACTCGAACAAATCGGATGGGTGGAATCCGCCAGCGTGCAGCGTATTCTCCCGAACCGCTTGCGCGTAGAGGTTACCGAACGCACTCCCATCGCCTTCGTTCGCAACGGTAGCGAAATCGCGCTGATCGATTCACACGGCGTCATCCTCGATCGCCCCTCTGATCAGGACATGCGCTTCCCGATTGTTTCCGGCGTAACCGATTCCTTGGCGCGTGAGGAACGCGAGCGGCGCATGGCGATTTATCAGGATCTTGTTCGCTCACTCGATGTTGTTCATTCCGGATCTTCGGATTTGCTCAGCGAAGTGGATCTTTCCAATCCGAAAAATGTCCGCATCGTGATGGCTGGAATACCCGGTGTGAACGCCACGCAAGCGGTGAACATTAAGTTTGGCGCGGGCGACTTTGTTTCTAAATATCGGCTGCTCGAGGAAAATTTTGCGCAATGGCAGGCGAATGCAGGTTGCGTGCATTCCGTGGATTTGCAGTTTACACGCCAGGTCGTGCTCAATCCGGACAATTCGGGTTGTGGCGAACGCATCGAGACGAAGAAATCGAAATAGGTTTTTCTGGGGAGCGGCGGCTTGTCGAAGAAGGACAAATACATCGTAGCGCTGGATATCGGCAGCACGAAAACGTGCGCGCTCATCGCGGAAATTAATGAGGAGCAAGTGAAATTTCTCGCGCTTGGCGCCGCTGAATCAAAAGGCCTGCGCAAAGGGCTCATTGTCAATCTTGATTCCACGGTCAGCTCGATTCGCCGCGCGGTCGAAGAAGCCGAATCCGTTTCCGGAGTTCCCGTCGAGTCCGCACTCATCGGCGTTGCGGGAGGCCACGTGCGCGGCGTGAACAGCCGCGGTGGAATCACTCTCGGCAATCGCCCACGCGATATAGAACGCGATGACGTAAAACGCGCCGTGGACGCCGCACGCAACGTCACTCTTCCAGATGATCGCGAAATGCTTCACGTTCTTCCCCACGAATTCATCGTGGACGCACACGACGGTATTCGCGACGCCATCGGCATGGTCGGCCAGCATCTTGAAACGAACGTGCATATCGTTACGTCGTCCACCATCGCCACACAAAATCTGGTTACCGCCGCGAATCGCGCGGGAATCTTGATCAGCGACACCGTTCTTGAGCCGCTCGCGTCCGCTGAAGCTTGCCTCACGCAGGATGAACGCGATCTTGGCTGCTGCCTGCTCGATATCGGCGGAGGCACAACGGAAATTATCGTGTACGGCGGCGGAGTGATTCGCCACACGAGCGCCGTTGCGATTGGTGGAGACCATTTCACGAACGATCTCGCTGTCGGTTTGCGCACCCCGATTCCCGAAGCAGAGCGCATCAAGCGCCATCACGGCTGCGCGGCCTCCGCGTTTTTGCACGATGACGCTTCCATCGAAATCGCCAGCGTCGGCGACCGTCCCCCGCGCACGATTTTTGCGCGCATGCTCACGGAAATTATTGAGCCACGCGCTCAGGAATTACTCGCGTTGATTCGCGACGATTTGCAGCGCGCCGGTCTGCTGAAACAAATTCCCGCGGGTTTTGTTTTCGCGGGCGGTGGCGCGCGCCTGAACGGTCTGGATGAAATGACTGAGCAGCTGTTTCACATGCCCGTGCGCATCGCCGAGCCAAAAGGAATTCTCGATTTGCCGGAACAAGTGGCGCAGCCGGAATATGCGACGGCAATCGGCCTGGTTTTGTACGGGGCAAAAGCGCGGCGCAACGCGCCACCCCGCTCCGGTGGCATCGTTTCGAAGTTAAAGGCGATGTTCGCCGGCGCTTGACGGAATTGCGCCGAAAAAAGTTCGCGAAGAAAACTTCGCACACGGTCTTACCAGCCGGAAATGGGGGGAACGAATGACGGCAAAAGATGCAGGCATCCGCATGAGCTTCAGCGAGGAGCTGTCTCCTGCAAAGATCAAAGTGATTGGCGTTGGCGGAGGCGGCTGCAACGCCGTGAACCGCATGATTCGCGCCAAAGTCGAGGGAATTGAATTCATCACCGCGAACACCGACTTGCAGGCGTTGAAACTTTCACAAGCACCGGTGAAACTGCAGCTTGGTGCGAAGCTCACCAAGGGCCTTGGCGCCGGCGCGAATCCCGAGATCGGCCGCAAAGCCGCGCTCGAGGATACGGACAAAATTATTGAAGCGCTCGAAGGTGCGGACATGATTTTCATCACGTCCGGCCTCGGCGGAGGCACCGGCTCCGGGGCTGCGCCCGTAGTGGCTTCGCTCGCAAGCGAACTTGGCGCGCTCACAGTTGCCGTCGTGACGAAGCCGTTTGCGTTTGAAGGCAAGCGCCGCATGTTGCAGGCGGAACAGGCGCTGCAGGATCTCATCGGCGCGGTGGATACAGTCATCGTGATTCCGAACGAGCGCCTGATGGAAACCGTCGAGCGCGGCACCAGTTTCTTTGACGCGTTCCGCATCGCGGACGATATTTTGCGCCAGGCGGTGCAGGGCATTTCGGACATCATCACCGTGCCCGGCATCATCAACCGCGACTTCGCCGACGTGAAAGCCATCATGAGCGGCCAGGGCTACGCCGTCATGGGCACGGCTGTTGCTACCGGATCGAATCGCGCCGTGGATGCCGCAAATCGCGCGATTTCGAGTCCGTTGCTTGAAGACAATTCCATTCAGGGCGCGCAGGGAATTCTTATCAATATCTGCGGCAGCCCGAGCCTTTCACTGCACGAAGTTCACGAAGCGTCCTCGATCATTCAGAAGGCTGCGGCGGAAAACGCCAACATCATTTTCGGCGCGGTGCAGGATGAATCCATGAAGGACGCCGTGAAAATCACGGTCATCGCCGCAGGCTTCAAGGAAGCCAACAAGAAAAACACGACGCAGCGTCCGCAATTCATGCCGCGGACCTGGAAGGCGGGACGCGAAGAGCAAACGCCCGCATCCATGGCCGCTGCAGCTGGAGCGGCGAGCTCCAACCTGAATCGAGACGTTGTGCAGCAGGTTCAGCAAAACGTCCGCGACGTGGCGCGAGAAGTCCCGAGCGACGACCTGGATGTCCCTACATTCTTGCGCCGCCAAGCTTCCAAAGCTTAAGTCCTCTCCGATTCTCCCTTCAGGGCACCCGGAAAAGCGGGTGCCCTTGTTTTTTGCCGGCAAGCGCGGCCATACGACTGCAAGATGGACGCATGCGAGCCGAGTCATCCGCATTCTCCAAAATGGCACTTCGTTTGAGCGGTTTTTGAACCTATCCTGCATTCAAGCGAATTTCGTATGACGAGCAAGACAAATTCGTCAGAGGTTTCACCGGCACGCCATTCCGGTGCGGCGGACTGGGTGATTCTTTCTTTGCCCGGATTGATTTGGGGCGCTTCGTACTTGTTCATTGCGGATGCGCTGGCAGCGATAGGGCCGGGCGGAGTGACGCTTGTGCGGCTGGCGGTGGGATT
>Ga0210402_10000830_pt1 | contig 33278 bp, 19 predicted proteins | sample IncBWC7MmetaG_FD_161055 | JGI IMG/M metagenome (GOLD analysis project Ga0210402, IMG submission 161055) | Forest soil microbial communities from Barre Woods Harvard Forest LTER site, Petersham, Massachusetts, United States - Inc-BW-C-7-M | ecosystem: Environmental > Terrestrial > Soil >...
ATTGACATCCAGCTCCACGGCCCGGCGCAGAACCGCCAGCGCTCCGTTACGATCTTTCGGCTGACCCCAAATGCCTTCGCCCGTAAGACGCATCGCCCCGAAGCCCAGGCGATTCACGGAAATTTCTCCGCCAAGCGAAATTTCTTCTGCCAAACTTGCCGATAGTTCTTTCTTGTTCATGATTGTCCTCCAAGATTTTCCTTTTACCTGATTTCTCGTTGACTGCCCGTATCTCCTTGCCTGTTTGAATTTCATTGTGTTTCTACCCAAGCCACTGCGGGTTCGCGTAGGTACCATCGAACTGGTGGGTTGTCTTATAAAGCTCAAACTGCCCGGCTTCCGCGGCTTTTGCAGTTTTTTCTAAAAGCGCCGTAACTTGGGAAGAATCCATCGGCTGAAAACTGCGTGCCGCCTGGAGCGCTTGCTGAAGAATAGGAAGCGAATCGCAACCCGTAATGACTACGCTTGTCGGCAAATTCATTGCGTAGTGGAGACACTCCACCGCGGTGGCCGTCTTGCTCTCGAGAATAAAGTGGTCGCCCATGGGTTTCATGCCGAGTACGCCCATGTCGTTCTTGAGCAAGACTGGCAAAACCTTATTTTCAAAACTGTTGAAGTGCGCGTCCATGACATTAAGGGGCATCTGAACCGCGTCGAACGTGAAGCCGTGCTTTGCAGCGATGGCCAACATTTTCAGGTGAATATCCGGACTCTTGTGGCCGGTGAAGCCGATGAAGCGGACCTTGCCCGCCTTTTGCGCCTCCAGCACAGCCTCCATCCCTCCGCCTTCAGCAAAAATGCGGTCCGGGTCGGTGTCGCGAATCACTTCGTGGAATTGCAGAAGATCGATCCGGTCAGTCTGAAGGCGGCTCAAAGACTCGTTGATCTGACTAGCAGCGGCAACTTTGCTGCGCCCGTCGATCTTTGACATGAGAAAAGCCTTCTGGCGATAGCCGTCGCGTAGCGCGTTGCCCATTCGGATTTCACTCTTGCCCCCGTTGTAGTCCCAGCAGTTATCGAGGAAATTAATTCCTTCATCCAGTCCGGTGCGAATGATGCGAATACTTTCCTGGGGATCCGCCTGACTGCCAAGATGATAACCGCCGAGCCCAATGAGTGACACTTTCTCTCTGGTGCGGCCCAGGGTTCGATAGGGAATTCCATTCCTTGATTCCGACTGTAGCGGCTTCTGGTCTGCGTGCGCCAAGAGAACGGACGCTGCCGCAAACTCGAGGAATCCTCGGCGCGAAATCCCAGCGTCCTGCGCCTCGTTCGTTCTCGGAACTGGAGCGAGCGACGCATGATATGAGTCCTTTTGGTCTGGCTGATTCTTCCTGTAATTCACGATGAGCCTCCTGTTCTTAGCCCTCACACCTGGCGGGAAAGGGAATCCGTTGCCGATGTGAGAACGAAGTGCGCAGACTTTGAGTTATTTCTTTTGCAGCGAACGAACGTACGTAACCAGCCCGTGTATCTGATCCTCGCTAAGCGAACTCTTGAAGGACGGCATCCCGCCCTTGCCAGTGGAAATGATCTCAGTGAGTGCGGCGTCCGGCAGCTTTTCGACTGCGGGCGAGCGAAGGTCCGGAACGTTCATGCTCTTTCCGATCGCGGAGCCTCTTCCATCCGGACCGTGGCACATGGAGCACTTCGTCCGGAATGTCGCGGTGCTGGCCGCGCCGCCTGGCAGGGGGTTGGCTCGCGCAATCGAAGAGACAAAGAGTGCGAGGCAGGCAAAAATCATTACCAGAAATATTGAAGCAAACATTACATGTCGTTCTGTCTTTTCGTGCGCCATAATTCTTTCCTCATTGTAGTCTTCACTCCAACTTCGGACTCTTCTCCACTGAGCCGTAGGAGCTGCTAGCTGAAACCCAGTTTTGTAATCGGCAGATCCCTTACCCTCTTGCCGGTCGCAGCGAAAATGGCGTTGCAAAACGCCGCAATAAATGGCGGCACCCCCGGCTCGCCGACGCCCGCCGGCGGAGCGTCGCTATCGACGATGTAAACGTTCGTCTGGGCAGGCACCTCGTTAATACGAGCTACCGGATAGTCGTGAAAATTCGACTGGTCGATTACACCCTTCGTAGCCGTAATCTCGCCGGTTCGCACCACGCTGGTCCCGAAAACTGCGGCGCCCTCGAACTGGGCACGCGTCGCCTCCGGATTTACCACCAAGCCTGCATCGAGGGCCACATCCACTCGCGGAATTCGAACCTCGCCCTGATCGTTGACTTCGACTTCTACAACCGTGGCCACATAGGTCAGGAAACTCTTGTGCGCCGCAATTCCGACGCCCGTTCCCTTGCCATGTTTGCGCTTTCCCCACCCTGATTTCTCCGCGACCAACTCGGTAACATGGCGAAGGCGGCCGGTTTCCCAAGGATAGGATTCCATCGAAGCCCCATAGTTCGGATACTCCACACCGTTGAAATCAATCGTGCGCGGTCGCCCGATCAGATCGAGCAGATAGTCGAGCGGATCGCGACCAGCCGCATGGGCAAGTTCGTCCGTGAAGCATTGAATACCGAAACCGTGATAGATATTCGCCACTGAGCGCAACCAGCCGATGCGCACATGTGCTTTTGCCGGCCCATTCTCAACGCGCAGATTTGCCAGATCGTAGGGGATATCCGTCCAGCCCTGCTGAAGATGGGCCGGATCGCCATAAAGCGCATTCACATCAAAAATGGAAGGAATCGGAGGAAAAACGGAACGTTGCAACCAAGCGCTAGGCTTGCCGTTCGCGCCCAGAGTCGCCTTAAAGTACATGGAAGCGACAGCATTGTAATAGTCGAACTTGATGTCGTCTTCTCGCGTCCAAAACACCTTCACCGGCCGGCCCATCTTCTTGGACAAAACCGCAGCTTCCGCGACGTAGTCGGGCTTCGATTTGCGCCCAAATCCACCACCTAGCAGAGTTACATGGCAAATCACCTTTTCTTTCGCAATACCCAACTCTTTCGCGACGATGTCCTGTGCAGCTTGGGGATTCTGAGTGGGCGCCCATATGGTTGCTTTACCATCTTTGACTTCCGCGAGGGCCACCAACGGCTCCATCGCGGCGTGCGCCAGCAGCGGAACGTAGTAGTCCGCCTCATATACCTTGCCCCCTTTGGCGAACTCCGCATCCGCATCGCCAACATTGCGCACAACCTTGCACGGGTTGTGCGAGGTCGCTCGCAATTCATTCTTGTATGGGTCCGAGTCGTAAGTTTCGTTCGGGCCGTTGTCCCATGTGACGTTCAGCTTCTTCCGGCCTTGAAATGCCGCCCACGTGTTGTCCGCAATCACTGCGATACCGCCAACCGGCTGAAACGCCGGCGCACCGTGGAATGGATCAATGCTTACAGTCTGGCGCACACCCGCGACCTTCAAGGCTTCCTTGTCGTCGTACGACTTCACTTTCCCGCCAAGAACCGGCGGACGTTCCACCGACGCGTAAACCATCCCGTCCAATCGGGCATCCATCCCGTAAATAGCTTTCCCGGTCACCAGCGCTTCAAGGTCGTAGCTAACTTCCCCCTTACCTATATAACGCCAAGCGCTCTTTGGTTTGAATTTCAGCCCATCTCGTTTGGGAACCGGGAATCTCGACGCGGCTGTCGCCAGTTCACCGTAACCCGCTCGGCGATTCGTGGAACGATGAACGACAGCGTGCAAATCCGTCTCGCATTCCGCCGCGGGAACATCCCATTGCTGAGCCGCTGCTTGCATCAGCATGAATCGCGCCGTCGCTCCGGCCTCGCGCATCACGTTGTAAAACCCGCGAATCGAGTGCGATCCGTCCGTATTCTGTTCGCCATACCGCTCGTCGCCGATGGCTTGCTCGATCTTGACGCGCTTCCAATCCGCGTCTAGTTCATCCGCGACTATCAGCGGTAGAGTCGTGCGGCTTGTCGTGCCCATCTCCGAGCGATGCGCAACGATCCACACCGTGCCGTCCGAGTCGATTCCGAGGTAAACGCTGGGATGTAAAGTTGCGTGATCCGCACTTGTATCTTTCGGAAGCTTGTCGCCCAACCAACGCTTCGGGTAATAGCGCACGCCAAGCACCAATGCTCCCGCGGCAACGATACCCGCGGTCAAAAATCGGCGCCGGCTGACGTTCTCTATCCCCTTCATGGCATTGCCCCTGCCGCGGTTTTAATGGCCACACGAATCCGTTGGTAAGTCCCGCAACGGCAAATGTTCCCGGCCATCGCGTCGTCGATGTCCTGATCAGTAGGCTTCTTTTTGCCGTTCAACAGCGCAGCCGCCTGCATCATCTGCCCCACTTGGCAGTAGCCACATTGCGGTACGTTGATTTGCATCCAGGCCTTCTGAACCGGATGCAATCCGTCCTTCTCGAGGCCTTCGATCGTGGTGACTTCTTTTCCGCCAGCTTCGCGCATCGCTGTCACGCAGGATCGCGTCGCTTGCCCCTCCACGTGGACCGTGCAGGCCCCACAGAGCCCGATGCCGCAGCCAAATTTCGATCCGGTCAGCCCTAAAACGTCGCGCAAGTACCAGAGCAGCGGCATTTCCGGTTCGCCGCTGAAAGACTGCTCGACTCCGTTCACCTTAAGTTGAATCATTTTCGCGCCTCTGCTCCAACACGTTAGGCAAAAAACAACCGGCCGCTAACTCGCCTTTCCCAGCTCCACATGGGCTTGCTTTTCCATTTGCAGAATTACTGCTGAGAAGTCCTGCTCCTCGCCTTGCTCGGATTGTCTTGAATTAATCTCAAACGCCGCTTCCGTCGCAGGCATTCGGGCCCCTACCGTAGCCGCAAGATAGAAAATCAAACCGAAGTCCTTGTTCATAAGCCGCAGCGGAAATTGCGGGCTATAGTCTCCGTTCATCGCCCGCTGCAGTTTTCCCAGATGGGCCGGAGCCACCACTGCGGTTTGCGACAGCACACCCAGCAAGCGGCTGCGATCGAGACCAGCTTTCTCACCGAGCGCTACCGCCTCGGCAATCGCCTGCATTCCGACTCCCAGTAAAGCGTTCACAACAAGCTTCATCGTCGCCCCGGAGCCGCTCGGTCCAAGGTAAAAATATTTTTGCGCGATGACCCGAAAGATCGATTCGGCGCCGTTGAAGCGCTCCTTGTCTCCTCCGCCAAACAGGGTCAACAACCCCCTTTCGGCGGCGGGAGTGCTCCCCGATATAGTCACGTCGAGAACTCCGACTCCATTCCCGGAGCCGAGTTTCGATAGTTCTTGCGAAGTCTCTGGAAAGACGGTGCTCAAGTCGATCACCAGCGAGCCGGGATTGGCATTGGCCAAAACGCCGTCAGGCCCTCCATAAACGTCCAGAACCGCTCGATCACTCGGTAGGCAGGACAAAATAACGCTGCAACTGGAGGCCAGCTCCGCAGCGCTCTGTGCGACTGTGCCTCCGTATGGAATTAGTTCCCCTGCCTTGCCGCGGTCCTGGTCATAGGCTGTTAGCTTGAATCCAGCCTCCAGCAACCTCCGCGCGATCGGCCGCCCCATGTACCCAATTCCAATAAATCCGAGCCTGTCTTTTTCCTGCGTGATTGGTTTCATGATCAATCGTCCTTAAGCCGAGCTGCGATTTCGGCTTTCAACTTCCGTCGTGGCAAAAAGCACGCATTCTGCCGTTTCGGCAAAGGCGCCAAATGCTCACGCAAGATGTTGGTAGCATGGGAAATACGCGTGGCAAGCGACGGAACACAACCCTTAGATGGTGAGCGTTTTCTGTCGAACTCTTTGGACACTGTCAGCCTGCTGGAAATTGGATTCCCGTCGTGAAAATCGAGCCTGGGTTCGATTCTCATCGGTCGTTTGCTTCAAGGATTACCCAAAACGGACGTCATGTGGGATTCGAGAAAAGCGACTTCCGGGTGGATTCTAATCTCGTCGCTTTATTCATTTGACTTAGCGGCGTGGTGTTAGTAATCTCCGTCGGTCGTCGAACTGCTTCCCAGTCTGGTGGAACGGCGAGGAGTTCCGACCTGCCTATGCGCCAGGTCGGTTCGTTGTTGCCTAATCGTACGCCCCACGATGTCGCCTTCCAGGACCGGAAGCTGGCTTACAAACTTTTGGTATCGAACGTGAAGTTTGTCCTATTACCAGACAATTATATTTAATCGTTTGGACAGCGGACGAAGCTGAGTTAGACGCTCGCCATGCAAAATTTCGTAGTGTGAGAGGCTGATTATGCAAACCAGGATTCCTGCACCAGGTACAATTTCTTGGAGTTGTCGATTTATGAATGCGGTTGCACTTGGGCTACTAATGGTGCTGGGGTTTGCGCAGTCGGGCTTCGCACAGTCGGTGAACGGCCCGCTTAACTTCGAGAACAATTTCTTCGTCACCGGCGACTACGTCGTTGGCGGCGCCCAGGGCATGAATACAAACTGGTCCAATGGCTTCACCACCGGAACGATTACCATCCCTGACGCGAACCCCGGCATTCAGCCCGGCGCTACCGCAAACTGCGTGATTAATAACTCTAAGGGCATCCCCACAAATGCCACAAATTGTGTCCCGGCGGGGGCCGAGGTCCTTGCGGCGTTTCTTTATTGGCAAACGGTCGAGAAGACCGGGACGGTCGCAGGCCAGGCCGGCTCCGGCCAGAATGGATTTTTTGGACTAGCTCCCACCAAGGCGAACCCGGCGCCACCTTCGTATGCCATTAGCGGCATGGATCTGATGGGCCAAGCCACCGTCTCCTTCTCTGGTGGCGGCTGCACCGGCACTTCGACTGGAAAACTGGTACGGACTTATCGCGCTTCGGTCATTGCCTACCTACCGCAAGATCCGAACACCGGGGCGATCCTGCCGAACACTTCCTATCAAGTGACGCTGCCGAGCGTCGGCGCCAGCACCCCGCTGACATTAGGCACGTCGCTGGTCATTATTTATCGCATGCTCTCGCCAAATGTTCCGCTGAACTCGATCGTCATTTACGACGGCGCCTATGCTCCTGGCGGCAGCTTACTGACCATGTCGCAAACCATGCAGGGATTCTATGAAGCGGCGTCCAAGCCGGTAGCCAGACTGACGCACATTGTGGGCGACGGCCACAGCAACAAGTACGAAACGGTGTCCTTGAACGGCATAGCGCTTTCCTCTTTGTATGGCAAAAGCGCGCCTGCATTTCCTGGCTACTACGGCGGCACGACTTCCGGTTACGGCTGGGATAATCCTACCTGGACCTTTCCGGAGGCTGGCGGAACGAATCCGGTGTCTGGTTTGAAAGGGTCGTCGATCACGACGATGGTCGCGCCGACTCCTAGTAACCAGGGTTGCGTCGCGTGGGGTGCCGTAATCTTCAGCACGACGGTGCAGAACACGGACGGGGATGGTCTGCTGGATGTGTGGAAGCAGAACCAGGGATACTGCGATGCGTCGATCGACGAAGGCCAGTGCACCAAGGGCAACGAAAGTTCTGGCTGGGTGGATCTCAGCGGAGCAGTCCTCGGTACGCAAGCTAGCCCGCACAAGGACTTGTTCCTTCAACTCGATTATATGTGCAGCGATGTAACTGCAGCCGGCACGTGTAACACCGGCAGTGGTAATTATTCGTTCGATCCGGGCTCGGCAAGCGGCCCCATACTTCAACCGGTAGTTACCGCATTTGCTAACAAAGGCGTCGATCTACATATCATTCACGGGAACGCAATCCAGGAACCGAAATGCATAGATGACGACCCCACCACAAGCCCGCAAGAACTGTGCCCCTATCCCGGTCAACCAGGTGTAGTTGGGTGGAAGGGTGGACTGGTCTTTATCCAGAACCAGCTCATCGATCCCCCCAGCGGCAAGTTCTGTACGACCACATTCGACCCCGCGGACTGCGAGCCGGTTCTGCAACCCGCGAAGAAGGATAGCTATCACTATGCACTTTTCTCCCACGGCATCGGACTGCCGGGTTGGTCGCTGTCAAACGCATCGCTGACCAGCATCGTGCAATCGGGCACCACAGTGACGTTCACCACGTCCACACCGCATGGCCTCGTGTCGGCGGGCAGTTCCACCGGTTGCATCGGCAACAATAATGGTCTTGAGCGCGTTACCGTCGCCTTCGCCATCTCCAATACCAACTTGGACGGAACCTTCTGTATCACCAATACCACTTCCACTACGTTTTCGATCACAGTCGCGAATTCAACCAAGGCTACTTATACCTTCCTGACGGACCCGGATCTCGAGGTTGGTTCCGGCCAGGCCGGCACGATATCTGGTTTTTCCGACATCGGTGGGCAAGACTCAATAATTTCCATTGCTTCCTGGGGTGCCGATGCCACGCCGACGGCGACAGCCGGAACATTCATGCATGAGCTCGGACATTCCCTGGGGCTGACCCACGGCGGCTTTTATTACAACACGCCGAACAGCTACGTCCCGACGGTGGAATTGAATTGCAAACCGAACTATCAGAGCGTGATGAACTACACGTATCAGATCGACTTGTTGGACCCCGGAAACGGGAACGTCGTTCCGGACTACTCCGGTCAGGGGCTGGCGTCCCTATCGACCATTGACAAAGAAGCTGGTGGGTCTAGCCCGTTTGGCGGAAACCTCCCTTATTTGGACGCGTGGCATGGAACGGCGGCGCAAGTTGGCTTTGCCACGGGAGCGCCGGGAATCTTGAAGTTTCATTGTGACGGTTCGCCCATCACCGACGGAGCGCAAGACTACCGCGTTGCTCGTCCAGCCACTTCATTTACGTGGGTTCCAGGCCAGGATATTAACTTTGATGGCGTGATTCCCAACCCTGACGAAACGTTCCATGGCTACGACGACTGGACTCACACCGTCCCGAACACCTCCGGAGTGGACCTTCGGCAGATTGGCGGGACCGGCAGTTTGGCGGCGGCTGCCATCGCAGGCGGCGGCCGGCAAATCGCAGGCGGCGGCGGCCGGCAGGTTGGCGCAGGCGGCGGCCAGCAGTTTGGCGCAGGCGGTGGCCGGCAAGTTGGCGCAGGTGGCGGGCGGCAAGTTGGCGCAGGCGGCGGTCAACAATTTGGCGCCGGTGGTGGCCGGCAAGTTGGTGCCGGTGGTGGACTGGGCGATCTGAACCAGAGTATCGCCAACTCCTTCACCCGTTCGGCCAGAAATCTAACGGCATCAGAAGCAAACTCTCCACGTAAGATCACCCTGACCTGGCTCGCGCCGACGTTTGGCCAGATCGGCTCGTACAACATCTATCGAGCCTTGAACGGATCGAACAGTTTCTCAGTGGTTGGAACGGTGAGCGGCAATCCTCCGGCAACCACCTTTACAGATAATCCCGGCTGTAAAACGGCTGGCTACCAGTATTACGTCACCGCGGTGCTCGGACCCTCCTCGCCCAATCCTGGGCAGGAAAGCGCGCCTTCGAATATCGCAAATACAGATAGTAACGGCCTGATTACGGGATGCTACACCGTGACAGGCCCCAGCGCTGCCACCAGCGCATCGCAAGGCACCATCGTGCCCATAACCTGGACGTTGCACGATGACTATCCGACAGGGAGCGGCGCAGCGGTAACCAACACCAGCGCGAGCATCCTGGTCGTCACGGGTCCTCTTCCCAGTAACTGTTCAGTGAACGGTGCTACCACTATCTTGTCTGGCGGAGTGCCACAGGCACCGGTCGGCGCGAGCGCGTTGATCTCCGACGGCCAAGGCGGGTTCACATTTAACTGGGATACCGACGTATTCTGCGCGGGTTCCTATACGATCACGCTGACTTTGGACAGCGGAATCGGCCAACCTGTGCCCGGGAACCCTTCGGTTTCGCTGGGTATAGATGTAAACGACACCGACGCCCCACACATCATCCCGACAGCTCTCGCAGCCGGCACGGTAGACAGTCAGTATACCTATACGCTTACCTCACACGGCGGAGTAGGTGGAATCACCTGGGGGTACAGCGGGAATCTCCCACCGGCTAACATGTCGGAAACTTTGGCCGGCGTGATTTCCGGCATACCATGCACGGCTGGCAACTTCAATTTCACGGTGACAGCGACTGACAGCAAGACGAACACTGGAACGCAAGGATTCATCTTGCTGGTAAACCCGGCCAACACCACAACAGGTGTTTCCTCGAATCCGAACCCGGCACCGCCGGTCTACGGGCAGCCAATTCTCTTTACCGTTACCGTCACTCCGAACTCGCCTTGCCCCCCGACGAAAACCGTAACCTTGTCGGCGGACGGATCTCCGTTCGGCCCCATGCAGCTTAGCGGTGGGGGTGCGGCGTTCAATATATCTACTCTGACCGCTGGCACTCACAACGTCACCGCTGCTTACATCGGTGATAGCAATTTCCTGAACAGCAGTTCCACCCCCTTCTCACAGACCGTAAACAAGGCGACCACCACGACGAGCGTAATCTCGAGTCTAAATCCGTCGATATTTGGCCAGCCTGTGAGCTTCACCGCTACGGTAAGCCCGGCCGTCTACCCGACCGCGCTTCCGCCCTCTGGAGCCGTTACGTTTTATCTAGATGGCTCAACGCTGCTCGGCTCGGCTGCACTCGTGAACGGCACGGTAATGTTCACGCCGGCGAGCAGTCTGCCTTTTGGCGCTCACAGCATCACTGTAAATTACGGCGGCGACAGCAATTTCTTGAGCAGCATCTCCGCGCCTTTACCTCAGACGGTAATGGCGCTTACAACGACGAGCGTAATAGCGAGTCCGAATCCCGGAACATCTGGTCTGCCTGTGACCTTCACAGCTACCGTAAGCCCCGTTACCCCAGGTTTTGGTAATCCGAGTGGCACGGTCAACTTCTATGATGGCGCAGCCTTACTCGGGCCGGGCACACTCAGCGGCGGAGTGGCAAGTCTTAACACGTCCACTTTGACGGTTGGCTTCCACTCCATCACAGCAACTTACGGAGGAGATACTCTCTTCGTCACCAGCGCGTCCACTCCGCCGGTTATCGTCCCGGTTCAGGCTAACGTCACCAACACGAACGACAGCGGAGCGGGTTCCTTGCGGCAGGCGATAACGGACGTGAACGCACAATCAGGCCCGCAGCCACTTGGTATCGTCTTCAATATCCCAGGCGGCGGCGTACAAACTATCGCGCCGGCTTCGGCTCTTCCAGCACTAACGAAGCCGACGATCCTCGATGGCACAACACAGACCGGTTACGCGGGCACGCCTTTGATTGAGCTGGATGGCACCAATGCAGGCGCCCCCGCAGTCGCTGGGCTACACATCTCAGCCGGCAACAGCACAGTACGTGGGTTAGATATCCATAGCTTTAGCGGCGATGGAGTTCTAATCGACACCAACGGTGGCGATGCCATCCAGGCGAATTACGTCGGGACCGACATCAACGGCTCGGCAGCCAAACCGAACGGCGGCAACGGCATCAATATCGTGGCCGCACCCAGCAACACCGTAGGGGGAACAACGAATTCGGTGCGCAACCTAATCTCCGGAAACGGAGCTGCCGGCGTGAGGATTGCCGGTGCTCTTGCGACAGGGAACATCGTGCAAGGCAACTACATCGGCACTGATGTGACCGGAACCGCTGCGCTGGGCAACAGTGGCGCCGGCTTGAGCATCGATGGGGCACCAAACACGGTGGTGGGTGGAGCGATCTCCGGCTTACAGAACATCATTTCGTTCAACGGAACAAATGATGTTCAGATTTTCGATGCTGGTGCTACCGGAAGCCTGATTCAGGGGAACACGATCCAGGGCAGCACGACTGCGACCACTACCGGCATCGCGGTGGCCGTCTCTCTGACTGGAAACACACTAAGTCAGAACTCCGTCTCAGGCCATCAGGGACTCGGCATCGATGTCTATCCAGCTAACGGAGTCGTTAATCCTAATGTTTCCGGGGCAGCGAATAATTTCCCAGTTATCACTTCAGCGCTGGTCGCTGGTGGCATAATTAATGGCACGCTGAACGGCCCCGCCAACGCGACATTCACAATTGAATTCTTCTCGAATACGTCCTGCAACACCAGCGGAAATGGGGAGGGCGCAGTCTTTCTTGGATCCGCGTCCGTTACGCTCGACGGTACGGGTAACTTCGTGTTCGCGGTCCCAGTTTCGGGCCTAGTGACGGGCAACTCAATCACGGCGACGTCCACAGACAGCAGTGGCACGACATCCGAATTCTCTGGGTGCGGGGTCGCGAACTGACCGTCGACTAAGGGCGTTCCGCTGCTGGACCAAATTTTGGCAGCGCCGCGCGCTTGGTGAACGGATGTTTGTAACCTTACATGACTTGTGACGGAAAAATGCCCGGCGATTGCCGGGCATTTTTGTTCTCAATTGATTGGGATCAGTTTCAACGTGCTGACATCAGGCGAGCCTGAACGTCCAGCGGAAGCGCTCGTTGTGGAATTTTCTATTTCCCCAGTTTGCGGCGGATTTCGGGGAGCAGCGGGTCTTCTCCCGCCTGGCCGCGGATGCTCAAATACGTTTGGTAGGATTCGGCGAACGCTGCGTTCTTTAACCCTTCGCGAACACGCCCCTGGTAGTAATAGATGGGTGCCACATAGGTGTATGTGGGCATGTCGTCCTGGAAAAGCTCCAAAGCTTCCCCACGTCGTTCCAGGCAGCGTTGGAATTCGGCATCTGCTTCGACGAAAAGGCCAGCATCCAAGTAGGCCAGCCCCAGATCGAAGTGCGCGATCCAGTTATCGACCAGATTCTTGGCATCGTTCAGAAACTGGAGCGCCTGTTTCGGGTCGTGGTCCTTCAATGCGGCTTCGCCAAGAATCAATTTGGCATAAGCCTGCGGCTCGGCCGTCAGCTCCGCGCCGAGTTTGGCGTCCAGGTCCCGGCCTTTGGTGGTCTCCCCAGCCGCAAGGTAGGTTTGAGCCGTCAGGAATTTGATTTTTAAAGATTGGCTGTTGGCCAGAGCCTTGTCTGCGGCTGCAATGGCTGCCCGCTTGTCGCCCCGCCAAAGCTCCGTGTAGGCGAGCATAGCCAGCTTATCCGCAGCCATGTCAGGTTCCTTGGCGGCAAGATCAGCCGCCAGCCCGGTATCCAGTAGCTGCACCGCCTGGCGGTATCTGCCTTGATAAAGCGCGAGATTGGCCAGGCCGCTAGCCGCCAGGGATGCGCCTCTCGGGCCGAGCTTCTGTAGCTCCTGGTAGGTTTCGGTGGCCTTCGCTAACTGGCCCTGCCCCATCTGCGCATACGCCAAAGCCAGGAAGCCCTCCTCATAGGCCGGATTGAGTTTTTGTACTTCACGCCCTTCGCGCTCACACGTCTGGAAGTCCCCGGCGTAACACGAGTCTTGCGAGAAATTGATTCGCGCCATCAAATCCTTAGGCGCCAGTTGCACGGCACGGCTTGCCTCTTCCACGGCTTTAGGCATGTTGTGTACAGCGGCGTAGCAAGCCGCCAGATTATTTATTCCGATATAGTCCGACGGGTACCGATTCAAGAGGTCGCTGTATTCCTCGATGCACTTTTGCCAGTTCTCGGTTCGGATGTAATACATAGCGCGGATAAAATAGCGCTCGCGTTCGGTCATGCGGTCCACGTGGGCCATGGCCAGTTTGGCGTACTTTTCGGCGTCCTGAGTCTGCCCCAGGTTTCCCGCGATCGCGGCCATTCCGCCATAGGCGCGGGCGAAGTTCGGATCCAGCTCGACTGCCTTCGAGAAGGACTGAAGCGCATCCTTCATGTTCCCCGCAGACTGCTGCTTCATACCGAGGCCATATTGGTGTACGGCCTCCAGCGAGGAAGTGGTAAATGCTCCACCGATCGCCTGCAACTGGGCCGATTCCGGCGTGGCGTCGCCGAGCGCTTTGCGGATGGGAGCGACGAGTTTTGGGATAGTGAGGAGAACCTCGTCTTTATTCGCGGCGGAGGCCTCCGCCTTGGCGATCACATTGCCGCTTACGGCGTCCAGGGCCGTGACCGAAAGGCTGTAGGAGTCACCGCGTTGGCTGAGTTCGCCAGTGATGACTGCTCCGATGCCCTGGCTGACCGCCACCAGGCGCGCCGGCTGCTCGTCGAGCTTGTCGGATGGATGTGGAAGCTGAGCCGCCAATTTGCGCGCTTTTCCGCGGTTGAACGCGTTGACGAAGCTCGCGCCTTCCAGCGCCACGTTGAACATCGGTTCCAGTGTGTCGTCAAAAATCGGATCGCCGGTGTGATTCGTGAAGTCTCCCACAAGGACGCTGACCGGCTGGTGAGCTACCTTAGCGGAAGAACCGGGGAAGAATTTCTTCGGAAATCCGAGGCCGGCGACCGCCAACAGCAGCACTACGGCAACGATCGCGGTATATTTCCAGATCGGTTTTTGCGGCTTTAGCGGTACCAAAGCCTGATCGGTGATCGAACCAATCATGGATGGAGAAATTCCCAGCCACACTTCGAGGTGTTGCGCAAATTCGCCGGCGTTCGCAAAGCGGTTTTCCGGCTCGATCTCCAGCGCCTTGGCGACGATATCGCTCAGCGGTTTTGGGATGGTGGGATCGACTTCCGACAGCGGCTTCGCTTTTTCCTGAATGCGTTTCCACAACGTGGCCAGCGGGGTTTCGGAGTAGTACGGCGATTGCCCGACCATCAGTTCGTACAGAATTACGCCGAGTGAAAAAAGATCGGAGCGCTCGTCGATCTTTTCGCCCTTGGCTTGTTCCGGCGACATGTATTCCGGAGTGCCAACCAGCGCCCCGGTTTGCGTCATGCCCGGCAGGTACGCCGAACGCGCGATGCCGAAATCCATGACGTAGGCACGGCCGCTGGCGTCCAGCATGATGTTCTGCGGCTTTAAATCCCTGTGAATCACGCCTTCGCTGTGCGCCGCTTCTAGCGCGCGGCAAATCTGCAGAATGATTTTCGCCGCCTCTTCCGGTGTTAACTTGCCCTTCTCACGGAGGACTCCGCGAAGATCCGTGCCCTCCAGGTATTCCATGGTGATGAATTTGAAGCCGTCGGCTTGTCCCAGATCGAAGATTCGGATGACGTTGCGATGGGTAACCTGGCGGGCCAGGATCAGCTCCTGCTTGAAGCGCTTGAGCATTTCCGGATTGGTGGTAAGTTCGGGGCGAATGACTTTCAGCGCGACCAGGCGGTCTAGTTCGTTGTCATGAGCTTTGTAGACCGCGCCCATTCCGCCTTGCCCGAGCTGCGAGATAATTTGGTAACGCTCTCCAAGTACGGTGCCCGCGGCGATCTCTCCGGCCGGTAACTCTGGCGCGGGCGCACGAGTGCCGCCAATGGACCAGCCACCGGGAGTTCCCGGGGTCCCCGGCGTTTTGCCATCTGAAGGAGCCGACGGTGCAGGAGATACCTTGCTAGGTTCGTCGCCCCCAATGAATGTCGCTTCCGAAACGGGCATGGCTTTTCCACATTTCGCGCATTTCGCAGCGTTCGGGGGGTTCTCCGCTTTGCAGTAGGGACATCTCATCATCAACGCGGCAGTCTATTCGAACTCCTCACAGAGATTTGTATCACAACGACTTGAATGAACTGACCGTAGCTCATCTTATTCAATGCGGATATCTTAATCCATTCGTATCCTCTGCCGCTGCTTTTTCCATAATCGCATACTGGTCGGAGTGTCGGCAGACTGAGAGTAGCGAGTCAAAAAAGATTCGCCGCCAGCCCTGCGCGGACTTTCTGGTCGGCCTGGTTACAAGAACGCGGACGTGCGTTTGATGCCGATCGTCTGCTCTAGTCAATTTATAAGTTAACGGTTGTCGGCTTGGCTGAGCGCCAGCACTGCGTATGCTGTGGCCGCGTCATTCATGAAGCGCACGGTCGTGGGCGCGATGTGGTGTGCGCTGTTATTGTTCAGCGAGGACGCCGGCCAATAGCCTTCATTCTTGGTCTGATTGGCGGCGAGCCACGCAAGTCCGCGCTTGGCCTGATCAGTTTGCCGGGATGCTCCAGTCTGCTGTAACGCAAATGTGATAAGTCCCGTAGAGTATCCGTCGCTCGCCTGGTCCTGCGGCGTTCCATCGTGGCGTTTCCAGTCCCCGACCAAAGTCGCCAAACTCCAACCTCCGTCGGGCTGCTGCTTGGCCAAAAGCTCAGCGATGATTGCTTTTTGTCGCTCGGACTCAAGCAGGCCGGGCATTCTTGCGGACGCCCACAGCAATACCGCTCGATTGATCGTGGTTTGTGCGGCGCTCTCGCGATTCAGATAATCTCGCAACATCCTGACATTGTTTTGGATTTCCGGTCTTGCCGCATAATTCTCAGGCGCAGTTCCAACCGCAATCGCCGCCAGCGTAGCTCCGTAAAAATCCGAGTCGTCTGCTTCCCAGGGTTCATTTGCAAAGCGCAGCCACAACCACGCCCCTTTTTTCTCTCCAGCAGTTTGTTGCTCGGCCCACATACTATCCAGCGCGATGAGGGTGTCTTTGCTGAGATGTCCACTGGGCGCGTCGTTGCTGGCTAAAATCAGCGCGTTAAGCACGGACTCAGTTCCACGCGACTCGACTGTTTTGTACGCGCCTCGATCTGCATCGCTGTAAAACGGGGCAACCTCTTTCCACAGACGAACACGTTTGATCACATTTTCCAGCAGTCTGCGTTCGTTCTTGGAAGGTCCTTCCTCCGCCAACGCCTGACGCAACGATGGCCGGGACATTGCGTACGGTACCGCAGTGTGGCACGACACACAAAATGTCTCATGATCGCGCGCCGACTTCGGCCATTCCATCCACCACTCCGCGCGTCCATCGAGGTATGCTGCCGCTGCTTTTTGATCCCAATTGCTCGCTACCTTCGCGGCTGGATGACTCGAAGAACTTGAAGCAGCCTTCTCCGCCTCGGGTTCGTCCGCCCGCGTCGCAGAATGCCAGCCAAACGCAAATACAATTGCCACTACGGACGCCACCCCGACACCAAGTTGCCGTTTTGCGTTACTCACGGGATTCTCTCCCATCGCGCACGAAAGTTGCGAATGATTGGCCATTGTGGCGCGGCGAACGCGAGTCGCCCCGCTTCAACTCAATGAGGTTATCATGAGCACCGCGATCCCGGAATATCTCGGAGACTAGTCGATAGTTTTTGCGGACAGCCTTCATCTTTTCTCAGCGACAACTAAAGCACCATTGCTCGCAACGAGATTCTGCTTTCCGCAACCAAATGACTAAGGGATAATTGGGTGCCGAGGCAGCCATGAAAATTAAGTTGAGCGTTCTCTACATTGCGGTTCTAGCCTTTCAAATTGCGAGCTTTGCTCAGGGCGCCAAGCCCGCCGCCGGGTCATCGATGCCGAATCCTCCTGCTTCCACAACTCCGAGCGATCCCAATAAGTACATGAATCGCGACTGGAACAAGCTGATGAAAGAAGGCCGTGCCGGCGACTATCTTGCCGGGAACGTCACGCTCGTTGGCGGCGCGCTTCCTTGGGACGCTATTCCGGTGACCGTCACGTGTGACGGTAAGGTCCGCTATACCACCAACACCGACGCTAAAGGTGGGTTCGTCATTGCTCCGTCCGACCCGCAGGGTTCTACGACGGTCAAGGCAGATTCGAAGCCGTTCGCGAGCCAGTTTGTTGGTTGCGGCGTTGATGCATCTTTGCCCGGATTTAATTCGACTCCAATCGTGGTCGTGAATCGAAACGTGCTCGATAGCCCGAGCCTCGGCACCATCACACTGCACCGTGAAGCGGGAGCCGGCGACTCATCACTGAGCGCCACCACAGCGGCCGCGCCAAAGGAGGCTCTCAAGTCGTTCGAGAAGGCGCGCAGCGAGTGGCTCGATAACAAGCCTGATCGCGCGCAAAAAGATCTACAGAAGTGCGTCGAAGAATATCCGCAGTTTGCCGAAGCGTGGTATCAGCTCGGCAAGATTCAAGAGGCGGCAAAATCGCCAGACGCGTGGATTTCATATTCCAAAGCGGCAGTTGCGGACCCTAACTTCGATCTTCCTCATCGGCACCTTGCGGTGCTGGCCGCGCTCGCTGGCAAGTGGCCCGAATTACTAGAGCAAACCACGCTCGATCTTCAACTCAATCCCAGAGGCACCGTAGACATGTGGTATTACGATGCTCTTGCGAACTTCCAGCTCCAGAAGCTAGATCCCGCGGAGGCCAGCGCGAACAAGTCGCTCGCCATGGACCCATTGCATACTCAACCCAACACCGAGCAGTTGCTTGCTGTAATCCTCGCCCAAAAGCAGGATTTTGCCGGCGCTCTACAGCACTTGCACAACTGCCTTACCTACTTCCAACCTGGGCCGAATCTTGATCTAGTCAAGCAACAAATCGCGCAGATCGAGCCGATGGTGCCAGCCGCCAAGTAATTTGGTCTCTCGGCAGGCTACGGTTTGCTGTCGCTTGATCGCTATTCCAGCTGGGACGCTTTTGTCTCGAAGAGATATAGGTGCTTGAGCGTTGGGCTTCGGCGAAGAGGGGCGACGCCTTTATCGTCAACGGTGGTCGCGGTCAGATTCAGCGATTGCAAATGGCTCAGGCGGGCAAGAACTGGTACGCCAGCGGAAGTGACGGCGGTGTGGGCGAGATCCACGGTGCGAAGGTTGGAAAATGTCGCCAGTGTTTGCAGGCCGGCGTCGGTAAGCTTGGTTCGGGCAAGTTCGGCGTCAACGATCAGACTCCCAACCACTTTCAGCCGTGAGAGAGCAGCATCATCGCAGCGTTCCGGCGCGCTGACGGTGCGCAATATGAGTCCGTCCTCTGGATTTCGGGAGCGGGGAACCAGGCGCACGCCCAGTTCCTGTTCAAGAGAGGTGATCAGCGCAATTTTCGGCCGGTAGTCGCCGGCCAAAGGTAACGCGGGCGGAGCGATGATTGGAAGAGGTGGAGCGCCGCGCACTTCCTCGACTGGCACGCTGCTCGAAGCGCCGGAAGCGATCCAAAGCTCGATCACTTTGACTTCGGACGGCGTCAGCGGCGGTTTGCCGTCGGTCGGCATGAAATCTTTGTCATCCGGCGATAGGTTGATCCGGCGGAAGAGTTCACTATGCTTGAGGTCTCCAGGTTTTACGATGACGCCGTCTTTTCCGCCGCGCATCACGTTTTCAAAAGTATCGAGCCGAAGTCTGCCTTTTCTTTTTTCCGCGTTGTGGCAATTCGAGCATTTCCTTTCAAAGATAGGAGCAACACGAGCTGCGAAGAATGTGGCGGATGGAGTCGGAGTGGAAACCATAGATGCCGGAGCGACACTCGCGGCTTCGATGGTCGGCTGCGCTTTGTTTGGTATGGCTGGCACAGAAAGCAACGAGCGCAGCTTGCCCGGCATGTGGCGGGTCATGAATGTTTCGCCGTGGGTAAGTTTGCCGCCCTTATCGCTGGTCCATGCCAGCAGAAGCAGTGTGGCAAAAAGAGCTGCGCCATAAGCGCGTTTGTCCCAGGCACGCAAAACAAGACAAATCAGCACGGCGAAGGCGAGCGAGAATCCGCCCCACATGTGACTGGTGACAAGCGCTCCTTCGTAGCCTCCGCTCCAGGCCAAGAGCCAGCCAAGAAAAACTGCGACAAACGCACCAATGACAGCGAGGGCCAGAACAAATTCCACGGCATCTCGAACACGATTCCAGCGGCGTACCGAGCCAGCAAGTTCCAACAGCGGAACCAGCAATAAGAACGCGATCGGAAAATGAACTATTAAAGGATGGAAGCGGCCGACAAATTGATTTAGTTCGCCATGCTCGAGGCCGTCCGGAGCAGCGTGAAGGATGAGCCGGAGGATGATGAGGAGGAAAACGGAGCCGAGAGCAAACAGGATCAGCCGGGTGCGCAAGAGCATTCAGCAGCCTCAGACGCGCCGCAAGAGCGTGATTCGCCCGATCGGCAGCCATTCGGCCACCAGGATGTTGCCGTCACGGAGAAAAATAGCGGCGTGCGGAGTGATGAACTGCCCGGGAGTGAATTCGCGTCGCGATTGTTTTCGGCGGGAGCCAACTTCTCCATTCGCGGCTTGGCCGTCGCCCAACTGAGCGATCACTTTAAGCTCGCGATCGAGGATGCACACCTGGCTGTCAAGATCCGGGCAGACGATCTGGTCGCCTTGCACGTGGAAGTGGCAGGGCATCCGCAAATGAGCTTCATCTTTTATGGTGCGTAGATGAGCACCATCGAGGGTGAAGGATTGAATGCGGCGGTTGCCGCGGTCGGCGACCAGCAGCACTGGTTCGCTGCCGCGAGCGTCAACCCACAAACCGTGCGGAGTATCAAATTCTCCGTCACCGTGGCCCGGGCGGCCAATTTCGCCGAGAAAGTTTCCGTTCAGCGAAAAGCGCAGAATGTGATGTGAGCCGTAGCCATCACCGACATAGAAATCGCCGTTTGGGGCAAAGGCCACGTTGGTCGGGACAAAATCGATAGGCCGTTCGGCGTACGCCGCATCTTCTCGAGGATAGCCGTGCGACCAGACTGTTTGTCCGTCGAGCGTAGTTTTCACGATCTTGCAGCGGTTGATGTCGCAGTGATAAAGAAATTCTCCGCCGGTCTCGCGACGAACGCTTAGGCCGTGAGCTCCGCCACGAAATTCTTCGCCAAACGCGTTTACAAAGCGGCCATCGGCGTCATAAACGACCACTGACTCGCCGCGCATGCTGGATTTGTTGACCGTGTGGGCTACATAGATTCGGCCATGTTCATCTTGAGCAAGTCCGTGCGTGTCTCCCCACACCAAACCATCCGGTGGCGTGAGCCAATCGTGCACACATTCGTAAGTGTGCGGGCCTGAGCCGACCACCGGCAAACGCTGGCCAGACTTGTCCGAGGTTTGCACATAGAACGGATGAATCGCAGCCGTTGCGGCCAATGCCGAGCTCTGCGCGAGAAAAGTCCGCCGCGAGGAAGTTTTCATGCGATAAGTTCCGGCACGACTTTCGCCGGGACAACCCCCGTTAGTTTTTGTTGCAGGCCTTGAAACTTGAATGTCAGCTTCTCGTGATCGATGCCCAGCAAGCGCAGCACGGTCGCGTTGAAGTTACGGACGTGCACCGGGTCCTTCACGACGTTATAGCAGAAATCGTCAGTTTGCCCGTAGGCAATTCCGGCCTTAGCGCCTCCGCCGGCCATCCACACAGTGAAGCAACGCGGATGGTGATCGCGACCGTAGTTTTCCTTGGAAAGGCCGCCCTGGCTGTAAACAGTGCGTCCAAACTCGCCGCCCCAGAGGACGAGCGTGTCATCGAGCAGTCCGCGCCGCTTTAAATCTGTGACCAGCGCGTAGCAAGCGCGATCCGTCGCCGCGCATAGCTTGGGCTGATTGGGAACGGCATTCGAGTGCACGTCCCATCCGCGCTGATAGATTTGCGTAAAGCGAACGCCGCGTTCGGCCATCCGGCGAGCCAACAGGCAGTTGTATGCAAACGTGCCGGCCTGTTTGGCGTCATCGCCGTACAGCATCCAGGTGCTGTCCGGCTCGTCGCTCATGTTGGTCAGCTCGGGAAGCGAAGTTTGCATCCGGAACGCCATCTCGTACTGATGAATGCGAGCGTGAGTCTCTGGGTCACCAACATCTTCAGACGTCATTTGATTGATCGCGTTTACGGTGTCAATCAACGTACGGCGAGTTTCGCGGCTCATGCCTTGCGGATCGCTGAGGTAGAGTACCGGCTCGCCTTGCGAACGGAACGCAACACCGGCATATTCGTTCGACAAGAAGCCGCTGCTCCACAATTTTGGCGAGATTGGTTGCAAGTCCGTGCCGGGAAGTGTGAGGGAATTCAGAACCACAAACGTTGGCAGATTTTCGTTCATGCTGCCGAGCCCGTAGGAAAGCCATGCGCCCATCGAGGGCTTGCCGGGAACCATATTCCCGGTATTCATCAAAAGGATTGCCGGTTCATGGTTGATGGCATCTGTCTGCATGGAATGAACGACCGTTATGTCGTCCACCAGGCGTCCGGTCCACGGAAGCAGGTCACTTACCCAGCGGCCAGACTTTCCTTGGCGAGTGAAATCCCAATGCGATGGAGCAATCGGAAAGCGCGCCTGGCCGGCGGTCATGCCGGTTAATGTTTGGGCGCCTCGCACCGACTCCGGAAGATCTTTGTCATAAAGATTTGCCAGGCCGGGTTTGTAATCCCATAAATCCATCTGCGATGGCGCGCCGGACATAAAAAGATAGATGGCGCGCTTGGCCTTCGGAGCGAAGTCCGGGACGTAGTGCGCCGCTGAATTGGGCAGGGAATCGGTGGCCGCGTGGAGCGCTCGCGGTGCTAAAGCGCCGCCGAAGAGCGTCGCCAGGCTTGCCCAGCCAAGCGTCTTGCCCATACTGCCGAGAAAATGTCTGCGCGTGGCCAAGCTGCGCCACTCTTCGCGAAGTTCGAGCGGGACCGGAAGGTCGTAAACAGTTGGCCCTTCGCCATGATCGCAACAGCTTTTGCATTCGTTGTGAATGTTTGAACTCATTTGTTTAGCACCGCATCAAGATTCATGGCCGCGCTGGCTACCAGCATCCACGAAACCAATTCGTCCGGACGAATTCCGGCGTCCCGGTTGCTCTCGCCCACTTTCAGAATTTCCTCTGCCTTGGACTGTTCTTTGCCATACGCACTTTGGAACTTTGTCAACGCATTCTCAAGAGCTTGCTTTTCCCGCGGCGCCCAGCCTCGAGCGAGCAGTACTTCGCCGAGATAATTGAGCCGCGTGTCGGTCTCGTTCGATTGCTTAATTACCCGCTCCGCGAGCTTGCGTGATGCTTCCAGCCATTGCGGATCGTTCATCAACACCAACGCTTGCAGCGGAGTGTCGGTGCGCTGCCTGCGGGTGCAAGCGGCATCGCGCACCGGAACATCCAGCGCGTCCATATCGGGCATCGTCGCCATGCGTTTCCAAAAAGTGTAAAGGCTGCGGCGGTACAAAGCGTCGCCATGATCCTGGGTATAAGTTTTTGTGTCGCTGATCTGATGGCTTCCGGCTTCCCACACTCCCGCGGGCTGGTAGGGCTTTACGCTGGGGCCGCCAATTTTTTCGACGAGCAAACCGCTGGCCGCCAACGCTGTGTCGCGCAGCATCTCTCCATCCATTCGAAAGCGCGGGCCGCGCGCCAACAAGCGATTCCTTGGATCGACTTCGAGCAATTGCGGGGTCACACGTGCGGATTGCCGGTACGCTGCGGACATCACTAATTGTTTGTAGAAACGCTTCACGTCCCAGCCATGCTCACGGAAATCCAGCGCCAGCCAATCAAGCAGTTCGGGATGGCTAGGCCGCCCGCCCATCACGCCAAAATCCTCGGTAGTCTCTACCAGGCCAGCGCCAAAAATCTCCGACCACATCCGATTGACAGTCACCCTTGCCGTCAGAGGATTTTCGGAGCTGACCGTCCACTCTGCCAGGCCTCGGCGATCGAGCGGTGCATTTGCCGCAAGCGGCGGTAGAAAGTGCGGCGCGCCGGGCCTCACGCGCTCGGTTCGCGCGCCAAAAGCTCCGCGCGTCAACACGTCTGCGTACGCCAAGCCAGGCCCTTCTTCACTCACTAGTGTGATTGGGCCATCTTTGGAAAGCCGGTCAAGTTCCTCATTCAGAGGAGCGATCTGCGCCGTGAGCTTTTTCGTAACATCATCACGTTGCGCAAAATAAAACTGGCTGACGGTATGAAATTCGTCCTCGGACCAGCTAGTCATCGGCTTTTGCACGATTTCCGAGACGTAATCCTCGACGGGAAGCCGCGCCGCTTCGTCCGATGAGAGCGCGCGTTGAAAAAAACGGAAATCCTGAAAGGCTGTTTGGCGCAGCGGATCCGAATCCGGATACGCGCGGCCAAATTCGAGTGGTGCGCTAATCTGCGTGTTTCCTTGCAGAGTGTCCTTAACGATGGTTAGTGGTTGCGGCCGTCCATCAATATATAGGACGACGCCTGCAGCTTTCCCCGAGCCGTCATAGGTGACCAAGATATGATTCCAGCGGCCGACCGACAGCACTTTCTCCTTGGTCTCCACTTGAATCGAGTTATCGGGCATTTCGTGCGCCAGCACGAACGCAAGTTTGCCCTTGTTCACTTTCAACTGCCAGCCGCGAAGTTTTTGGCCCGCATCCGCCGCGGATAGAATCACACCCGCAGGCTTTTCTTCCTCTTTTGACTCGTTCGGACGAAGTTGCGGCCGCACCCACGTACCCACGCTGAACGGCTGATTTGCCTCGATCGCTCCCAAGCTTGGCAACTCCAACTTGGTGCTGATATCCATCCTCATGTACGGCCAGAAGAAGGTGCCTTCGCCCCAGATCACCGGAGCTCCGCTGGCGGAAACGTGTTTTTGCGCCGCGCCTGGCGCTGAATCGTTGAACGTCGATCCATTCTGTTCGTCAAAGCGCAACCTCACGGCAAGACCATCTGGACTCACTGGAATCGCGATCGCGCTGCGGTCTGGTTGGCCAATCCACGCAGTAATCAATTCGCGTTCCTTTTCGCGGCGAAGTGAAATCTGCCGTTCGAGTTCCGAACGTTTTGCCAGGACCTGCTGGTAAGCTTCGCGGTTCTCGATTTTCGGGAGCCGTAGAAATGGCGGCCAGTCGTTGCGATCGTCGTTCGCCGGATTTTCCGTTAGGTTGTTAAAGAAAGCGGTCAGCCGATAAAAATCTTTCTGGGTGATGGGATCAAACTTGTGGTCGTGGCAGTTTGCGCAGCCCACCGTTAAGCCAAGAAATGCCGCGCCATACGCCTCCGCGCGCTCCCTCTTGAGATTGACCCGCAACTCCTCGATCAACGTGCCGCCTTCACCGCTGCTGATTCCGGCGCGCAGGTATGCCGAAGCGGTGATGCTATCCAAAGTTTTCAGCGGCAGCATGTCTCCGGCAAGTTGCTCCCGCACAAACTGGTCGAAAGGTTTGTTCTGGTTATAAGCGCCAATCACGTAGTCGCGGTACGCCCAAATGCTCCTGAAATTGTCTATATGCAACCCATGGGTGTCGCCATAGCGGGCAACGTCCAGCCAGTAATGAGCGCGATGCTCGCCGTAGCGCGGACTGGCCAGCAACTGATCGACAACTTTCTCATACGCATCGGGCGCGGAGTCGGCCACGAACGCTTCCACTTCCTCGGGAGTCGGCGGCAAGCCGGTCAGGTCATACGTGACGCGCCGGATCAAGCCGCGCCGATCCGCTTCTGGCGAAGGTTGCAGTCCTTCTTTTTCGAGGCGCGCCAGCACGAAATTGTCGATTGCGTTTCGCGCCCATTCGCCGTGCGCAACCGTCGGAATTGGCTGATGCTTTGGCGGAAGGAAAGACCAGAGCTCCTCATACGGTGCGCCCTGCTTCACCCACTCGCGCAGCAGTGCGATCTGCTCCGGCTTTAGCGTTTTGTGCGCCTCCGGTGGCGGCATGCGGTCTTTGGCGTTGTTTGTTTCGATTCGGTGGACGAGCGGGCTTTTGTCCGGGTTGCCGGGAAGGATCGCCGGGCCATATTTCTCGTGAGCATCCTGATGCGGTGCAAAAGCAAACTCTCCGCGGTCCAGCCGCAGGCCGGCTTTCCGGCCGCCTGGATCGGGACCGTGGCACGCGTAACAGTTTTCCGACAAAATTGGTTGGATGGTGTCGTTGAAGGAAAGTTTCTTCGCGTTTTCTTCGGGAGCAGGAGTGGGTTTCGCTTCACCGGAACGGCCTGCAGCGATGAGACCGAGGCACAGCCATCCCGCAAGCAAACACAAACCACGTCTGTCGAGCAGCGACTTTCGTTTTCGACCGCGCCGATTCAACACTGCTTACTCTCCGGACTGAACGGCTGCAACGCTGGGATTCTCGCACTATATTACACCCAGGCCGGGTACTGGAGCAGATTGTCCGCTTGGCGAGCAGCTTATGGCCCTGATCTGCTGTTCAGCGGCCCACCATTTTTTGCAACTCTTCGGGGTATCGCGCGCCTTGCACCTGGATTTTTGCCGCTGCCGCTCCCAGTTCGCTCAGTTCGTCCGGCGAAAGTTCCACGTTAACGGCCCCGATGTTTTCTTCGAGCCGGTGCAGCTTGGTCGTGCCCGGGATCGGCACGATCCACGGTTTCTGCGCGAGCAGCCAGGCCAGTGCGACCTGTGCAGGTGTTACTTTTTTCTGCTGCGCAAATTTTCCGACTAGATCCACGACCGCCTGATTCGCTTTACGGTTCTCTGGCGCAAAACGCGGAACGATGTTGCGGAAATCGTTCTTATCGAACTTCGTGTCTTCCTTAATCTGTCCCGTCAGAAAGCCTTTGCCAAGCGGACTGAAGGGGACGAACCCGATCCCCAACTCCTCCAGCGTCGGGATCACCTCCGCCTCCGGCTCTCGGAACCACAGCGAATACTCACTCTGCAGCGCGGCCACGGGCTGAACGGCATGTGCGCGACGAATCGTCTTTGCCGCCGCTTCAGACATGCCAAAATGTTTCACCTTGCCTTCCTGAATCAGCTCTTTCACCGCTCCCGCCACTTCTTCAATCGGCACGTTCGGATCAACTCGGTGCTGATAGAGCAGATCAATAACGTCGGTCCTGAGCCGCTTAAGCGAGGCTTCCGCGACTTCCTTGATGTGAGCAGGCCGGCTGTCCAGCCCAACCGATTTGCCGGTGACTGGATCAATCCTGAACGCGAACTTGGTGGCGATCACCACTTGCTCGCGAACCGGAGCCAGCGCCTCACCCACAAGCTCCTCGTTGGTAAATGGGCCGTAGACTTCCGCGGTATCAAAGAACGTGACGCCGCGTTCAACCGCGGCCCGAATCAATGAAATCCCTTCCTGTTTATCCATGGCGGGACCAAAGCCGAAACTCATGCCCATGCAGCCGAGCCCCAAAGCCGAAACCTCCAGATTGCTTTTTCCAAGTTTGCGCTTCTGCATTGCTCCTCCTGCGATCCTCTCGCTCGTCCCGAGAGTAGGTCTTTTCGCCTTCGAACGGTAGCCCAATCCTTCCGATTCATTGCCTATTCCTCTTATCAAGCAAGAAATCGCTGGCATCGCCAAATTGAGAAGCTATCTTAGGCAAGGGTCGAAGACGCCGTAACGATAATAATATCCAATAAAAACGCCATCATGCCAAAGGATCCCGCCCGTGACTTGCGGAGACCACTGCGGAATTGCTCGAAGCATGCTGCCGGCTTGTGGACCTACTGAACACACCTCAGGCACGAATAGATGAAGATCGCATCGTGGCCAACAGCGAGGTGAACCGGCGCTTCGCCAAATTCTTGTGTCAAGGAATCGATACCACGGTCAATTGCTCGGCTGACGATTCGGGAGATTCGTTCCGAGCGGCCGGAGAGGCGAATTTGCGATAGACGACGCGCAGCGTGGCGACCAGGGGAACGGATAGATATATCCCGACGATTCCGCCGACGGCTCCACCAACCATCAACGTGAAGATCGCGAGAAGTGGGTGAATTTCAAGTTCATGGCCCATGACCCGCGGCGCAATCCAGTAGTCCATCAGGACCCGCCAAACGCAAAGCAGCGCGAGCATCCACACCCAGTGGGCGTGCGCGAGGGCCCCTGCGCTAAGAATGGTTGCTGCCGCGGCCATCCAGCCCGCCACCGGAATGAATTCGAGAACACCTGCCAAGATGCCCAGCCCCAACGCATGGGGAAAGCGCAGCGCGACCATCGCTGTAAAACAATAGACAAGGGACAATCCGGCAAGAGTCACTTTTGCTCGAATGTAATGCTGCAGCGTGCTGTGCAATTGACCCGCCAAGGATCGCAAAGAAGCGTGATTCTTTTCTGTTGAAAGAAGACGGATGGCTTGATTCGCCATATTTTCGCCGTCACTTAGGAAGAAAATCGCCAGGATGGGAATTACCAGTATTCCCCCGATGGCGGTCGACGCAAACCGCGTTATCCCCTCGATAGCACTCTCGATCATGGAGCGACGCGCCTGCAGAAAAGTTTTGATGTGAGTGGTCTGGACATCGGACCAGCCGAAATTGCTTCCGAGGTCACTCGCGATCTGCCCACTAGATACTCTGTCGGCTATCGAAGGAACTGCATTCAGAAACGGCACGGCGTTGTGCCGAACGTGCGGCGCAAGAGCGTAAGAGAGCAATGCCATTGCGACGACGAACGCCAGATAGGCTTCGACAACGTGCGGCCCTCTTAGGTCCTTGAAAAATAGAGAATGGCGCTGCAGAAAGCGGACGACGGGATCGATCAGGTATGCAAAAAGGATCGAAAAAGCAAAGATGACAATAACTACGCGCGCGACGTAGACAATAGCGACGCCAGATGCGAACAGGAGAATGGTCAGCAAGACTCTTGCCGTGCGGCGATCAAGAAATGCCATAAGCCACCATCCGCGGACATGCTCTTGCCCTCATCAATTGCTCTTGCCCTCAAGCCTTTCCTTGATCGTTCCAAGAGCTCGTTCGAGCGAGGATCGGGTTTTGTCAACGGCCACTTTCCGGACAATGCCGCCTTTGAAGCCGCTGAGGCCAGCCTGTTGGGAACCCTTTAGGGTGATCAGGTAGATGCCGGGACGCTGCTGGTCTTGGACACAGACCGTCAGGTCAAGCGCCGTTTCGAAGTAGTGACTTGCATAAAGCTGTTTTACTGCCAGAGCGTGCACTGCGTTGGCGGAATCCGTGCCGCGATAAACGATCGCCTGTACGATCCGCAGAGTTGGTTTGAGCCCGAAGTTTACCTTCTCCCAATAGAATTCAGATTGGATCGCATCCGAGTTTGCCTTCGGATAATCGAGCAAATAACGATCCAGATCAGGAAGGTACACCGGCAGGGCTTTCGAACGGCTGAGCAGTGACTGAAAAGTGTCGGCCACGACGGCCGGGTGGTGTTTGTCACGGTAGATTCCAAGGGCTGCGTTTCCGCCTTGGATATATTTCAAGACGGCATCGAGCGCCATCTGTTGCGCGGTTCGATTTACAAGATTAGCCACGTCCGGCGCAGACCAATCGACTGACTGCTTGAACGAATCCATCGCTTCGCTGGGGAGCTGAACCTCGCATTTGCCTGGTTCGCAGTTTTTCAGATGTTTGATGTCATCCGCCTCTAAGGTGAAACCTTCCAGGTCAGAGAGCTGAGGAGGATCGCTGAATTTCTTGATCGCGAGATAGCTCGGAAGCTTGCGCAATGCTTCGATGTCCGAGGCGAGTTTGAGGTATTTCTCCGGCGTCGACTCTATGTACACCGCGCCGAACACGAACACTTCATCCGGAGTCCGTGAATCCAGTATTTTCGCGACCGCTTTCCCGTTTCGAATGGCGGAGATCTGGCCGTCATTTAGGCCGGTATACTCACGGAAAAATTTGAAGGGCTCGCTTTCCTGCCCCTTTGCACCGGCGCAGCATGTGAGAGCGAGGACTCCTGCCAGGATCCACGCCGGAAAATTTATCTTTGCTCTACCAGCGTATTTCATCGTGTCCCCAGTCCCTGTGTGCGGCCCGCGGCGCATTGAGCTTGCCAAGCGGTCGAAAACATCCAATTCCCCTGCACGGGCACAGCACCCCGTAGCTTCCCTCTGCAATCGCTATACCGAATGTTTCGAAAACGACTAGCTCCCGAAGTAAAGGGAATCATGAGTTTACGATGAGACAGTAGTTGAGTTACTGAGGAAGATGTGTGACCTGCCAGACGCTTCCGTCAAGCGATTGACCATTTGCGCGGAGACGCCGACAGGATTCCATTGCGTCGGTGCCTCGATTTTCAATCATTTGCGGTGAAACACGTGCCTCACGCAGTTGGCAGCCGCCTTGCTCTTTCCCACCGGCAACAACGTTCCTTTGGACGCTGGGTGCAACTGCGTCGTCGTTGAGCGCGCGAGAAGGCTGCTGATAAGAAATTGCGAGAAGGAGAAGAGAATATGGCAACCAAGGGGGAGACGGCACAGGCTTTGGCGAGTGGCCAACCGGCAAGCCCGTGGGCTGCGGCACTGACCAAGCTACGGGAATGGGATCCCGTCTGGGCGGAGCAATGCGTGAAAATAACGGCGAATCCCTGGAAGGAAGGGATTTTGTCAACCAAGTTTATCGAGCTGGTCTGTATCGGTTTGAATGCCGCTCAGACGAACCTCAACTCGGATGGAACGCGGCGCCACATCCGGGCTGCCATTGCAGCTGGCGCGAGCCGTCAGGAAGTTTTATTTGTCCTTAAGTGTGCGTCCGTGATGTCGATTCATTCCAGCAGCTTTGGCGCTCCTATTCTCCTACAGGAGGCTAGCTCGTCCAGCCTGGAAGACTTTGGTGCAGCGCGGTCGAAGCGTTTGCAGAAGGTTGGAGAAGCAACTCGGGTTGTGGAAAAAATGAAGGCGATCGAGCAATGGAATGATGAATGGGACTGCCTTCTTTTCCTTGCCCCAGACTGGACCGAGCAATACATGGCGATGTGCCTCGAGCTCTACTCGGAAGGTGTATTTCCTCGCAAAGAGCTGGAACTCCTGCTCATCGCGTTCGATGCCTCGTACGCGTACATGGCTGGTCCCTACTTTCGGCGACACATCAAGAACGCATTCAGGGCCGGCGCAACGACGGACGAGATCATGCAGGTTCTGAAGCTCGGTTTAGTACAGGGGATGCAAGCTTGCAACATCGGTGTTTTGATCCTGGCCGAAGAACTGGAATGCAATGCAGCGAGCCAGCAGGCAAGCGCATAAGAAAAAGCCGCAGCTTTCACACAGAACCTATCGGCAAAGTTCTCACCGAGCATCCAACTTTAGACCCGCAGCCAAAAAACATGATGTGTCGACGTCGGCGCGTTCAGTGTGGGAATGATCAAGCAAAACGGCGTCAGGGTAGAACCCATCATTAATAGAAGTCCACATATCGTTCATAATCTCAGTATGAGTCGTTATTGTACTGCCAATCCAGGAGCCCGGCCGATCGTGCGCTCGAGTTCCGCCCAGGCCAGCAAATATCCGAGCCTGGCCTGCAGCAGTTCTGCCTTTGCCGCATAGTTTGCTGCAGTGGCGTGCCGGACGTCTGAGATAAGAACAACGCCCTGGGCGGCTTGATTGGTCGCAAGACGTTCGCTTTCCTCGCGGAGCTGCGCGACTTGGGTCGCCACGTTGACCAGGCTCCGGGTCCTCTCAACTTTGTTGTAGCTGCGCTCGATCGCGACGGCGACTTCTTCCTTCAGGTGCTCCAGGTTCTGCTCAGCTTCGGCCAGTTGTGAGGCATGCTCCCGCACTACGGCCCGGCGCTTGCCGAAATCCCACAGTGTGTAGCTCAGGTTTACTCCAACAGTGCCGAAGTTGCGAACGAAGAACGGCACGCCATCCTGGTAACTGTGACGCGCATACGCAGTGATGTCGGGAATGTATGCGGTTTTCGCTGCCGCTGCACCAGCGCGAGCTTTTGCGACTGTTTCCTCAGCACCGCGAATTTCGGGATTTTCCTCCCAAGCCTCTTTGACGTACTCAGCTTTCGGCAGCGTCTCAAGATTCGTTTCGACTTCGGAGTCGAGCTCCAGCTTTGTGTCCAGCGGAAGCCCAATCAGATCGTTCAACTCAACCATGTAGTCCTGAATCTGCAGATCCGCGGTAAGCACAGATTGCTGTCCTTGCAGAAGCTCGGCCCGATTTTGCAGCACCACGACTTGCAGCGCGCTACCACCGCGAACGTCGTTTTCAGATTCACGAAGACTTTCAGTGGAGAAGGTAGTTTGCTGCTCTGCAGATTTCTTCTGAAGCTGCGCGACCAGAATCCCGTAATAGAGTGCGTGCACCTGAAGCGCGATTTCATTCTCCGCTTTCTTTAAGTCGTCCTTTGAAGCGGCGATTTCCGCGGCGGCCACACGATTCTCTTGATGCACGCGCAGCAGCTGCGTCAAAGGCTGAGCGATCGAGGTGCCGCTCGATATAAGCGTTTGGTTGCCCTGCCGCAGTATCGTATTGACGTTGGGAATAGGCGCCCCCGCGGCGGTCCCGAAGCCTCCCGCGGGAATCGAGATGTCCTGCAGTTCGCTGATATGCAACGCGTTGGACTGATTCGTGATTGTCGGGAAGTAGTCGGATCGCGCACCTTCCTTGCGGTGCTCGCTCTCCTGAATTTTCAAGCGTGCAATTTTGAGAACGCGATTCTGTTGCACCGCGAGTTGAACGGCTTCCGCCAGCGTGAGACGGCGCCCTTCGCCCGGCAGCGCCGAGCTGGCGAAGACCAGCAGTACTCCAAAGACTGTCATTGCATAGTGAAACTTTCTGCGACTCATCGGATTCTCCTGGATCGTTTTTCCGGCTCCTGGGTGGGCCGCGCGTTCATGATTTTGTCTCCCGAGATTTGGGCAGGAGCTGTTGAATGGCGTCGAGATCGCCGTAAGTCAGCGGTGATTTGCGTAGTAGAGCGACCAGCAAAAGACCGACAACACATGACCACGTCAGCAAGTGGAATCCGTCAATAAAAGTAAGTGTGTAGGCTTGCAGGCGAAGCCGGCCGCTTACGAGTCCGACAGCGCGGCCTGTTGCCGCGGCCAAACCGGCGGATTTTGAAAAGAGCCCCGCCGTCAGCTGGCGGATATTTCCATCTGTGATCCAGCTCCCGCCCTCTACATGGAGTCCGAGGAGGTTAGAGTGCAGCTTCTCGCGCTGCGCGATGAAATGGCCCATGAAGACCGCGCCAAGCTGCCCGCCGAAAAGTCGAATCGTGTGAAAGAATGCGGAAAACGTTAGAATCAACTGCGGCTTCGACAATCCGCCCGAAAAAATCCCCTGTAGAACAATGGTCGCCACCAGTCCGATGAAGGCAAACGACTGGCCAACTCCCAGCAGCAATTCGGTGCGGTAATAGTTCGAAGCGGACCAATCGCTGGTTATGTTCGCGTTCAGGCAGGCTGCGACGCCCATGCACGCGAAACCCGCGGCCATGATTAAGCGTGAATCGACCTTCGCGAGAAGTAACAGACCCGCGATAAATGATGTAAAGAGCAGCGAAGCCGCGCTCCAGATCACCGCCGGCCCGATTTGATCGGCTTCGAAACCGTGAATCGCCAGTGACTGTGGGATAAGAATGATTGTAGAGAGTAGATTGAAGCGAAAGACTATGAGACCAACCCCCAACAATAAGGTGTTCCATTGCCGCAGATAGGGCAAGTCCACCAGGGGATTGGGCCCGCGCATACGTCTCACAAGTGCGCACAACAGAAAAAACGAGCCGGCGACGAACAGCGCGGTGAACAACCCAGATCGCCACCAATCAAGCCTTTCGCCTTGATCAAATGCGGCAAACAGCATTGCGAATCCGGTGCTGCCATATAAGAAACCAGCGAAGCTCGGTGCCGCGGTGGATTTTTTTCCGGCCGCAGGCGCCGGCGCTGGTATCCCGTAATAGATGCAGACCATCATCAGCGGCGTAATCAGCGCCGAATTCCAGAACATCCATTGCCAGGAGAGATGATCTCGGTACCAACCGTAAAGTGATGGAGCGATGTTCACCGCTCCATCGACCGAGGTCGCATAGAGCGCCAGCGTAAAGGGTAGATACCGAGGCGGAATATTCCGCAGCGCAAAGGTA
>Ga0210402_10000831_pt1 | contig 33256 bp, 31 predicted proteins | sample IncBWC7MmetaG_FD_161055 | JGI IMG/M metagenome (GOLD analysis project Ga0210402, IMG submission 161055) | Forest soil microbial communities from Barre Woods Harvard Forest LTER site, Petersham, Massachusetts, United States - Inc-BW-C-7-M | ecosystem: Environmental > Terrestrial > Soil >...
ACGCCGGCATCGAACTTCCGTCTCGTTTTCTTCATCATCTGCTCCATCTACCATGACGGAACAGCCGGCGCCTCCACTTAAGCCCGTGGTCCCAAAACCGGGGACCACTTCACAGCACGCGGAATCAAACACACATTTTTTTCAAAGGTTGTTGCCCGCCGTGGGCACCCCGACTGCCGTTCCACACACCGCGGGACCTCGGCACGTCCCGCTGACAGCTCGCTGCAGAATACCCCCGGCTCGAAGGCCCGCCTATCGGCCATTTGGCCGAGGATGCGCGAAAAAGTGTTATACGGAGCGACCCGGTTTGGTATATCATTACCAAAAATTCGGACCTGAAAGCCGTGGGGGTGATCAGTGGCCGATGCAATCTCGCGTCAAGCCTTTTCGGACTTGATTGGATCAGTCTACGACTGCGCGCTCGATCCCTCCCGTTGGGAGCAGACGCTCGCTGATATCAGCGAAGCACTCGATTGCTTTGCGCCATTGCTGGCCTTGAGCGATCTTCGGCACGATCGCCTTCTTCTTCAAAAGGCCGCAGGCTTAGAGGCACCTACGCTGGAGCAGCTCCCAAAACACGCCGCCGAGATTCACGCTCGACTGCGCGACGCGCTCGCGTCCTGGCCCTCGTTTGATGAGCCGTATGTGATGTCACGCCACCTTTCGCCTACATATATCGAGGAGTCTCCCTATTTTCAGGAGTGGCAAAACCCGGCCGGCATGGTCGACTTCATGCTGTTCTTCTTGATGCACGAGCCAACGCATCTTTCCACCTTCGGTGTCGGCCGGAACGAGCGCCAAGGCATCATCACGGAACGAGAGATTGAGCTTGGCAAGCTATTGCTGCCGCATCTGCGTCGGGCGGTGACTATCAGCAACCTGCTCGATATCCGCACCATTGAGGGTACGCGGATGGCTGAAGCCCTCCATGCGCTCCGATGTGCCGTCGTGTTGACCAACGAGCACGGCGCCATCCTGCATGCCAACCGCGCGGCAGAACACATGCTGGACGAGGGCGGCCCCATTCAAAGCCCTCAGGGCGTCCTGCAAGCGACAGCTCCATCAGCCGCATCCGAACTGCGCTCCGCCATCGCCCTTGCGGCCGGGAACGAGGCCGGCATCGGCAAGACCGGGCTGGCGATCCGCCTCACCGAGCCCGACGTGCCGCCCATCTTCGCTCACGTCCTGCCGCTCACCGGGAGCGATTTCCGCACGCGGCTGCAACCCGCAGCCGTTGCGGCCGTATTCATCGGGGCGCCACCCGACGCGCAGAATGGTGCAGACGCACTGGCTGCCGCCTTTGGTCTGACGCCAGCCGAAACCCGCCTACTGGCGAGCCTGTTCGCCGGGCGCACGTTGACCGAGACCGCCGCAATGCTCGGCATCACCAGGCCGACGGCGAAAACCCACCTCGAACATATCTTCCTGAAGACCAAGGTGACGCGCCAGGCCGAGCTGATGCGTTTATGGACAGGGCTGATCTCCCCGACGGGATCAAATGGCTAGCGACGACTTAAGTGCAACGGCGACGGCCACGGTCGGTCTATGAAGTGGCCCCGGTCCTTTGAACAAAATTTCCGCGTCGTTAAGTGGATCGTCGGCCGGGGTTAGGCTGCCGTGCGGAGTGGCAGCGGGTGAGAGTAGGCTTGATCCGGGGTGCGGCCGTCAAGGGCTGCGTGAGGTAGCCTTGCGTTGTAGAAGGCGATGTAGCGGCTGGCGCGGCAAACCGAGCGACTGTCGTCGGCCCAGGTGAAGCATGCCAAACCGGTGATGCACGCCGATGGTGGTGGCGTCTATCTCCAGGTGACGGTCGGCAAAGACGATCAGATCAACAAGAGCTGGATTTTCAGGTTCGCACTGGCCGGCAAAGAACGCCAGATGGGCCCTGGCAGCTTAGGACACGAAAAGTTTTTCGACCGATGGTTCGGTCGCGCCTAAGGTCGCCGCCCTGGTGTTTGCCTGTCTGCTGGCGTAAAGCCTCACGAGTCATGCCCAAGTGCACGCTGGAACCTCCCCAAGCGACCAGGTCGACATGTCTTCAAGCAGTTTGACAAACCCGATTCTCCCGGCTGCGCCGTCGCCGTGATCAAGGACGGCAGCATTGTCTACAAGCGCGGATACGGCAGGGCCGACCTCGGCCGCGGCATTGCGATCACGCCGAGTACGGTCTTTCACGCCGCTTCGTTGGCCAAGCAGTTCACGGCCATGTCGATCATGTTGCTTGTGCAGCGTAGCAAACTCGAGCTCAGCGACCCCGTGGACAAGTACATCGAAGTTCCGATCGCAACTCGCCCGCACGGCGAGCACATGACGATCGGCGAAATGCTCAGCCACACAAGCGGGATCAGAGACCAGTGGGTACCTTCCAACTATGGATGCCCAAGCTCCATGTTACCGGCCCGACTAATCTCGAAACTACCGTCGAAGACCTTGCGCGTTGGGATCGCAATTTCGACGACAAGACCGTTGGCGGCGCTGGCGTGTTGTCACAAATGCAGACGCCGGCCAAGCTTTCTAACAATCGCTTCGCCGAACTTGGTAAGGACGATGATGGCGATATCATTCAATATGGGCGGAATCTGCATGCAATCGGCCGGCCCGAAGGCCGGCCGATTAGAAATCGTTCTCGTATTACAGATCAATTCGACTGCTCGCGGCCCGAGTCGCGCCGCAGTTCGAAGCGCACGTTCGCGTCGGGATCCGAGCCAACGTATTTGCCGCGAAAGTCGTACACGTCATGATCGGGAGCGGTGCCCTGCTGCTTGGTCGCGGCCAGCGTACCCGAAGCGGTGCCGAGGACGAGGGCCAGTGCGATCGCGGTCTTGGTGAACATGTTGACATCTCCTGCTTGCGTTCACACACCTTCGTGGTGTGTGCTCCCATTATGCTGGCCAGCACCCTTGGCGCGTGTGATGGCTCTCACACTGTAAAATATTTTTTCATTCCGCTTTAAATAGCTAAAAAGGAGTTCGCAGAAAGTTTGCTAACTTCACTCCACGGCTCACTCAAATGCCCCATACACGTGCCGGCGCTTACTTTCACAGAGCGGAGCTACTGATATCGGGTTGCCAGGAGCACCTTCGTAATTTCCGAATCCGCCACCGTAGAGCACAGGATTGGCCATCCACCGCGAAGATGCAATACGGTATGTCCCGAATGGTGAATGAGGCTCCAGCTTGAAATCTATCGCCTTGCTCGCGATAACCTCGACAGGTACCGCGTTCTCGATCTCTACGGCCTTCCGCATAGCCACCAACGCGCATACTTGATCGCAGGCATTCTGGTTGACATTTCGGCGTTTGGTTTGGTGTTGCGCGAAGGTGTGTTTTGGGGCTTCCAAAAAGCCGTGCGCATACCCAGCATCACGATGCGCTTCAAGCCGATCATCTGCTGGTTGGGAAACAGACTATATGAGGCAGCTCACCAAAAACCGATGGCGCGCAGTTCCTGATATCAGCGCGAGTGGTCGCGGTCAACGAATAGCGGTCACTGGTGAGGTACTTCACACGTGAGCTCCAGTTACTGCGCTAAAAGCAGAGCCAACCAAAACTCAAGCTATGGAGATGTACCATGAAGAGTCTTGTTTGCTCGCTGGCGCTGTATTGCTACGCTGCTTTCCCGGCCATGGGCGGCGATTCCCCGGAGACGCTTCGGGAGCGCCTCCTATTCTGTAGTCAGTTCGTGATCGAAGACCCAGGTCCCACGATCACACACAATTCGGAGCGTTATTGTTGTCGCTTTGCCAATCGGGGTCGCGATTGCCACATCGTCGACTGGGACTAGAAGTACAGCTGACACCGCGAATTCGATCCGCCTGGAAAAACGACATCACAACGTGAGCTATCTCACAAAAGAAAACTTGGATCGCGCTTAATTGTAACTAGGCTGCTCCTTAAGCACGAAGGAGAGTGCTATGAAGATCTTGATTGCTAGGTTGACTCTGGCTTCGATCGTCGCCCCGTCCGCGGTCGCGAAGACCGAGATAAGCAGGGCCGCCCAAGTCGAACCCGACAATTCTGTGATCTGCGGCCACGTCGTTCTTGACCGCTCAGGATCTCGGATTCCGGGTGGAGATTCTGCTCAACTTCGCCCGCTACGAAGGAGGCAATTGATTGCCATACAGCGAGCATGCAGTCTCTCGAACATTCTGGTGGGGATTGTTCTTTGGAGACGTCATCGAGCCGGCGAACGAAATGTAGAGTTCAGCACAATCCAATTCCGCCTGCCCAGACTCACCTCGGCCCAAAGGCCCAAAAAATACAAGGAGGCACGGCCTTGAAACACCCCCTTTATACAGCAGGCACATCGGCTATAGTATCGCGCATGCGCCCCGACGAGACCGCGCTCCGGCAACGTGGCGCTGAAAAGCGCGGCGTGCTTCAAAAGCATTATCTTTTCGGCAAGCTCAACCCGAAGCATATCGAACGTCTAATTTCCGGCATCGTAGAAAAATCGTTCAAACGGGGTGCCACCATTTTTGCAAAAGGGGATCCCGGATCCAGCCTGTTTGCGATCAGTAATGGGGCAGTGAGAATTACAGTGCCGTCGGCTGACGGCCATGAAGCGATGTTCAACCTGATCGGTAAAGGCAAGATTTTCGGGGAAATTGCGTTGCTCGATGGTCGTCCGCGAACGGCAGATGCCGTCGCAGTAACGGACTGCGCACTATTCGTCATTGAGCGACGGAATTTTCTGCCTATGGTGCGCGAAGAGCCGGAAATTGCACTCAAGCTGATCGAAATCTTGTGCGCGCGGCTTCGACAGACGACCGATCAGGCCGAAAATCTTATGTTTCTTCCTCTCCCCAGTCGACTTGCCAGGGCGCTGCTGCGCCTTTGTAGCACCGAGGAGGATGCTAGCGAGCAAAAAGTAGTCGTCACCCAGAATGATCTCGGCAATATGATCGGAATGTCCCGTGAAAGCGCAAACCGGCAATTGCGCATATGGGAACAGCACAAGTGGATTCGCCTTGGACGCGGCGAAATTATCATCTTGTTGACAAAGGCCCTCCAAAGAGTTGCGGACGGCGAATGCGAGTTAGCATAGCCACGTCCTGACGCAACAGCAGTGTTTCGAAGGGCCAGTCGATGGCCCCATCGCGTGAAAATTGCGATAAGGCGTCCAGGACGAAGTTGCGGGTTGAGCGACATCTCGGTTAAGGCACTTCCGAACTGGCCCGTCGCTGCTGTTCAAGCGTGACGCGTACACCTGCCCGAACACTATCCTACCCGCACAGATGGAACCACCTCTGCATGCACCCACGCACGCGGAGCGAGCACCGTGGTCGTCGGCTGCATTCGCGTTTTCAAGCTAATTCCTCGCCTGGACCATAGCCGCTTCAATCAATTTCGGGGCTCTCCGTTCGCTCCGCAAACAATCCGAATATCGTGGCAATATCACGGTCTCTTAAGACGTACTCGCGAATGTCAATGTATTTCGTCGCGTTGGCAGCAGCCGTTGGTTCTGCACCGAGCTGCCGATGTCTGCATTCACGGGAGTTTTGGAAGATAACCGGCCTCGCATAGATACGAAGAAAATGGCGAGAAATGAGCCAGAGAAGAGTGCGCCAGGAAAGCTGGCAAAGAATAGGAGGTGCAAGTCCCCCACGGGGAAGGTCTAGCCAACCACCCCGACTCCGAGTGATGCACGAGGTTCTGCTCGCGAGGGCAGCCGTGAAGCGTTCACAGGGGAGACCACGGGCCGAGTGTTGAGCTGCAAAACGGGTCGAATTCCGAGGTGCCGATCTACCGCGCAGAGCCTTCCGGATCAAAGAATCCCTGGTATCCGGTTCGCCGGTCATTTGCGTCGGTCGCCCGAAGCTTTCTTGAGCGGGACCACCTCGGCGCCCACGTTGTTCAAGATTGCGGCTAGGGCATCATTCCAAAGCGTCAGTGCGCGGAGTTTTTCGGCGCGGCGCTCATACAAATCGTAATGCTTCGACCCGACATCCGAGCGCGTGTGGTTCATGCACGCGTCGCGGTCTTCCCTCGCCACACCCAGCGCCGAGAGCCGCGTCGCGACCGTTCTGCGCAGATCGTGCGGCGTCGGCGGCTCGGCCTGCCACGATTTTACCGCGGTCGCGTCTCCAGCGAGCTTTACGGCGAAGCGCCTCATCGCTACCGCGAGCGCATGCCCGGTGATCGCGCCGTCGGCCGACGGCGACGGGAAAACGAATTCGTCATTATCGGTGATGAGGTCGATCGCGGCCCGGATCATGTCGACCGCGAGCGGCGGCAATGGGATTAGGTGCGTGCAGCCGTTCTTGCTGCGCTCAGCTGGGATCACCCACTTCTGCTGCGCCGGGCTTGTCTAGGAGCCTGTCCGAGTATTCGCGATCGTCGATTCTGACGAGAATTCGATTCCGTGAAAGTCGCCATCAGGAGTCGAGCTTTTCGTTTGGGGTATCAAAGGGACCACAGATGAGAATTCCATTTCCCGAGACCCGGCGATTTACGAATTCTCGGACAGGCTCCTAGGTGCGCGAGTTCTGCCCGGTGAAGGCCAGCGATCTCGCCCGCCCCCGCGCCGGTGAGCAATGCCAGGCGCAGCGCCAGCCCGACACGTCGAGAAACCGGATCTTTGTCAACATGATGAGGCGTGCAACACCTTGGGCCAAAATAGCCGTATCTCGGCATCCGTGAGAACGCGTCGGCCGACGTTTTCGGCCGCCCGCCTCTTGAGGCGCGCGCACGGCTGCCGTGCACGAGACCGTTGTCGAGCGCGAACGTGAAGATGCTCGACACGAGCGCATGAACACTGTTCGCAAGCGACGGCGTGCCGGCCGCAATGAGTTCCTCGATTAGTTCGATGACGTCGCCCCGGGAAATCTTTTCGTAGTTCCGGGTGCCCCACTTCGGGAGGATGTGCAGCTTGAGCCGACGATCGTCCTCATCAGCTGACCGCTGAACCGTCGGGCGTGCTCGGTCATGTAGCGGTCGGCGAGATACTGGAACGTCTTTTTGGGCGCCTCCGCACGATCATGGCGCTTGCGTTCGATCGGGTTCTCTCCCTTGGCCACTCCGCGCCGCAGCTCATCCGCGCGTTCCCGGGCATCGGCGAGCGAGACCTCGGGGTATTGGCCAATGGAGAAGCGGGCGGGCTCGCCTGAAACTGGATCCCGGGAGCGAAAGGACCAGGATTTCACGCTGGCCGCTGTGATGCGAAGCGCGAAGCCGCTGCTCCTGGTGTCGGCGTATTCCAATCGGCCCGATCCGGGCGCCGGTAGCGCCCGGATCAAGGCGTCCGTGAGGATCTTGCGCAAGTTCAACCTCCCGCTGCGTCCCGACACGGTCAGTGGGCCCGTTCCCCGAAGCTAAATCCGTCGGGGACGCACCGGGGACGCAAAAAGGCTGGATGCATCCGGACCAAAGGAAACGCGAAGGGACGAATAACAGTGTATTGGCAGTCAGTTCCGTACTCAAGATAGTTCGGCTGGGTCCCGTTAAGTTTATGTTACGTCTTTCGTAATGATGGGGTCGGGGGTTCGAATCCCTCTTGCGGCACCACCTTGATATTGCATATGAATTTGATGTTTTTCGTGCAGCAAAAAATGGCCTACATTTGGTCGCGGGTCAGCACCGGGTCAGCACAGAAGCAGCAAAACAGCCCCAACGCCACAAGGGTCAGGCCGGTGGAGAGCCCCCTTTTGAGTGCTCTCGACCCTCTTCAGGGCCACGGACAGAATGGCCGCGCCACCGTTTGAGGCCGGAGAGGCTGCAAGGTGCTGCCGGTTCGCATGGGGCAGCCAGGCGAGTCCACGCCGGCGCACCAGCGGCCTTCCTACGCGCTTCTCGCCAAGGTCACCTGGCAGCCGGTCACATCGGCACTGCCAATCAAGTTTGCGGCGGGGAATTCAATTCAAGACAATCAAGAGACGGACGCGGCCATAGATGGCCAAGAAATTGAAAAACTTGGGTATTTGACCGGCCTGTCGCACGTCCGCGTTTTTTAGATACTTGACCTCAGAATCAGCGGGCACATTTCAATTTGCAATTCAAGTTCTACTCTCGCATTAATGTAGAAACATCCCTGTCGCCGGCTTCCAACTGGGCTGCAACCACGTCGACGCCCACGAATTTCGCATCGCAGGTCATCGCCATTAGGCTGCGATCCCATTACCGGCGACCGTCCACCTGCAATACGTCAGCCGCTCGCCAGCGCCCGCATTCCGCCTCGGGCTCGCTCCCGACGATCGGCGCCCTGGGCCGGAGTTTTTTTTATCACGCCACCGACTTGAAGCACTCGAACCGCAGCGCCAAACGATCCCGGTCCGGCCGATCCTTGACACGGGCGGGCAAGTGGATTGGTTCGCCGTTCAGACGCTTAAGGACCTCGAGCATCGGACCGTCGTTGAGCGCCAGTAAGCGACTTGACACACGCAGCCGGTAGTCGGGGTCGATCCCGATCAGATGCGCGTCGAACGCGGCGTGATGGATTTTCGAGAGCGGAATGCCGTTTGGAACGATCGGTTGGCCCAGCTGCTCATCTTTGTCTGCAACAATGTGAGCGGCATCAAGCAAGAGCGGTTCGGGCAGCCCGGACAGAGCACAGCGGCCATGGTACGCGGTGATGACGGCTTCGCGAAACGACGCTTGATGCAGCCGTTGCTTGACGGCGCGCAAAGCGTACCGCCGTTCGAAGGCGGTGTCCGGTGGCGCCAGAGTGGGCTGACCGGGTACACCGAACGTCAATCGGGCTTTCAATTCCTTGGCATCCCATCCGGAAACAAAGCACGGCAGCACGGCTTGGTAGCGGCCGGGCGCGATGCCGAGAAAGTAAATGATCGGGACTCCGTTTTCGTGAGCGTCGCGAAGCCATCTGTTATCGGCTGCGTTGGGGTCCTGGCCCATGAACGCATAGTCAATCGTTTCGTCTCCCTCCATGATCTGCCGGTGGACCCGACGCTAATCGTCGTACCAGACCTTGCCTCCCGGCCGTGGGAACACGGTTTTGATCGACAGGAGGAATCGCATCTGTTGCGGCTTGAATATCCCGCGCTGTGGGTTGACGAGCGGAATGCGCTCGTTGCCGAGCACAAAGCCGGGCTTAAGCTCGTTGGCAGTCAGGCACTCGCGGACTTCATTAAGCCGGCGCACGTGCTCGAAAGCGGCCATAGTTCTCCGAGTATGACAGTAGTTGGTGGTGTGAAAATGGACAATCATTCTGTTAGCCCGGCAGGGGCCGCCAAACGTGAGTCCCGAGGTGTATCGGATAGGCGAGCCTTGATCGTTGGAATCAACGACTATCCCAGTGCGGTCAACCATCTCCCAAGCTGCGTCAATGACGCCCATGCTGTTGAAGCGTTGGTCACGGATGATTACAGCTTCAACAATACTACACTTCTCGTCGATCATCATGCCACGATTGAAAACGTGACAAATGAATTACAAAAGATGTTTTTTGGAACGACGGCGAACACGCGAATATTATTCTTTTTTTTCCGGACACGGATCTACAGATCGTCGTGGGAATGTGATGGAGGAATGCATCGTATTGTACGATGGATTTTTTTTCGGTGACAAGCTCGCTGAATTAGTTAATAAAGCACCACATGGAATTACGACGGTCATTATAGATGCTTGTTTTTCTGGCGGGTTGGACAAGGAATGGGTCGTACCCGCTTTTAGAGGAGACATAGTGGACCGGCATCGAACTCGGCATTGAGCGCGTTCCGGTGAAGGCCCGCGATAAGGCTGCGGTCTATGACTGGAAGACCGCACCAGCCGTAACGGTCGAAAACGTGGTGAGCCGGTTTCGCGAAGGTCAGAACATCGGCGTGCGGCTCGGCCGCCGGTCAGGGGGCCTGATTGATACGGACCTCGATTGTGACGAAGCTCTAAAGCTCGCCCCGTCGTTTCTGCCGGCAACCGGGCGTATCTTCGGTCGCGCGAGTTCAAAACGTGCGCATTGGCTTTACCGGTCTGACCTGTACGAGAGCGAAGACACAGCGGCAGTTCAGTACAAGCATCCGGTCACCAAGGAGACGCTGATCGAGTTGCGGATCGGTGCCGACGGCGAAGACCACGACGCGATGACCGTCGTCCCGCCATCGATACACAAGGAGACTGGCGAAAACATCGTGTGGCATGAGGAGGGTGAAATCACGCGGGTGGATGGTGCAAGGCTGAGGCAGGCAGTTATCAAAATCGCGGTCGCCTGTCTGATCTTGCGCTGTTATCCCGACGAAGGCGGGCGCCATGATTTCTGGGGGACGATAGACGGCTATCTCACCCGTGCGGGCTGGTCGAACGGAGAGCGCGAGGAGTTTGTCGAGGCCGTGGCCGCCGCCGCCGGCGACGACGAAATCAAGGACCGCGTGCGCGTCGGCGACAGGACCCAAGAGAAGCTGGACAGGAACGCGAAAGTGCGGGGCCTGCCCGCGCTGCGAAAGTTGGGTAAGGAAGTTGCCTACCAGATTCACGAATGGTTGCGACCAGGCGCACGCGCAGGCGCGTTTTCCGATGTGACGAATAATGGTCACCCCAGAGCGACCTTCCCGAATACGGTGGTGGCAATCGGACTTCTCGGAGTGAAGTGCAGGTATGACCTGCTCAAGCTCGAATGTATGGTGGAAGGCGAGGCGCTCGACGACGACCAGGGCAGGGCGACTGATGTGGTGCTGCTCAGGTTGCGCGAATCGATTCACGACAGGTTCAAGTTCGATCCAAAATCCGACGCCGTGAAGGATGCCGTCTTCCTCCTCTCGAACCGCAACAAGTTCACCCCGGTTATTGATTACCTGGGCGGCTTACAATGAGACGAGATACCCCGCATCGACACATGGTTGACCGCCTACGGCGGCGCCGAGGACACGCCGTTCGTTCGGGCGGTCGGAGCGATCCTACTCACCGCGATGGTGCGCCGTGTCCGGTAGCCCGGCTGCAAGTTCGACGAAATAGTGGTGCTGGAGGGCGAGCAGGGCACCGACAGATCTACGGCCCTTTCAGTGCTGGCGATAAGACCGGAATGGTTCACCGACAGCCTGCGCCTCAACATGAGAGACAAGGAAGTAATCGAGCAGCTGCAAGGTAAGTGGATCGTCGAAATTGCTGAACTGGGCGGAATGAAAAAGGCCGAGGTGGAGCACGTCAAAGCTTTGGCGTCGCGACGGTCCGACCGGGCCCGCTTAAGCTACGACAAGCTGACGACGGAAGCCCCGAGACAGTGCGTGTTCATCGCGACGACAAATGAGAGCGAATATCTGCGGGACCAGACTGGTAACCGCCGCTTCTGGCCGGTCCGATGCGTCAAGTTCGATCTCAAAATGTTGATGCGCGACCGCGACCAGGTGCTCGCGGAAGCGGCGGCGCGCGAATCCGCTGGTGCGAGCATCCGGTTGCCCGAGGAGCTATGGGGAGAGGCTGCCGAACAACAGCAGGAACGCACCATCGAGGAACCGTGGGTCGCAACCCTCGTCGATGCACTGAAGGATGAAGAGGGTAGCCCCCTCGAAGGCAAGATACGAATAAATGATCTTTGGACGATCCTCGGCGTTCAGCCTGGGCACCAGAACCAGACTCACAACCAGCGCCTCGGCGTCGCCATGAAGGAGGCCGGCTGGAGTCGCGACCGTCTGCGCTTCGATGGAAAGCGAGATTATTGCTATGTGCGCGGTGTCGGACCGAAAGACGAGCTCAAACAGATTTATGTCGAGCGTTTCGAGGGTCGGCTGAGAATATCCTACGACAAGCCCCCGGACTATTCCGAATATCCCACATACTAGGGGGCGTCCCTCCCGTCCTCTCCTGTTCCATTCGATGGGAGGGACGGCCTCGACCCGCGTCCCACGGGGCTTCCGAAATAACCGTCCCTCCCGTCCCTCCCTGTCCTGTGTGTGTGGTTATTTCGGGGAAGGAGGAGCGCGGCGGCGCGACATCCTTTCCGGAAGAGTCAGGAGAGGAGGGGAGCCGAGGAGGGACGGGGAGGGAAGGCCACATCCGATGTGCAGCCGAGCACGGTGTGACGCGGTCTGAGACAGTGTCAGAGGCCGTCCCTCCCCTGGGCTCGAAATGGCGAGCCGTCCCCCCTCATTCGGAACAGTTCGGCGCCTGTTTACTATCTCGTTACCATCAGAGTTCCGCGTCGTGACCATTCCTTTCGGTCTCGTGGGTGCGCGGCGCCGACGCCGGCCGCTTCGTGGACCCGTCGTGACCGTCGGACGGGCTCTTCGTGCGCCAGAGCCGCGGGCGGCTCCTTCGGGCCATTCGACCGGAGAGCGCACCGGAGGGCCGCTCCCAGGGCGGGACGACAGCGGCGCGCGCGGCGATTCTAGGACCCGGGCCTGCCCGTCACTGGTCATTCCGGTCCCGTCCCGTGGTCTCTCGCTTCGTCGGTACTTGTTAGTACCAGAAAGGGAATTTTCGCGGCGGCGGCCGAGCCACGCCATGCGGGATGCATTCTTGTATGCGCCGAGGGCTGGATTTGTCGGACGCGATTGATTCGAGGTGTATCTCCAATATAGGCCTCCGGGCGGCACGTCGTCGTTGACGTCCCGCGTCAAGGTGGAAATGAATGTCGCGCCGTGAGCGAAGCACGGGCATGTCTGCGGCCGTCACTGTGCTTTCTCAGCCTGGAGCGGTAGAAATCCGCTTGGACCCGCTGTCTTGCGGCCCAGCGCGGGTGTGGCTCTGGTTAGCTGCCGCGGTCCGCAGTGCATATCTCGATGCGTCCAATGTCTGCGCATGTTCCCTGTGGTGGCGGGTCTACAACCGCAGCGATCAATTGCAACGCCGTCATCGTCCGGTCAGCTGGCCGAAATCGTCGGGTCGAGCGAGATGAAGGCGAGCACCTCACACGTCCGCTTGCACCATAAGCCGACGTCGCAGTCTCGGCTGGTTGGTCGTGAAGGGCCAACAAGAGACATTCAGACACACCGTGTTGCGGCCCCCCCTCGCGCCCGTCAGCGGGTCGTCCTTTCTCGCCTGTTGCCGAGCCACATCCGGAAGGTGCCCGCCGGAACCACGATCAACCTCAGGACAATCTCTGCAGTCCTTGAAGCTATCCTGCGATTGTGATCCGACGATTATGGCGGACGCGTTCATGGGCGCGTTCTAAGCATACCCAGGCACACCGGTCACCACCGCCAGGACTACTATCAACGCGACCCGCAAGGCTAATCCTCCGATAAGATGATGATCTTGGGAAATAGTAGGGATCATTTGCCTAAGGAAAGTTCGGTCTAAAGCGGTTCCTGGTCGTATGGAAACATTCCTCGCTGTCATGGCCGCGCTTGTCCCGGCCACCACGATTCATGCATTTCGGGGTCGCCGGGACAAGCCCGGTGATGACCGCTCAGAGTTCGGATTAGGCGAAGCCGTATCCCGGCATCAGGCCGCCGAGAAGAAATAGCGTGTCACGTGGAAGAAAATCGGCGCGGCGAAGCAGACGCTGTCGATCCGGTCAAGTATGCCGCCATGACCGGGCAGAAGGGTTCCGAAATCCTTGACGCCGCGGTCGCGCTTGGTGGCGCTCATGACGAGGCCCCCGGCAAAGCCCATCAGGCATATGACGAGCGCCAGCAGCCCAGCCTGCAGGACGGTGAATGGTGTGATCCAGTAAAGGCTGGCGCCAAGCAGGCTGGCGAGGACGACACCGCCTGCGAAGCCCTCGACGGTCTTGTTCGGGCTGATATTCGGCGCAATCGGGTGCCTTCCGGCGAGCTTGCCGACGACATACTGCAGCACATCGCTCGCCTGCACCACGGTGACGAGGAACAGCAGCAGCTTGAAATTCTGTCCGTCCTCGCTGTAGCTGGGGATCTGCATCATGAGGATGGCCGGGACATAGCTGACGAAGTAGACCGTCACCATCATGCCCCATTGCGTGCGCGCGGTGCGGTCGAGGAACAGCTCAGTCGTGCCGTCGAGCGCCGCGCGGATCTGCAGCCCTATGAAGGCATAAACCGGGATGAAGATGGCGAACAGTCCATACCACTGGATGGCGACCAGAATGTAATTGACCGGCAAAATCACGAACACCAGCCAGAGCAACACGCGGTGATCCGCGCGCATCGTCGGCGACAGTGCGAAATATTCCCTGAGCGCCATGAACGAAACCAGCGCAAAAAGCACGACGGAACCGATGGGCCCGACCACGACGGACAGGACGAAGATGGCCGTCATCGCCCACCAGGCTTTGATGCGCGCGTTGAGGTTCGCGACGGTTTCCCGGCCTTTTTCCGTCTGGACGCTGCGCGCGAGGATGACGCCGACGAGACTGCTGAAAGCCAGGACGCCGAGGAGCAGGGCAAGGAGAAGCAGGAACTGGCGGTCGTGGAGAAGCATCATGTTGGCACCAGTGCCTCCAGCCGAGAATGAGCGCGGGTGATGAAATCAGCTTTCGTTTCCGCGGGATCGAGCCTGAATCCGGCCCCGATGCGGACCGTGCAGATGATAGGCACGGGCAGGATTTCGCCCTTCGGCAGCACACGGTTGAGATTGTCGATATAGACCGGCACCAGCGTTACATGCGGAAACTTCGCCGCCAGATGGTAGAGACCGCCCTTGAAGGGCTGGATAGACCCTCCCGCGCCGCGCGTGCCTTCGGGGAAGAAGATCAGGCTGCCGCCCGCGGCAAGGACCGCCTCAAGAGGCCCCAGCGGGTCGTCGTCGCGGTTTTCGCGCTGGCGGGCGACGGGAACCGCGCGAAAGACGCGCTCAGCGAGGTATTGCCGCCACGGGGAAGACCACCAGTAATCCTTCGCAGCCGCCGGGTGGGTGTTCCGGCGCTGCGCCTTAGGGATCAGGCTCCACAGGAGCAGCGTATCCATGTGGCTGGTATGATTGGCGTAATAGATGCGCTGCGCAGGCGGTTCGAAGTCAAAGCCATTGCTGCGGACGACGGCTCCCGTCAGCAGCCGCGTCACGGCGATCAGGCCGGCTTCAATCATGGGAGCTTTCGCGAAGGCGGCGTGCGAGATGCTGCGTGCGGCGGACCAGCGTCGCGGCGCAGCCGAGCACGATCGCGCCGAGCGTCGCCGCAAGAATGGTCTGCCAGGCCGCAAAGGCAGCAGCAAAGGCGGCGGCAAGCGTGCCGACCGTCAGCGTGAACATCCGGTGCTGCTTGGCCATCGGACCGGAGAAATCCTGCCCGTAACCGAGAGAGCCGCCGAACGCCCTTACATAGGCGGTGGCGATAGCCAGCACGGCGGTGAGCCAGCCGAGGTTCGGCCAGCCGCTCGTGTAGCCTGCGGCCGCGAGAAGAACGGTGTCGGCGATGCGGTCGGGAAATTCATTGTAAAGAACGCCGGTCGGAGTCTTCCCGCTCTCCTCGACAGCCATCAGCCCATCCAGCAGGTTGGCGAGAAAGCGCAGCTGGATGAAGACAGCGGCGGCGACCAGGCAGGCCGCGCGCGCCGGCGGCAGCGTCGCCGCCCCTCCGTAAGCCGCGGCGCCGAGCACCGCCGCCACAATGCTTACTGCCGACATCTGGTTGGGGCTCATGCCGACGCCGACCAGGACATGCGCAAGCCTGTGCACCCAGACCTGCTGGCGGGCCTTGATCGGACGGCGATTTTCGGCATGCATGTCAGACGTCATTGGGGCAATTTACGCTGCGGCTTCCGTAAACAATATCACAATACCGTGCGGAACAGTATGCTTTCCCAACTTCAGCCTCGGGTCAATAACCGACTCACCGTTGGGAGTCGGTGGTCCGCCTTCTCCCATTGCTGACATTCACAGCTCGTCATTCTTTGATCGACATGCGTGTTATAACTCTGCTTACGACTTAGGACAGGCGCAGAACCCCTGCAGGTATCTGAGGGAATGTTGGCGGCCACTGCCCGCGCGGACGGACGACACACACACGAACCACCCTGCACGACCCCCGCGACTGGGGCCACTGCTGGCGCTCTGTGGCCTCGTCGTGCCTGGGAGCGGGGTGTCCGTGCGGCGAGGCAGCGGACGACTACTTCAGGGCGGTCGACCTCAGGGCGCACCGGACGCCGCTTCCGGGGCGAACGAAGCAGGTCCTCTTCCCTGTTGAGAGAAGGGGGTTGAACCAGAAGGCGTGCTGGCGACCTGCTTTCGCAGCGCGCAAGCGATTCCAAGACCCCGCCGTGCCCGTACTAGCCGTTCTCGTTCCCTGTGTTTCCGCGGGTACCGGTGATTTGGACGAGTGCGGAGTCCGGAAATTCAGGCCGCGATATCGAATAGGTCGACGACCGCGAGCTCCTTTGGCGCCTCGGCACCAAAAATTACCTTCGAGATTGCGTATGAGGCAGTACCACCACGGCTCATCCCACGCATCCGCTTTTCCAGCCAGAGTCTGACCTCAGTGTTGATCTCGATCGCTGATGCCCAGTTATTCAGCTCGGTCGCGGGTGCCAGTGCAATATCGCGGTCGGGTACATCACGTCCACATGCGGCCATGACATGGTGCACGACCGCCTTGGCAAGCAGATCATCGAAGCGACCGCAATCGCGCCGATCTCCGGCTACGGCGTTGATGTCGAACAGTGCATCTGCCTCTGCGCGACTGACCGGGTGACCGGCCCGGCCCGGCCCGCAAGGATGAGAATACGTGCACAAAGGTTCGCGTCATGTTCATCGATGCTTCGTGAGAAATGCACACGGTCAACGACGGTGGGGCCGTCGCCGGTGATGATATCGCGGCACACCTGCGCGAGCGCTGTGGCACTACGTAAAGTCACGTCCGATTTCGACGTCGCGACTTCGGCGATCATGTCAGCAATGCCGGATTGTTCGGTCAGCGATTGAGTCAATTCGTAGCTGCGCATTTGTATATTCTTCTTCTTGGCAGGGCCCTTCGCGAGCTACAGGCTGCTCCTGAGTTTGCCGCCTGTCACGGAAGCGACATCCATCGCGACTAACTTTTCACCACACGCTGCATTCGGGTCTTGGATTTAGACTCCTTCAGGCTCACGGTGCCTTCCTAACTCTCAGGCCGTATGTTCTTCGCGCGCCACTTCGGCCCAGGCCCGCGCATCGCGCATATAGTGCGCCTCGGGCCAATAAATACCGATTTGACCGCCGATCAGCACACGCCACGCTTTTGTCACTGCAGTGGATACCTTCGCATCCGCGACGGAAAGAACAAGTGCCATACTCGTGAACATTTTCTGCATGTGAAGTCTCCTATCGTGGTCAGGTTATTGGTTGTCCTATAGGAATTCGAGGTGGAATGTTGGCGTCTGTCATAAATGCGGAATATATGAACGATTCCGTCTTGCTGATTGCCTGAAGGCGTAGATGCGTGACCACACGCGATGGGTTTGATAGTCGATTGTGCTTCAAAGACCGGAACCGCTTTGGCCAGCCGATGCTTATCGCAAATTAGGGCAAATCCACCTCAAGCGAGCGATGCAGCCACGAGGAGAAAGAGATGCGGTTGTTCACACAATCACTTGCAGCAGCCATCCTAACTGGGGGGTGTTGTCTTTCCCTCCCCATGTGAATGTTCTGGCCCAATCACCTTCACCGGGTCCTTCTACCTCGGCACCGGACTTGTTGGATCAAAAGCTTAGTGCAGCGGCGGCCGCGATCGAACGCGTCGTAAGTCTCCAAAATGACTACCGGCCACGCATTGCCGAAGCGGAAGCACCCGCCGAGAAAGAGCGTATTGTGGCGGAGGCCAACGATGAATTTACAAAGGCTGTGACTGAACAGGGTCTCTCGGTTGAGGAATACGCATCGATTTTGGATATGGCACGAGACGATCCTGAAATTGGGGGGAAAATTCTCCAGCGCATTCGGCCTTCGGAAAAGTAGCCGCTACGCACCAACTTGGCATAGCAATGTAACGCGTGTTTCACGCGGACGAGGACCGGCAGTGGTCGCGCGGTCATAGACAATACGCACTTTGACATGTGGGCCGACGTCGTGAGTTTGAGTCGGATCGCAGGAATGGGCCGACCCAATAAGCAAGCGAATGGAGTGCGTTTATGAAACTGAATTCTGCGCAGGTCGAGCAAACTCTGACCCAGTTCGAAGCCCAGGTGATCCCCGAGGACCATCCGTTGGTTCCGGAATTGAACGAATTGTTCGGCGACCACACGTTCTTCCTCGACGGCAACGGATTGAATGTCGTAGAGCCGAACGAGAGTACTCAGGCGGGCGCGCCGGCCGGGATAGTGGTAAACCTTGCCAACTGGAGCGATGCGCAACTGACCCTTCTGACGCCCCACGAACCCGAGCCGACGGAAGTCGTCATCATACTTGGGAGCAAGCACTGATTGGACTAAGGCCAGTCCCGCTATGAGACTCGGACTTATCGTGCCGTCAATTCATGCCGGCGCATGGCGGGGGTTGTTGTGATTCCGGCTCCCTCCACCGGATTTCCAGCACGCTGTCACTGCCTTCCTGCGGCGTCACATTGATTTCGCGCGCCCGATAGATCGCCGGCCGCTTTGCCTCCAATAACCGGATCAATAAGTAGTCGCTGTATTCCTTGGTGTAGCCGACGATCCTACCCTGATAGAACACCGGTCTGTCGACGCCGTCGCGCCCCCGCCGCATCGCCTCCTGCTCAAGCGTATCGGCACCTTCCTCGATCGCGTCATTCCAGCGCTGTTTGAACTCTTCATCGCGGTCAGACCACTTGATGATGGTGCGGCGGTGCGCGCCGATCGCGGCGGCGGCCGCAGCGTAAGTGGCGCCGCTGGCCAGCATCGCGAGCACGATCTGCTTGTTCTCGGGCGTGGCCTTGAGACCGTATTGCAGCGGTGATCGCTTGAGCTTGCCCTCGTCGTCCTGCGGCTCTTCGCGCAGTCGCTTCATCACCCGGTCGATCGTCGCGTCCCAGTCTGCCGCAAACTGCGCATCGCGCTGCCGCCAGCCCCTGAGTGTCTTAAGATGTACGCCGGTCGCCGCTGCCGCCTCGCGGCGGTCGCCGTGCGATTTCAGCGCTTCGAGCGCCTTCCGCTTGTTCTCCGCGGTCTTCCTGTCACCGAATTGCGGCTTGTTGCTCATGGCGCCAGAGGCCCAGGACGACCACGAAAAGTACCACGACGGAGCGGCATGCCACAATATATAGAGGTATCGCCGAGAGGAACACGCCCGAGTTCCCTACTACTTTGTTACCGACGCCCCTCCTCAGCGACGACCCCCGACGCCGCTCGTAACTCTGTCCCGCCCGGACGACTGGGTTTCCGTGCGGCGAGAACGCGAGCGGGTATTTCCGGGGCTATTGAGCGGAGAGCGCACGGGAGGCCCGCTCCCTGCGCTCTGAGTGTGGTAGGGTAACAAAGGGCCACCGGGGATTCTGCCCCTGAACCGCCGAGCCCGTGTCTCTTCTGGACCCCTGTGCTCCGTTAGCATCGTCCCCCAAGGGAACGCTGCGTGTCCATACGGCGGAGGGCGGCAGCTGCCTAGACAGTGTCCTTGACTTAGAGGCTATTTGAAGCCCGCTGTTGTAACCGTTTGCCTTTTCCCTGTGCCGTCCTTAGGCCACCGTATTTGCGCGATTTTATAGGCCTTGGCACCACCCGGAGCTTCGACCTCTACAGTGGCGCCTTTGGTCTTGCCGATCAACACGCGCGCGATCGGCGAAGTCACGGAGATCTTGCCTTGCTTCACGTCGGCTTCTGGCTCGCCGACTATCTGCCAAACCTTCTTCTCGCTGGTATCTTCATCTATCAGCGTCACCGTAGCCCCAAATTTGATGGTATCGCCGGAAAGCCTCGATACGTCGATTACTTCCGCACGCGCGAGCTTGTCTTCTAGCTCGGCAATGTGGACCTCATTGATTTCTTGTTCCGTCTTGGCGGCCTGATATTCCGAATTCTCAGCCAGATTGGAATCGTCGGCGATCGCCGCCTGGATTCGCTCCACGAGGCGAGGTCGCTCGATCTGAAGGCGCTGCTTCAACTCATCTTCCAGGGCCGAGTGACCGGCGACGGTCATGGGGAGGTTGCTCATAGGTCCTTGCTTCGATCGGATTGAGGTGAAATCGCGAGATGGTCATTTTTCGGGTGCGGCGGCGGCTAAAGGAAGAGTGCCGCACGCAAAGCCTACAATTGAGAGATGGGTAAGCATTCAAAGGTAAACAATAGGTCTCAAACCTTGATGCTATTTCCGGGCGTTTTTCTGGACGCTGGAAAGCGACAATGGCACCGCCGATATGGGCAAGCTGCCGGTGATCCGCACGCTCGCTCGCCACACTGGCGCACGATTGCCGCCGAACCGAACTGTTCCAGGGCGAGCTTCTGGCCGCGTTACAAATCGTCCAGCGCGGCGATCTTCTCTTGCGCGACCTGATTGGCGCCTACGCGGGCGAAATCGGCCAGACGCAGTTTCTGCCATCGTCGTACATCAAATATGGCGTAGAACTATGACGGCGACGGGCACGTCGATCTCCCGCACAGCGCCTGACGTGCTCGCCTCGACGGCCAACCTTCTGAATACCAACGGCTGGCGCGCCGGCGCGCCATTCGGCGAGGGCACCGCAAATTTCGACATCATGAGCGAGTGGAACCGGTCGCTGGTGTACCGCAAAACCATGGTTCTCTTTGCCGAGCGGCTTGCGCAACCCTGAGGCGCAGCCAAGGAGTATTGTCGAGGCCGTGGGTGGTGCATGCCTCTAATTGAACGCGCATCCCCACATGCTTCGCCACACATGCTGCCTCGCCAACAAGGGGTACGACACCCGCGATTCAGGGGTGGCCGGAGCATCATTCCATCGCGAGAAAATGCTGCGACCGAGCTGCGTGAGCAGTCGTGTGCGGTGAGGCATCGGCAGGCGGCACGCCCGGCCGCCGCAATGCCCACCCTTGACCGAGCTCCTACGAGCAATACACCCGCGATCTCGCCTGCACCGGCACGACGCGCGACTTCGAAGGTGCGCCGGCGATCTCCTGAACCAGCTTGGTGCGGGTCGCCTCCTTGAACTGTTCGCGCTCCTTGATCGCGATGACGAAAGATCCAGGCCCGCCGATCACGCAGTCTTCGTAGTAAACATCAAGGTTCGGAATGCTGGGACCGGTGCCGTAGCCCCGGCTCAGCATGATTGGCAGCCCGTTGATGGTGATGCCCGCCGCAAGCACCTCATCGCGCATAATGGTGACCGGCGGCCCCATATTATTGTGCCCGTCACCGGAAACATCGATGACGCGGCGCAGGCCGCCATAGCCGCTCGAGTCGAACAGCGGCTTGGCAAATTGCAAAGCCCCGAAGATCGAGGTGCGCGGCGCGCGCCGATAGGGGGCACCCTTAATTTCATTCGTAACCGCTTCGGCCGATTCCGGGCCATCGATCAGTCGCCATGGCAGAATGATTTTCTGGTCATATAGGCCGGCCCATTCGAAATACGTGATGGCGATGCGGCCGTGGTTGCCGCTGCGCAGCGCCTGGAGAAACTCGCGCGAAGTCAACCCGAGGATATAACCTTCCCGCTGCAGCGCCTGCTCTTCCGGATCCATTGAATTGGATACGTCGACCGCGATAACGAGCTCGACATCGATCGGGATTGCACTCGGACGCCGGTCCCCAAAGACAGCTCCCGGACCGGGCGCCGCCAAACTCCACCCGGCAACCGCAACTGCCGCGCCGGCCGCAGCGAGCGAGATCAAGGTGCGCGCATGCATGCGTCCCTCCCTCGGGTCCCTTGGTTCGCCGCATGGTGACCCGGGAACAGCGCCTGTGCAAGCGAACGATTGCAAAAGGGCAGGCGCCGGCGCGCTTCTGGCCGCTTGTCCGGATCGCCATCCGAGCCCGCCCGCCTACTGGATGCGCTTCGGGCGTTGAATTCGCGGTTGCTGCAGTCAGTGCGGCGCCCGCGATTGGGCCGCTTACTACGACGGCTACACTGTGCCCTCAGCCGCCTCGCATCAATCCCGGACTCTTTCGCTGCGCTTCAGCGGCCTCTTGCGTGCTGGCCACTACAATGGTGCCGAGAAGTGCCAAGCGAGGTAGATGTCGAATCGGAGGGGAGGCTTTGCGGAGGCAAAGGCTCTTACTGCAGTCCCAGCCTGTTTTCTTTCAGGCATCGGTCACGCGCTTTCTCTGCCTCATCGTCCAAGTCGCTTGCGATCGCTTGTGGAAGCGCGCAATTGGGCGACGGCTCGCGGACGACGTATGCCAGATTGCATACTTTTTCGCGAAAGCCCGATTTAATGCATGTGTCATGGTTCTTGATGACTTTCTCTTGAAGACGATTGCAGGCGGCCATCCGTGATTCATTGTAGCTTTGGGAGGCATTGCTTAGGCACGCTTGGTAGCGATCGGCGTTCTCCAGTGATTGCCGTTGCTCCGCCGCTTGCTGTTCCAACGCTCGTTGTTCCGAGGCCTGTTGTGCCAAATGCAATTGCTCTTGCTCGGCACGCTTTTGGGCAGCGGTTCGCAATTGTTCTAACGCTCGCTCAGGCTCGAACCGGGCATCTATGCGCGGCAAGTAGCTTAGGTAGTAATAACCAACGCTGGAGGAAGCGAACAACACTGACGCGACGATGCTAATCTTGAGAATGGCGTCAATCTTCCCCGCCAACGTCAACCTCCTTTTGTCAACCCATCCGACGTGTGCAAGGATCAATCCCCTAGGCCGGGGTCAGTCAAAGGGTGACCGAGCGGCGTTGGAGGCGCGTTTCGGCCATCCCTGGGAGCAACGCCGTAAACCAATGGGGGACCCCAATCCCGGCGAATTGGAGGCTGGCCGTGCCTGTGGCGGCCCCGACCCAAACGGCCGAAGTCGTTTAGGAGAGAGCCGCCCAGCTTGGTATCCTCACGATCCAAGCGGGAGTGCTGGTAAGACGGCGGCTGGGCGGGATGATGGCTGGGCGCCGGGTCCTGAAGTGCAACTTATGGGGGACGTTGGGACTAGGAGCCAGACCCACTTTGGTCTCAAAACAAAAGCGCCAGCCGGTTGGGAAATACGGCTGGGGCTAGTGGCCCGGCCATCGCGCTGGGCTTTTTGCATTTCGGAGGAGTTCATCACGGTGGACTGGACAGCGCGCATCGGTGCAATCGCGATTGCACCCTACCGCACGCGCCGCGGGTTCATGTAAAGGTCGGCCTCCTGCTTCTCGATCTTGGGCTCGTAGCGGCCGGCGCGGACGTCGCGTGCGATCCGGCGCACGTGCCGGCGGCAGCTGCCGTTGAAGATCAGCATGCCGCAGAACAGTTGCAGCACGGCCAGAAGGCGCGGGTTGGCGTGGTCCGGATGCACGCGTCCACGCCACTTGCCGCCGAGCGTGAACATCTTGCCGTCGAGCCGGCCCACTACCTCGTTGCGGTAGCTGAACAGCGTGTAGTCGCCGCCGAGGTCGATCACATCGCGCTTGAGCCGGTAGAACTGCGGCCGGCCGTCGTCCAGCAGGAAGAACGAGAAGTGCTCCGGCGCGAGAGGCCACTTGTTGGCCGACCGCTCCAGATAGACTACGTCATCGTGCTCGTCGACGTTGATCGAGAACGCGGTGACCGGCAGCCCGCGTGCGCCCAGCGTCAGCTGCAGGCTGCGCCCGATCATCAGATCCATGGAGGCGCGCCAGTTGAGCGTCTCGTTGAAGAGCTTCAGCACGAGCCGCCTGTCCATGCCCGCATGCTTGCGCCAGAGGTCTTCGCGGTAGCCTAGGAGCCGGGTGCGCTCGCCGTGCTCGATCACCTCGGCGAAGATGTCCATGTCGGAGGTGAACTGGCGCGACTTGGCCTGGTTGCGGCTGTGCTTGTAGAGGCCGAACTTGACCCAGTGGAAGTTAGTGATCCAGACATCGACGATGAACTCGGCCCATCCGGCCTTCCGGCGGATCCGGCGCGCCTTGCGGGCGGGCACCGGCGCCGCCGCGCTTTGCACCCCCACGGCATCGGCCTTCGCCTCGCGCGCGACCTCCACTGCCGCCTCCAGCACCTCCGACCTCGATCCATCCGCCATCTGTGCAATCTCCCCGTGCCCCAGACTTAGCGCCGACAGAACCGATGGCGCGAATCATGAGCCTCGACTGTAGCACCGCGCCGCCGGCACAGGGCGGTTGCACCGGGCGCGCCCGCAGGAAAGCTGTGAGTCGGCTGCCAACGTGCACCCAGCGGTTCCGGCGGGCAGCAGCTGGGCTGTGCCCGATAATCGGCCGTCAAGGTGTTGTCTGTAGTCCGTAGCGTGGGTCAATCAACGGCCGGCAATACCAGCGACGCGCGGTTTGGGCGCCTTGGTCCGGTCACAACGCGAGACTCATTCGCGTATCGGTCTCTGCCTTATCATCGCACAGCGAAGGGAGCGACATGCCGATGAGACGAACTCCTTTCCGCAACGGAAACTGACCCACCTACTTGGTACGCCTCGGGCGTTGGATAAGGGCCGCTGCAGCAACTGCGGCGTCCCCAATTGGGGTGCCCGCCAAGTCAAGCTCGGCGACTATGTGCTCAGGTTTGATTCAAAATCGACCGGAACCTCTGTAGGCTCGCTCCACGCCCGGCGTTTGCATGACCGGGCAGAAAGGGGAGAGTCCATGACCGCATACCATTTCGTCCTTCCCGCCGCCTCGCTGACTTGCCTGCTGATCTCGCTTGCCGTCCCGCTCCATGCCCAACCGGTCGGCTACGGCGAACTGGCCGCCAGCCAGGCCGCGCAGAACGCGCAGGTCGGCGCCCGCAGGTCGCCCGCGCACGTGAACCCGGTGCCGACCGAGGAGGTCAGCCCACAGGCGCAGGCGCTCATCGCGGCTCCCTATCCGCCGCATTTCAACGCCGATCCGAAAACCGCCGCAGAATGGAAGGAGCTCATCAACGCCCGCGCCGCGGTGACCGCCAAGGTGGTGCCGGTGCTGAAGGACAGGTTCCAGCTCAAGGTGGAGCCCAAGCTGATCGCGGGGGTAAAGACCTATATCGTGACGCCCGCAACGATCCCCGCGAAGAACGCCAACCGCCTGCTGGTGCATGTACACGGCGGCGGCTACGTATTCGCGCCCGGCGAGGCGGCGCTGCCTGAGGCGCTACTGCTGGCCGGGTTCGGCGGCTTCAAGGTGATTTCGGTGGATTACCGCATGCCGCCCGACGCGCCCTATCCGGCGGCCATGGATGACGCCATGGCGGTGTGGAAGGAGGCGGTGACGATGGCGCCGCCGAAGAACATGGCGATTTTTGGCACCTCCACGGGAGGCGCAATGACGCTCGCAATGGTGCTGCGGGCGAAGGCGGAGAATCTGCCGCTCCCAGGCGCTATCGCGCCGGGCACGCCATGGTCGGATATCGCCAAGGAGGGCGACACCTACGAGACCAACGAATGGGTGGACAACATCCTCGTCACCTGGGATGGCTGGCTCGGCCGCGCGGCTAAGCTCTACGCCAACGGGACGGATCTGAAGAACCCGTATATCTCGCCAATATACGGTGATTTCTCCGGCTTCCCGCCAGCGATCCTGACCTCCGGCACGCGCGACCTGTTCCTGAGCAACACAGTGCGCACCCATCGCAAGCTGCGGCGGGCCGGCGTTGAGGCGGATCTCAACGTGTACGAGGGTCAGTCGCACGCTCAGTACGGCTTTGATCCGGGCGCGCCGGAGACGAAGGAAGCGTTCACGGATATCGCCAATTTCTTTGACCGTCATTTGGGAAACTGATGGCTGGTCCACGTTTGGGCGCGAGAAGGTTCGCGCCCCCGCGCGCCCCAACTCGCCATCGTAGCGCGCAGCGACAACAAAGCCGTTCCCGATCACTGGAACCACCTCTGAGTCAATCGTCGCCGGGATTGACCCGGCGACCACGAAAATTGAGCGCAGCGCCAGATTAATCGGGTGGCCGGGTCAAACCCGGCCGCGCCATTGCTGGGAGGCTATTCCAAACGACCGGAACCGTGCTAGGTCGTCGTCTGGGTCGTTATTTCTTCGAACCAAACCGCTCTTCAAGCAGCAGGGACGTTGCGACCTTCAACGCCTTAGCAATCTTCTCCAGGACTACAACGGTCGGGTTGCGCACTCCGCGCTCGACGCCGCTGATATAGGTCCGGTGCAGGCCGCATTCGAAGGCAAGCTCCTCCTGCGACAGGCCTCGCTCGGCACGAAATCTCTTGACGTTGAGTCCCACTCGCCGCCGCACGTCCATGCGCCGGAGGCAACGGAAATGTTGACTTTTGATCTACAGACTATGAGTCTCATTTGATCAGCTGCCACGCAGAGCGGAGCCGCAGTGGACGGACCTACGAGTTCGCTCGATACATCCCACTTTCTGCAATCCAGCTTTCGGGAGAAGCTGCTGGAGCATGTCTTCGTCGGTGAATTGTTGCAATGCCTTTGGTGCGCAAACCGCCGCGACATCGAGGTGCTGAGAGCCGAGACTGACGCCTCTGGGTACGATCTTGTTCTGGAATGCAATGGCGTCTTGCGTCACGTGCAGTTTAAATCAAGTCACCGCGATGCAAGCACGCGCGGCGTGACAGTGCATGTAAACTTGGCGAAAAAGCCAAGTGGATGCGTGGTGTGGATCGTCTTCGACTCCGGCACTTTGGAGCTTGGTCCCTTCCTTTGGTTTGGTGCGCCACCTGGTCAGCCGTTGCCGCCGCTTGGCGATAGGATCGCTCGCCACACCAAAGGCGATAGCACTGGGAGAAAGGCCCCGCGGCCTAATCTGCGTGTCGTTGGAAGGAACCAATTTAAGGAGTTGCCGAGCATTGATGACGTCGCTATCGAGTTGTTCGGTGCTCCTCAATAAATTTGAAGCGGCTGGCAGTCGCTTGGCGCGATGAACATTGAGGCGATCACTCACGGCCTTCGGCATGGCTGTGAACGAGATGGCAAAGAGCTTACACGTTTCGAAGATTTGGCGCCTTCACAAGCCATTACCTCGAAACAACGACGCTGAGCAGCACGTGATTCGCTCGCGTTGCTCGATTTCTCCAACTCAATCTTTGGCTAAGCGTATCCTTTGGGAGACCGCGCCTCTCCGGCTCGGAAGCGCCCTGCATGAGTTTCAGCATCGATTACTGCGAGGCTCGGGCCCAGCGCAAATTAGGGTCCTTTACACCATCGTGTGTTCCGGCCCTGCGGAGAACCGCATCGCGCCCGCCGCTTGACAATCGTCGACAATTGTTCTCTTTGTGTTCTGTCTGGCGAAGACCTCCTCTAGCCCTGCTTAAGTCAGGACTTTTGGTGCGTGTGTGTCAACTTTGGTCAAGCGGAGGCGAGCCCGGAATCCATACTCCCTGACCTGTGGTTATAGATTCCGGGCTCTCGGCCTGCGGCCGAGCCCGGAACGACTGGACAAAGTTTTACCTGGAAACACGCCTCGTCGGTCTGAGGCGTAGCCTCGTTAGTTCTAGGCAGGCTGACCATTTTCGAGATTTCGCGAGTGAGCGGTCCGGATGGATGCCACAGCCACCATCCTTCATGCAGACCTGGATGCCTTCTATGCCTCGGTCGAGCAACTCCTCGACCCGTCCTTGCGCGGCAAGCCTATCGCCGTAGGCGGTGGGGTTGTGCTTGCCGCGTCTTATGAGGCGAAGGCCTTCGGAATTCGCAGCGGCATGCCGGGACGGCGGGCGCGCGAGCTGTGTCCGCAACTGATCTTTGTCGGTGGCCATTTCAAGGACTACCAGCGACTGGGCGATGCCGCCATTAAGGTGATCAGTGATTTCACGCCGCTTGTTGAGCGAATTTCCATCGACGAGGCTTTTGCCGACGTCGCGGGCTGCACCCGTCTCTTCGGTCCGCCATCTCAGATTGCAAGTGAGATCCGGCGCCGTGTGCGGGCGGAGCTTGGCCTTCCAATCTCGGTCGGCGTGGCGCGCACCAAGCACCTGGCGAAAATTGCCTCGCAAGTGGCCAAGCCCGACGGGCTGGTGATTGTCGATCCACACGCCGAGCTGGATTTCCTTCACGACTTGCCCGTCGAGCTGATGTGGGGCGTGGGCCCGGTCAGCATGGCGCGGCTGGCCGAGGTTGGCGTGCTCACCATTGGGCAGCTCGCGAAGATGCCGGGACGGTCGCTTGAGCGGTTGCTCGGTCCCGCGGCATCAGAGAAGCTCACGGCGCTGGCGTGGAATCGAGATCCGCGCGAAATAAAGGTCCACCGGCGCGCTCGATCGGCCGGGGCACAGTCAGCGCTCGGCAGGAAGCCTGCTCAAGAGAGCGTTTTCATACCCACACTACGTCATCTTGCCGACAGGGTTGCCAGTCGCCTCCGGGCCAAATCCCGGCCAGGTCGTACTGTGACGGTTCGCGTCCGCTTCGCCGACCTTCGCTCGGTCACTCGCTCCTTAACACTTGATGCGCCTGTTTCGGCGACCGTAATTCTTGCCGAAGTCGCCGAGGAGCTGGTGCGCACGGTGCTGATGCAGCACTCTGCTGAGAAGGCCATCTCGCTGCTAGCGATCTCGGTATCGAACCTCGAGAAGCACCCGGATGTGCAGCTTGAGCTTCCGCTCGCGCTTGAAGATGGGGGGCGCCGGCCCGGCACCAAGAGAGGCATGGCGCGTTGGATGGCCGATCGGGCTGTTGATATGATCCGCGCCCGTTTCGGATGGGAGGCGATCGGATATGGGTCGGTCGCGTTAGAACTTTCCCGTTCGGTTCCCGACGAGTTTCGCGAGCTCTCCGAAAAGAACCTTTAACCATCGCAGCGCGGCGCCCGGTGCGGACTTGGCGGAAGAGGCTCGCGCCTCTTCTAGACGCGAGATGAACAACGTAGAATAAATACGTGCAGGATAGGGAGGACTCGACATGCAAGGGGTAGCCGATGCGAGTGGGCTCTACGAGGTCGAGCGCCGGGCCTATCACGCCATGCGCCCGGGTTTTCGCATCGCGGAGTTGCAGATCAGTCCCACGCAGAAGGTGCCGTGGCACTGTCACAACAACGTCCACGACACTTTCTATGTGGTCGCCGGGTCGATCCGCATCTTTCTGCAGGACCCCAAAGAAGAGATACGACTGACGCCTGACCAGACGTTTGCGGTCCCGCCGAAGCGGCCGCACCTAGTTATTAATGCAGGCGACACATCCGCCGTCTTTCTCGTCCTACAAGGTATCGGCGAATACGATTTCGTTCCCCTGACCTGACCGGCTCGAGCGCCGCTCGATTCACGCTGTCGAGACGACCACGGTTAGTGCCGCCTCCGAGCTGCGAGCCGAGTGAGTTCGCGACCGTAGCGGGCGCCGCGAAAATGATGACTAAAGGAGAGCTTGCCTGATTAGGAGATCTACGATGCGAAGGCAGTTCCGAAGATTGACTGCGGGAATGTCGGGGGCCCTGGCATGGTGGGCTGTTGGCTTTCAGCCCGGCTGCGCCCTTTGGCCGCCGACAATCCAGGCCGCTATCCCCCGGCATGCCGGGGCTTGATTTCTACTATCGCGCGGCCGGACCAGCCGCGCGATCGATATCCGGATGATAGATCGCCATCCGCTCGCCCACAGCGAAGCTGGAGTGGCGGACGTTGTGCGAGACATCCGAAATTGGCGAAGCCGATCAATTGCGCGCGGCAGCTACGCGTCCGATCTGGACGATCCTATGGCTCGACCGGTTCTTGGCATGACCGACAGCACCGGCTAACGCTGCGCGAATCGCGTCGCGCTCGGCAGGGATTGCAAGGCGGCCGGCGCTTCTAAACCGCGGGTGTGCATAACGCGAATACAAGGTCTCACACCGTTCCGATTTGTGCTAGTGGCACGGAATGGTAAAGACACGCCGATGGATTGGCCCGGTTTCATTTGGGGGCATTAAGTGGGACGATACTCCGTGGATGCGGCGCGCCGATCGACTTGCGCGCGAGAGCGGCTGCCCGATTGAACAGACCGTGGATCGGGAAATTTACAGAGCGTTCCTGGCTTGCATAGCAGACCCATTGGCACACCTGTTAGGGCTTCATTGGGAGCCAGCGCCCTGGCTGCGGGCGCATATCGGGAATGCCCTGCTCAACTCCCCAACGACCGAATGTCCTGTAGTTCTGATACCACATCGTCGAGGGGAGTCAGGCCAGCGCGTGCAGCATCTATGCAAAACTGAAAAGGACACGGCCACCGCTATGTTTGAGCGGATTGCGTCTGGCATAGACGACATGTTCGACGTGTTCTCCGATCGCATGCTTGCGCGCTTTACCAATGCTGACAAGGTGGCAATCGCCTTGGTGGGGCTCGTATTTAAAAACGGAATGTTACCTCCATTGGCTTTCCGAATTCGCTTTGCGGAAATGCAGCTAGAGGGATCTAAGCTCCCCTTTGAATTTATTCTGGTGGATGGACAGCGGAAAGATGGTCGATACGATATGCGCAGACCCACCACGGAGGTGGTGCGGCGTTTCTACTGTGATGAACAAGTTTTGGTGGGAAAAGAGACTTATGCCGCTGCCGTAGCAGCGGGCTGGGGCCCCAAGGAGGCGACCACCGTTACCGCTTTGATTATGTCTGATCCGGCGTGCGCCAAAAAAGCGATCGAACTTGTGCGCTCCGGCGTTACCCCCGCGGAGGCAGTGTCAAAGACCATCGAAAAACTGGGGGCGATTGGATCAGTATCTCCTGTTGGGCAATACCAGTTCGTTAGAACATATTGCACCAAGTAATCATCACACGACTAAATCCCGGCATTCGGTATCCTCAAAATCGCCGCGGACGTGAGCCGCACGCCCGCAAGTCCGCCCCGCGCCGGTGCGTGCTAATCGTCCTCCAGCATCCAGCACGATGATGTTGCTGGCGGCCCGGCCGGCGGGATTTTTCCCACCTGTCCGCGGATGATTCGGTTGCTCTCGTGATTACGGGGGTCACTTCCCTCGCTGCGGCACCTGGAACAGTTCAGCGAGCTGTTCTTTCGTCAGCGGCGCTTGCAGCAGCTTGAGGGATATTGCGTCCGACATCACGCCATCGAGGCCGGAGACGCGATAGGGATCGAGCATCTCCTTCTTGTAGAACTCAGCCATGCCTTTCTTCGCGATGTATTCCGGCGTGCCTGAGTACTCGCGGAAATACCTCAGCGCCTCGGGATCCGAATAAATCCAGTCGACCGTCTCGGCATAGGCGTTGATATAGCGATCGATGATCTCGCGATCCCTTGCCAGCTTGTTGGCGTTCACGATGATAACGCGAACGGTTTGATTCGCTGTTTCGGGAATCTCCTCCGCGCGCGCAATGACGCGAATTTTTCCTTCATCAACAAACTGCAGCGCGAACGGTGAGGTGGCGTAGCCGGCGTCTACCTGTCCGGACATCACCTGCGTGAGGGTCGCCTGAGGGTCACCTGTCCGCATCGGCTTGGCCTTAATGTTGTACGTCTTGATCAGGCCGAGCGCGAACAGGTTGGTCGAGGAACCGGCGGTGGAGTGGGCGATTGTGGTGTTTTCGGTCGCATCCTTGAGGCTTTTGAGGCGTGAGTCCGCGCGAACGTAATAGTACGTGTCGCCCGTTCCAGTCACGAGGGATCCGATCACGCGGATCGGCGCGCCCTTGGTGTAGACCGCCATGGCGGCGCCGGTCGCCACAGCAACGCCGATATCCACGGCACCGGAGATAACCGCCTGTACCGTCTCGCCCCCACCGGCGGTGTACAGGATATCGAGATCAAGACCGTGCCTCTCGAAGATGCCGGCCCGGCGTCCGAGCTCCGAGGTTGATGAATCCCAGTTTCCATGTCCCCCGAAGCAATTTTCAGCGTCTCCGCGGCGGCTGCCGTCGCGGCGAACGCAAGCGGCGTGACAAGCACTGCAAGCACGCTCATTGCGATCGTGACTGCGCGGCGCATTTGATCTCCTTGGCCGGTATTCGATCGGCATGGACAGCTACTAGTACGACTGAGTCACAAACCAAGTAGACACCCGACTTATGCTCGGAATTCCAGCAAAATCAGTCAATCGGACAGCCTCTCAAAACCGCGCCATTGCTGGGTTTCAGCAATTTGTGACGCAGTCGTACTAGGAAACAGCGAGGTTGCCCGAAACCAGTCGCAGTCGTCCCAGTATATTCGATACCAGGCCGCTCTTCCGCCACGCAAACTTCCTCACCATCGGGGCATGTCGGCCCATGCCCATTGTGAACGTTAGTTGCCCGTAATCCCCATGGCCCGCTCGAAGGCCCGGCGCACCTCGGGCGGCTGCCCGAAGTGAAATTGGAATCCGTTCGCGAGACGCTCCCTCAGGAACGGATAATTCCTGAATTCCGTGAGCGCGACGCCCTCGGTGTTGAGCTCACGTGCCATATTCGGTAACGCAACCCATTTGGCAGCGTTCGGATCGCGGATCACGCCCCATCGGGTCGCGCCCCCCCGCCACCGCCTCCATTTCTGCCAAGAAGCGCTGGCGCATCATAGAAATCCCGACGTCGCTGCTGCGGAGATTTTCCTTCGTCCGGTCGGCGATGCGCCCCTGGCCGACCCAGGCCACGATGTCCTGGTTGATGATATGACTCGAAATCCAGAGGCCGTGCGCGTCCTTGATTGGGCTGATCCACGTCGGTACCGAACCCTGCACATAGGGCTCGCGCCCCTTCGGCACGCGCACGAAGAACCACGCCACGCTCAGCGTGTTCTCGTCGTCGACCGGCACGCGCCATTCGAAATGGCTGCCGAGATAGAAACCATTCGGCCACAGGGCCAAGCGGCCGACGGTCCAATAGCGGCTGTCTGCGAGCTGGCCCTCGCGCACGCGCCGATAGATGAAGCCGTGCTCGAACTCCTCGAACTTGAGTTTGAGATGCTTCGGCGCCGCGTTCTCGTTGTCGCCGCGCAGGCGGTTGCTCATGTTGTCGTGCATCCACTCGAAATCCACGGGGTCGCAGGAGTTCTCCTGGCACTGAAACCAGTTGCAGGGCACGTCCGCGAGCACGATTTCGCGAAAGCCGTTACCCCACGTGAACGGCTCCCAAACCGGCAATTCGGGCACCGGCTGCGGCCCCAAATACGCCCAAAGCAGGCCGGCAAGCTCGCGTACCGGATAGGCATTGATGCGGCAGTTGTCTTTCGCCGGCCGCGGGTTGGCGGTGTCCTCGTAGGGTTGCTCGATGCAGGCACCGGTCTGATCCATCAGCCAGCCATGATAGCTGCAGCGGATGCCGGCGCTCTCGACCCAGCCGTTGGACAAGTCGGCGCGGCGGTGCGGGCAGTGCCGGTCGACCAGCCCGAACCGGCCACTCAGGTCTTTGTACAGCACCAGATTCTCGCCCATCAGGCGGATCGGCTTGAGTGCAATCGTATCGAACTCGCTGGCGCCCCCGATCGGCATCCAGTAGCGGCGCAGCAGATTGCCCATCGGTGTTCTCGGGCCGACGCGGGTGAGCAGTTCGTTCTTTGCGGTCGTAAGCGCGCGTTCGTCCCTCTACCTTCCGAAAATCAAATTCGGTTTTAGGACACATTCAGTGGCCCGGCGCCACGCCTTGCGGCGCCAGCGATGCGTCCACAGATCGTAG
>Ga0210402_10000832_pt1 | contig 33215 bp, 32 predicted proteins | sample IncBWC7MmetaG_FD_161055 | JGI IMG/M metagenome (GOLD analysis project Ga0210402, IMG submission 161055) | Forest soil microbial communities from Barre Woods Harvard Forest LTER site, Petersham, Massachusetts, United States - Inc-BW-C-7-M | ecosystem: Environmental > Terrestrial > Soil >...
CAACGGGCGAATCGCATCCGCGTTGGTCCGATAAAGCATGTGTCGTCCATTGCGCCGTACTCGCACCAGGCCAACATCCCTCAGCACCTTGAGATGTTTGGAAACGGACGGTTGCTCGATCCCCAAACTGTGCACGATCTCTCCCACCTCACGCTCCTGAAGCGCCAGATACGTGAGGATGTCGCGGCGACGGGGTTCGGCCACTGCGTTGAAGGAGTCCGAAGTAGTTGAGGCGCGTGCCATGACAAGATTAATACATTCCTATATGGGAATATGTCAAGTACAATTCTCAGCGTGCATGGATCGTGCGCCTTTTTAACTATTTAGCGCGGGGATGGGTCTGGTCGTAGACGTTCATCACGTGCTTGACGGAGAGTTGCGTGTAGCGCTGCGTAGTGGCGAGCCGCTCGTGGCCGAGCAGTTCCTGAATCGCACGCAGGTCAGCGCCTTCTTCCAGCATGTGCGTACCGAAAGCGTGCCGCAACGTGTGCGGATGCACGTCAGGCGACAGGCCTTTCGCGACCGCGATGCGTTTGACGATGCGTCCAACGCTTCGAGTGGTGAGGCGGCCGCCGCGCTGATTCACGAGGAGTGCGGCATTTGCCTTCTTCAATGTCAGCAGCAGATTCTGACGCCAGGGCAAATATGTGGCCAGCGCTGCCCGTGCCGTTCCCCCGAAGGGGACGTACCGCTCCTTCTTCCCTTTGCCACGAATCAGAATCGCTTCGGCGCTCATCCGGATGTCGTCGAGATTGATGCCCACAAGTTCCGAGTTGCGAATTCCGCATCCGTACAACAACTCGAGCAACAGACGATCGCGCTCCGGGAACGACGCCTGCTCCGGCATCTTCCCGTCGAGCACGGAGTTCATCTCTTCGATGGTTGGCACGCGCGGCAGTTTCTTGGATAACCGTGGCGTCGACACCAGCTTTGCAGGATTCTGCTCCACCACGCCTTCTTGCGCCAGCCAGCGATAAAGCGACCGAACGGCTGCCAATGCACGCGCCACCGAGGTCTTGCTCAATCCCTGCTCGTAAAGTTGAGAAAGGAACCCACGAATCGCGATGTGATCAATCGCCTTCCACTCGCGCGAACCCACGTAGGCGGCGAACGCGTCCAAGTCTCCGGTATATGCCTTGATGGTGTGAGGCGAAGAATTACGTTCGAGCAAATGGCGCAGGAACGAGTCGGCGGCTAGCTCAACCGTAGTGCGGGGATGTTTGCGGTCCAATGCCATTGGAAAATCTCACACCAGCGGATTCGTTCCTCAGTGTGACCAACTCTTCGCAGCGCTCGTCATCGCGCTTTCGCTCTTGGATGATGTTTGGTGTACACGCTCTTCAGTCGATCCAGCGCGACGTGTGTATACACCTGGGTCGTTGAAATATCCGAATGGCCCAGGATGGTCTGCACGGTTCGCAGGTCAGCACCATTTTCCACCATGTGCGTCGCACACGAGTGACGCAGCATGTGCGGACTGGCAGGGCGTCCCGAGGCCAATGAAGCCCTCTTCACCATCTGCCAGACCCGCTGACGCGTGAGACGCTTCGCTCCAGTGCTCACAAACAAAAGCGGGGATTTCTTATTCTTTGCTAATACTTCCCTGCTGTTCTTTAAGTATTCCTGCAGGGATTCCTGGGCCGGAACTCCGAGCGGAACCATACGTTCCTTATCGCCCTTGCCACGGACAAGGATGTAACCCATCTCCAGCTTCAGATCTTCCAGACGCGCGTCCGAAACTTCCGAAACCCGGACGCCACTCGCATAGAAAAGTTCAAGCATGGCGCGATCACGCAACGCGAGTGCACGGGCACGGGCGGTGTCGTTCCGTGGAGTGGTCGCGGCGAGCGTCGCGTCCACTTCGTCGCGGCTCAGCGATTTGGGCAGCACCTTCCACTGCTTGGGGCTGTCGATATTCAGTGTGGGGTCTTTGTCAATCTTGCCGTCGAGCAACAAATAGCGATAGAGATGCCGGATTGCCGAAAGCTTCCTTCCGACCGATCGCCCGTCCAGCTGATTCGAAAACAATTCCTGGATAAAATCGCGCACGTCATCGCGGCGCGCTCCCCTCAGAAGCTGACGGCGTCCCTCCAGAAATTCCGCGAACTGGGACAAATCACTGGTGTATGCGGAAATCGTCAGCTTCGCCGAACCACGCTCGACGCGCAGGTAGTCCAGGAACGCTGTGAGGGTAAGGGAATTTGCGTCGGAAGGCACACCCTGAGTATCCGCGTTATCGGACGCGCTCGGAAGTGATGAAGCGGATGCCTGGACCATTTGACCAGCTTCTAGTCAGGCACACTTCCCCACTTCTGAAGGCTGAGGGCACGTCGCTACCATCCAGTTGCAAACAGCCTGCGCGCTCCGCGAATGCCACATTTTTGATATTTGTCATAAGCGGCTGCGGCTCGCTCGTGGACCTGTTCGTCACTTTCACCTTCAATCCACCCGTCCAATGCGGCTTTGAGCGTGTAAGCCTCGGGAGCCATCAGGTTCGTGGTCCACAGCAGCGGATGCGCCCCAGATGCCCGCAGCACTTCAGCGAAGTACTGCTTACTCGCGCAGGCCAGAATAATCGCATCGCGATGAATTTCGTTTTTCTTGCGGGGAATGAGCGGAAGTTTGAAATCCATCAGCCCATCGTGTCCAACGTAGGCCACGAGATTCGAGCCGCCGCGGGCACTCAGAGTTACGGCAGGAGAGGAGGAAAGGACGATTGGTTCTGGACTAGCTCCCGCGGCCGCATCCAAAAAGTCGATTATCGCGGCCCGTATCTCGTCGCCACGATAGGCGTCGGCGACCAGGTAAACGTCCGCCATGCGGTGCTTGAAAACGCACCGTTCCAGGAGATTGACTTTCGGCTTCTCCCAGCAAGCGACTGATTTCCAGTCGCTGCTGCGCCCGAAAAAAGTCTTCACTCCAGCGCCAGCACCCCAGTACAGGTTGTGAGCGGCGTCCAACCCGTTCCCCAATCGCGGCGGGACAGGCACTATCCCCTGATGTTCGTTGTCCGCCAGCGCGACGAAGACATGAACGACGCGTACAGGTTGGTTTTGTGCCGACAGTGAACTACTCGTGAAAAGACAAAGCAGAAACAACGCGAGCACAGCGTAAAGCACTCGGGCGTTGTCGTTGCCGACCATGCGACGAGTATAGCCGCTTAGACAAAAGCGCGAGCGGGCATCCCTTATTGCTGTGCCCCTTGATCTCCCGCGATCCCAGGAGGAGGTGCAGGAATCGTAATGTCGATCTTCTTCACCGGCCCAAGAGTGGAAAGCCCTTTGTCGAACTCGGTGTCGTTGCCCACGACCAGTACCGACATTTGGTCGCGGTGAATGTATTTTGCGGCTACCCGAGCCACATCTTCTTTCGTTACCTTCTGGATCGCCGTCTGATACTGCTCCAGAAAGTCCAGCGGGTAACCGTAAAACTCATAAGCCATTTTTTCCTGCAACACTTTCTCAGGAGAATCGAAGCGGAAGATAAACGAGTTCAGGATCGCGTCCTTTGCACGCTTAATTTCCTCGTCGTTGATCGGCCGTTTTGCCGGCAGGTCGGATAGCTCCTCGTCCAGTGCCTGAATCGATTCGATGGTACTTTGGCTCTTTGTGCTCATGACCATCCGCAGCATGCCGGGACGGTCCCACCCGGTGCCAATACCTCCTCCGACCGCGTATGCCAGACCTTTGGTGGTGCGAATGTCGCTGAACAACCGGGAAGAAAATCCGCCGCCGAACGCTTCATTAAAAACCGAGATCGCGTAGTAGTCGGGATTCCGGCGCGTGGTTCCAAGGCCAACCACGTAGATATTGCTCTGGTTCACGTCCGTCTTTGCCACCAGGTAATTGCCGGGAGGTGCGGACGTGATCTTGATGTCCGTATCCTTCACTGCCGGACCCTTGGGCCAGGCGGCGAAAGCCTGACGCAGTCGTGTCTCCATAGCGCCGGAATCAAAATCGCCAACTACGCCCAAGATGATGTTGTTGGGATGAACATAATTGTGGTGCACGTCGACCAGATCCTGACGCTTGACCGCCGCCACGGTCGCGTACTCCGGAGACCGCGCCAATGGGCTATCCGAGCCGTAGACCAGCTTCGCGGCTTCGCGTCCGGCAATTCCTTCGGGCTCGTCATTGCGTCGTGAGATCGCGTCGTACATTCCCTTTTGCGCGATTTCGATTTTGTCGGCGCGGAACTCCGGGTTTTGCAGCAGGTCGACGAATACTTTGAAGACGTCATCCAGATCGCCCTTCAGGCAGGACCAGCTGATGGTGGTTGAATCCATTCCCCCACCGGTCTCCACCCGCGCAGCACGTTGTTCCAGATAGTCGTCGAGCTGGTCGCCAGTCTGCGATTTCGTGCCGCCCGTGCGCCACACTTCGCCGTAGATATCCATCAGCCCGGTCTTGTCGGCGGGAACGGCGCGCGCGCCACCGCGGATCCGGGCAATTCCATCGACCAGAGGAAGTTCATGATCTTCCTGGAGGAACACAACCATGCCGTTCGGCAATACGATGCGTTTGGGCTGCGGCGGATGAAACACGGGTAGCGGTGCGATCGGTATCTCCTTCCAGTTCACCGCTTGCGCAAACATCCGCACATTCCCGCCGATCACTAGAACCGCGAGAACAGCAATCAGATTTAGTGTGAGAGTTCGGATAAAAGTCCACTTCATTGTCCACCTCCCTGCGGAGGCGCAGGCGCTCCCGGCGGTCCCGCTGGAGGCGAGAATTCGATGATGCCGACGGTGCGATTGTCCGAGACGAACGTTTGGTTGGCGATGCGACGGATGTCCGCCTTCGAGACCTTGTCGATGCGGTCCACGGAGCGGAAGAGTTCGCGCCAGTCGCCGTAGCGCGCCTGGAACGTTCCCAGGTTCTGGGCCAGGCCTTCGTTCGATCCCAGTGAGCGAATCAGGTTTGCCTTCGACCGTGTCTTGATCATGCGCAACTCTTCATCGGAAATATCTTCTTTCTTCAGTCGGTCGATCTCGGCGTGAATCGCGTCCGCCATTTCCTGCGGCTTGTGCCCCGGAATCGGCACGGCATAAAACGCAAACAGGTGGGGGTACTTGTTGCCCGGCAGGCCTGAAAATCCAGCGGAGTCGGAGGCAATCTGCTTGTCACGCACGAGCGCGCGGTAGAGGCGAGAGGTTCGGCCGCTCGACATGAGATCCGTGATCGCGTCATACACCGCGTCATCCGGGTTGTATGCATCCGGCCGGTGATATCCCTCGATGTAGATGGGCTGCGCCTGTTCATGCAACACAACACGACGCTCGGATTTCTGCGGAGGTTCGGTGGTGGTGCTCTCGTTCGGTGCGGGACGTGCCGGCAGACGCGAGAAATATTTCTCGATCACCGGCATGGCTTGCGAGGCCTTCACGTCGCCGACCAGCACGATCACCATGTCGGACGCGACGTAATATTTGTCGAAAAACTTCTGCGCGTCCGTGGCGGAAAAAGAATTCAAGTCCCACATCCAGCCCACCGTCGGCCGGTGGTAGGGATGAGCGGCAAACGCTTCGGTCGTAAACTGCTCCAGCAACCGCCCGATCGGCTGGCTGTCTGTCCGCATGCGCCGTTCTTCGATGACGACATTCCGCTCTTTGTAAAACTGCCGCATCACCGGATGCAGAAAGCGCTCGGACTCCAGGTAGGCCCACAACTCGACGCGGTTGCTGGGAAACGAGTAGTTGTAGCCGGTCTCGTCGTGATTCGTGAAGGCGTTCATTCCTTCGCCGCCTTCGCTTTCGACGATCTTTCCGAACTCGTTGTTGTAGGGCGCGGAAAACTTGTCGGCCTCAGCGATTGCGTCTTTCCAAGCCTTCTCCAGTCCCTTGAGCTTCTGCTCATCGCGCCCAATGCGCTTGTCACGCTCCGCGAGATACAGGACGTAGGCATCTTCAACTTTTTGGAGAGCCTTCTTTTCACCCTCATAATCGCGCGTACCGATCTTGTCGGTGCCCTTAAACGCCATGTGTTCAAACATGTGCGCCAGGCCAGTCTTGGCCATCGGGTCCTGCACGGATCCGGCGTCAACGTGTGTGAAGAACGAAAAAACCGGCGCTTCCGGACGCTCGCAGATGATGATCGTCAGCCCGTTGTCGAGCTTCTTGACCGTGATGCGTTTTTCGAAGGAGGTCAGGTCCTGGCCGAACATAATCGACGAGAAAAAGCAGATAAGAGCAACCAAAAGAACGCGACGAGACGTCATTCCACCTCCAACGGCTGGAAACATCCTGAAATTTGAAGGTACTTGTGGGCGCAAGAAATTGTCAAACCACTCCTCTGTATAGAGAGACGCCGCAAAGCCAATTGGGTTAGGGCGAAATCGTGGGGCTAGCCCTCCCAAACCCACTTCCCGCCCACCATGGTGCGTTCGATGGGAATGTTGACGATGTTGTATGGATCTTCCTTAAATACATCGCGACCCAGTACGACCAGGTCCGCGAGCTTGCCTGCTTCAATTGAGCCTTTCAGATTCTCTTCGTACGATGCGTAGGCGCCATGCATCGTGCCGACGCGAATCGCCTCCTCCAATGTAATTTTCTGCTGTGGTCCCCAGACATTTCCCTTCGCGTCGGTGCGCGTGACTTCGGATTGCAACGCCATCATCGGCTCGAACGGGCCGGGCGGATAGTCCGATGCCTGCGTAGGACGAATCCCGGCATCGATAAAGCTCCGCAGCGCGAACATGTGATTCACACGCTCGGCGCCATACTCCTTCATCTTTTCGCCGTGATAGTACGCATATGTCGAGAACGGGGTCGGGATAGCACCCAGAGCCTTGATCCTCTGAATGAGTGAATCGTTCACTACGGTACAGTGCTCCAGCCGATAGCGTGCGTCCTTGCGCGGCAGCTCTTTTTGTAGACGCTCATACACGCGCAGGGTCGTATCAATCCCTACGTCGCCGTTAGCGTGGGTACCGAGTTGCCATCCAGCGGCGTGCGCCTTGCGGGCTTGCTGGTAGAGGTCTTGTTCGTTGGTGACGAGGATGCCGAAGTCATCAGGTCGCCCGATGTAGGGCTGCGAGAGCCGCGCCGTGCGTTCGGAGATCGAGCCATCGCAGATCATTTTCTGGGCGCCAACCTTGACCCATTCATCGCCCAGCCCGGTTTTCACGCCGGCCGCCAGCATCTGATCCATGTACGTGTAATAGATATGACAGTACACACGCAACGATAATTGTCCGGCGTCGCGCGCTTCCTGATATGCCCGAAGGCCGTCGGGACTTCCAAGAGCATCCGTCACCGACGTGACGCCGGTGCGGCTCATCATCTGGGAAATCAGCTTCACCCCCTCTCGCCGATCTTCACTGGTGAACTTTGACGGAATGCTTTGTACGAGCGCATCCTTGGCCCTTTCACGAACGCGACCAGTGAGGCGTCCAGTGCTGGGATCGCGATCATATTTTCCGCCAGATGGATCGGGCGTCTCGTCGGTGACCTTGGCCACCTTCAGAGCCAGTGAATTCGTCCATGCGGTGTGGCCTCCACGATGCTCAACAAAAGCCGGGTGATCCGGAACAGCGGCGTCCAGTTCTTCGCGCGTCAGCGGACGCCCTTCGCTCGTCTTGGTGTCGTCATACTTGAAGCCCAGCACCCATTCTCCGGCAGGGGTCTTGGCTGCGCGCTCGCGGAGAGCTTTCAGGATTTCGGCAATCGAACGGAGGTCGCAGTCGACCATGCGGAGGTGCGAAAGCCCTGCCTCGGCTGGATGAGAATGTGCGTCGATGAAGCCCGGCAACGCAGTCTTCCCGCCGAGGTCGATTTTTTTCGCATTGCCGGCAGCGAGTGCCAGAATCTCGTCGTTCTTTCCAATGGCAAGGAACCGGCTATTTGAGATGGCAACGGCCTGTGCTCGCGGCTGATGCGCGTTGACCGTCCAGACGTTGCCGTTATAAAGAATGATCTCAGGCTCGCTGCGTTCCATTGCCAACAGCGAGGACGCACTCAAGACTCCCAACCCATAAAGAAACTCGCGACGCGAAGCTGGCATCAGAACTCCTTTTACGGCTGCGGGAAACTATACTAGACGGCATTTCACAGATCACCCAATTCCATGCCCGCGCCCACCATCGTCGAAGTTGAAGGCCGCAAGCTGACGCTCACGAATCTCGACAAGGTCCTGTATCCGGCGGCAGGGTTCGCCAAAGGGCAGGTCATCGACTACTACGTTCGCGTCGCGCAGGTGCTGGTGCCGCATCTCGCTGGACGTCCGCTCACGATGAAACGGTACCCCGGCGGTGTGGACCAGGAATATTTCTTCGAGAAGAACGCGCCCATGCACCGCCCGGACTGGGTCCAGACCGCGCCGGTCTGGAGCGGAAGCAATAATCGCACCATCAATTACCTTCTGGCGAACGATCTGGCGACGCTGGTCTGGATCGCGAACCTAGCGTCGCTCGAACTGCATCCGTCTCTTTCTCTCGCGGCTGACCTCGAAACACCGACCATGATCGTGTTCGATCTTGACCCCGGCCCCCCCGCCAACATTGTGCAGTGTGCGCAGGTCGGGCTCTGGGTGCGCGCGATCTTCGACCACTTCGGATTGCAGAGTTTTCCAAAAACATCCGGTTCCAAAGGCTTGCAGATCTATGTACCTCTCAACACTCCGACCAGCTACGAACAGACCAAGCCTTTTGCCCACGCGATCGCGCGGCTGCTCGAGCAGGAACATCGCGAGATGGTCGTCTCGGACATGAAAAAAACGGTGCGCACCAACAAGGTCTTTGTCGACTGGAGCCAGAACGACCAGCACAAGACCACGATCTCGATCTATTCCCTGCGCGCCCGCGAGCGGCCGACGGTATCGACTCCGGTTACATGGGACGAAGTGGAGCAGGCGCTGAAAAGGAAAGACGCCGACCGACTGGTTTTCGAGGCCGCCGATGTCCTGAAGAGAGTAGAGAAGATGGGCGACCTGAGCGAACCGCTGCGGCACTTGAAACAGAAACTGCCGCAACTCGCAGGCATCGTTCCTGAAGCGCCCGTTACGGAAAAGGAATCGGTGAGCATTGCCGCGCAGGCCGAGCCGCGCCCGCGCGCGAAGAAAACACCCGCGGTGCCGAAAAAACGCCGCAAGGTATAATCGCCCACCTGTAGGGCGGACACTCTTGTCCGCCAACTTCTGCCATGCCCACACTCTACATCGGCACTTCCGGATGGGCTTACCCGAGTTGGAAACCCGACTTTTATCCGGAGAAGCTCGCGCAAAAGAAGTTTCTGAACTATTACGCCACGCAACTGAACGCCGTTGAGGTGAACTACACCTTTCGGCAGCTCGTGAAGGAAACGACGGTACAGAACTGGATCGCCGACACGCCCGACCATTTTCGGTTCACCATCAAGGCGCATCAGGTGCTCACGCACATCAAACGGCTGAAGAATTCGGAAGAATTCCTGCAGTTATTCCTGGCAAAGCTGGAGGGTCTGGAACGCGCCGGTCGCCTGGGGCCGCTACTCTTTCAACTGCCGCCGAATTTCAAAGCGGATCAAGAAGTGTTGGCGGCGTTCTTAAAACTTCTGCCTCGAAACGTCCGCGCCGCATTCGAGTTCCGCCACGACTCCTGGTTCGTTGATGCGACCTGGGAAACGCTACGCGAGCGCAACATCGCGCTCTGCGTTGCGGAAACCGAAGAGCGCAACACGCCGGACGTGGTGACCGCCAACTACGCCTACTATCGCTACCGCAAACCCGCCTACACTTCGGAAGAGCGCCAAGCGATGGTTAGTCGCATCCATGAGCACACCGCCGCCGGGCGAGATGTGTTCGCGTACTTCAAACACGAGGAAACTCCGGAGGGCGCGCTGTACGCGGTAGATATGCTCAAGAACGCGAGCAGCTGAAGGAAACTCTACCGCGTTCCAATGAAATGCGATACGATTTTCAACTATGCCAACTGCCACCGGCGAGAAAGCACAGTCCCTGAAAACGGTCTTCGACAGCCTGCACAAACTCCTTTTGCGCCACTCGCCTCCGTTCAAGGTTAAGACGGGGCTGGTGCGGAATAAACGCGACCTGCATTTGATTGCGCCCAAACCAGTGGCCATACCCGGCGCCTACGGCGGCAAGCCGACGGATAAGGCGGTGGCTGCGATCATCGAGCAGAAGGGCTATATCGGTTTCTATTGTTCGCCGGACTATCTCAAGGATGGCGCCGCGAAGGGGAAATCGTCTGACCTGATGAAGTTTCTCAAGGGAAAAGGTTGCTTCCACGTCACGCGCCTCGATGCGAGCCTGGAGAAAGAAATCGAAGTTGCGCTCGGCGAGGGCACGAAGGTATTCGAGAGCCGGGGATGGCTCTAGCCGATCTGGCACGCGTCAGCGCCGCTGCTGCTCGGCGATCTCCCGCGCCGCCTGCGCGACACTTTCCGGCTTTCCAAGATCGCGCCAGTAGTACTCGTCGGCACGAAACGCCACGACTTTCTCCCCCTGAGCAGCCAGCCGCAGGTAGGTGGCAATGATCGAGAAGGCTCCTTCTTCGCTCATCATCGTCAACAGCCTTGGCGAAATCACGTGGATGCCCGAGAAAGCACGCGCGAGCGTTTGGGATGACCGTCGAACTAGTTCTACGTTTCCGTTTATCCCGGCGCGCCGTCCGCAAAGCTGGTATTGCTCATCAAAGAGCAGATAGCGCGAAGTCTCGCGATCCTGCACAGCCAGGGTCGCGATAGCTTGCTGCTCCTTGTGCAAAGTCAGCATGCGCTCAAAATCGATCGTGCTGATCACATCGACGTTGTGCAAAAGGAACGGCTCGTCGCGTGACGACGAATCATCTCGAAAAAACCAGGCAGCTTTTTTCAAGCCGCCACCGGTGTCGAGCAACATGTCCTCGCGAGAGATTTCAATCCGCATCCCGAAGTTGTCGTGCGCCCTCAGGTATTCAACGACCATGTCGGCGAAATGATGGACGTTGACGATCACGTCGCGGATCCCAAAGTCGCGTAAGCGCGTAAGCGTAATCTCGAGCATCGTTCGCCCGGCGACTTCCACCAGGGCTTTTGGACGATCGTCCGTCAGTGGCCGCAGACGCGTGCCGAGCCCGGCGGCCAGAATCATGGCTTTCATGCGCCGGCTTTCTCCGCCTGCATTCTCTCCAGTTCGCGATGGTGCAATACGACTTCGACACCAGCATGCTCACGCAAATGTCTTGCCAATTGCTCGGCGAGAAATACTGACCGATGCTGGCCACCGGTGCAGCCAAACGAAACCATCAGGTTCTTGAAGCCGCGGCGGTGATAGGTGTTCACGCTGGCGTCAACCAGCGAGGTCGCGTTCGCAAGAAACTGGTGCACGCTGTCCTGTTGGTTGAGATATTCGATCACCGGGGCATCGCGGCCCGTCAGAGGCTTGAACCGATCTTCCCGCCCGGGATTCGGCAGGCTGCGGCCGTCAAAGATAAATCCACCGCCGTTACCGGTCTCGTCCTGCGGCAGACCGCGATGAAAAGAAAAGCTGAAAATCCGGACGGTCAGAAGCTCTTTTCCGGGCGCTACGCTCTGAAGCTTCTCCGAGGCGAGCATACTGTGGAACGCGTCCATCAGTGACGGCAGCGCAATCGGCAATGTGGCGTGATGCAGCATCCAGCGAACGTTCTTCAGCGCATACGGTACGCTCTGTAGAAAATGGACTTTGCGTTCGTAGAATCCGCGAAAGCCATAGGCGCCCAGCGCCTGCATGACGCGGATGTACACATAGGCGTAGTAGTGCTCCAGGAACGCCGCCCGATCCAGGTCGACGAATTTAGCGAGAGCGTCGAGATAATGATCGAGTAACTGCTGGCGCAGAGGCGGCGGCAGATCAGCCTTGGCGTCAAACAGCAAGGACGCGATGTCGTATTGCAGCGCGCCTTTGCGTCCACCCTGGTAGTCGAGGAAAAAGGGCTGGTCGTCGACCAGCATGACGTTGCGGGACTGAAAATCGCGGTACAGAAAGTAGTCGCGGGGCCCACTCAGCAGGAAATCAGTGAGGCGTCCGAAGTCATCCTCCAGCGCCTGCTCATTGAACGGGATTCCCGCCAGCCGCAGAAAGTAGTACTTGAAATAATTCAGATCCCACGTGATCGACTGCCGATCAAAGCTGTCCCGCGGATAACACACTTTGTAATTCAGATCCCGACCGGCCTCGACCTGGAATCGCGGCAGCACGGCCACTACTTTGCGATAGGCTTCGAGCGCCCGCGGGCCGATGTTGTCGCCCTTCCGATTCTTCGAAAGAAGTTCAAAAAGAGTCGTGTCGCCCAGGTCTTCTTCCAGATAGGCGCCGTGGTCGAGGTCCTCTCCGTAAATCTCAGGCACCGGCAATCCGTGACGCCGGAAGTGGCGGGAAAATTCCAGGAACGCAGCGTTTTCTTCCCGAACGCCGTAGAGAATCCCGATCGCGCTCGTCTTGTCGCGGCTCAACCGGACGATTCTCCGCCCGGACCCGCCCAGTTCGCCCTGCAATGCCAGTACCCGCGCCGCAGGCGCACCGAACTTGCGCTCGAAAAGTTTTTGCAGAATATCCATGAAGGCAGATCGCTCGACTCAACAGAGACGACTATCGAAGATAACATCGCAAGCGCGCGATCCACGAGTCGAGAGTGCGCTTTGGCTGACTCCGGATTCGATTTGACAAGCCGCGGTTTACGGCGCTATCGTAAGGCGAACATAAGGCGAATATATACAGGGAACTCATGCCTGCCCTCCCGCTTCTTCCCGATTTCGAGACCGGCCCGCAACTGATAGGAATCGCTCGAATTGCCGCTGCCGGCGAGTCGCTTCGCGAGGGCCACAATGTCGAGTATTTCACTCTTGGCATTCGGTCGCTGCTGAATCGCGTCGTGAGCCAGCGCGAATTGCCCTTTGCCTGGGCGATCAATCCCTACCGCGGCTGCGAGTTTGCCTGCAAGTATTGCTACGCGCGTTACACCCACGAATTTATGGAATTCCGCGAAGGCGTCGACTTCGAGCGGAAGATCTTCGTCAAGCAGCATGCCGCCCAGTTATTGCGTCAGGAACTTCGGCGGGTGAAGCCCGGCGAAGGAATTGCCATCGGCACTGCCACCGACCCCTACCAGCCGGCTGAGCGGCGTTTTGAAGTGACGCGCACCATTCTCGAGGAACTTTCGCATCACTCCGGCCTGGACATTGGGATTGTGACCAAATCAAACCTCGTCACGCGCGATGTAGAACTCTTGCGAAACATCGGCAAGAACAATCGGATATGTGTCAGCATCACCGTGACCACGACGAATACCGACCTCGCCCGTATTCTCGAGCCTCGAGCGCCGCGACCCGATCTTAGACTGGAGGCGATTCGTCAACTGAACCTGGCGGGTGTAGACGCCGGCGTGAATTGCGCTCCGGTTCTGCCGGAAATCACCGATCGCCCCAGCGATCTGGACGCGCTCGTCAAAGCTGCGAGCGAGGCTGGGGCGAAGTACGCTTATTCTGGAGCGCTGTTTCTCAAACCGTGTTCCGCCGCGGTGTTTCTGCCCTTCGTTGAAGAGCACTTCCCTGCCCTGATCGAACATTACCGGCAACGGTACGCGGACCGTGCGTTCTTGCCCAAAGGCTACTCCGAACGTTTGTCTCACCTGATGACCAGTCTCCGACAGAAGTATGGGATCGGCATCGGGTACGGCCGGAAGAGGCAGTCGTTGGGCGCAGCATCTCTTCAGAATCACCAATTGCCTCTATTTTGACGGCGTTCCGCAAGATTAGAAGCCGGTCCTCCAACGGAGGACGGAACTCCTTCCCGAACGCGCTGCCTCGTGGTCGCTACGGATGCTTCTTTGGCGTTGCGCTTCTGACCGGTGCGAATGCAGCGTTCAGTGTTGTCGCCAGCCGAAGTCCCGCGTACGCCAGTTGCTGGTCAATAATCGGCTGGTTGGCATCGACGTAGGCCGTGTCCAGTTCACCGCTGGCCGGGACATTGTAGGCGTCATCCTTCGCCAGTTGATGAGCGGCCAGCGCCCAATCGATGGTGGTTCCTTTCTCGATCGTCGCAGTGTCCTCCGAGTCGAGCCAGGAATCGAGTTGATCGGCGTAATCGGCTGCGGCCAGGTGGACGTTGTCGATCATGTCGCTGTCCCAGGCGCGGTGGAGATTTGAGGGCTTGCCGAAAATCGTTACCTTCACATCGTTACCTCCGCGGTCACCGTTATCCGAACAATGCAAAGGTTGATGGAGGTCACCCACAAAATGAACGACGAACTTCAGCGCTTCGGCACGCTTGGCCTTGGTCAGCGCCCGGTTCTTCAAATCATTTTGAGCGCGCGCCAGTTCGGCGATCACGCAATCACCCTTCGGAGTCGCGGCGCAATCGCGGCTGGGAACGTAATCTGTGGCATCTTTTGGAATATCGACGAAATGCCAGTTGTAAGTTGCCGGGCGCTGCGGGCGCACCTGATCGGCCCAGTTTGCGACCGAGTCCAAAGTGTGACGGCCCAGCAGTTGCTTGACACCCGTTTTCGCCGACGGTGACAGGCGCGCAGCCGCAATCTTTGCGATCACGATGTGGCCTTCCGGCCCCCACGCCATCAGGTTCAGCGGCGGCAGAAGGACTAGCGAAAATGCGATGGTCAGGTGGATCGGAACAGAACGACGAAGTTGCTTCCTCATGGACGTCCTCCAACAGTTAGACTTTGGATTTGAATCCCGACGCAACAGCCGTCGGCCCTGGACTCGGCCCGGGGAAATCTGAGGAAGTATCCTGCGTGTTAGGGCAGGATTGATGCGCAGATTGTGAACTCATCATCAATCTGAGTCAAGAGCCTGACCAGATACCCTAACGTATGCGCACGTGGCGATCCCCGGCTCCGCCTATAATGTTTCTTCCAGCATGGCTACTCCCTCCCAGCCCCGCGCACCATTCCGATTGAAGAATGACGCGGAACAGTTCTGGGAACGGGTCAGCGAAGGGTTGGAAGTAAACCAGCTATGGTCGCAGTTCGAAAAAGACGCGCGCTCAAGTTATCGGCTGTATTCGGCCGGGCTCGATGAGCGCCCGCAGGGACAGCCCGGGCTCAAGCGGGCCTGGCACGTCGCCAAGGCGCTGTTCTGGGCGATTCTTGAGAAGCTCACGCCCGCCCGGCGCGTCCTGCTTTTGATTGCGCTGATTCTGTTGTTCTTTCCCGTCGGCGGGTTCACGTTTGGAAACAAGGCCGGCGAGGTCCACGTGGTGGAGTTCGATTTCCGCCTGTGGGGCGGTTTGACCATGCTGCTGGTTCTCCTGCTGGAACTGGCCGATCGCGTGGTGATGAAGCGCGACCTGGAAATCGCCAGGGATATTCAGTCGTGGCTGCTGCCGGGCGCGCCACTGCAACTTCCCGGATATCAGATCGCCTATGCGACCCGTCCTGCCAATACCGTGGCCGGCGACTACTATGACGTAATCCTGCGTCCGGCCTCGGCGTCCGGCGAAGACCGTATTCTCTTCGTCGTGGCCGATGTGGCCGGCAAGAGCATCCCCGCCGCCATGTTGATGGCGACCTTTCAAGCCAGCCTGCGCACGCTCTCTAGCAGCGGAATCCCTCTCGAAGAACTGGTCGTCAGCCTCAACCGATATGCGTGTTCCAACAGCGTCGGCGGGACCCGCTTTACAACTGTATTTCTGGCAGAGTTGAACCCCGCCACTGGCGACCTCGTCTACGTCAATGCAGGACACAACGCTCCCATTCTCAGGAAGGTCTCCGGCGCGGTCGAGCGCCTCGACGCAGGCGGAATCCCGCTTGGAATCCTGCCGGAGGCGACACATGAGACAGGCTCGACGAAGCTGAACGAAAACGATTGGCTGGTCGTCTTCACCGATGGAGTTGTGGAAGCAGTGAACACGCGGGGCGAAGAATATGAAGAACCGCGGTTCATCCGCCTGGTCGATGGCGCGGCAGGAGCCACGCCGTCCGAACTATTGCGCCGCCTGCTGGCCGACTTGGACGAATTCGTGGGCAACACGCCCCAACATGACGATGTGACGTGTTTGTTGCTGAAAAGAAGCACTTAGCCTTTAGCACTTAGCATTTAGCTTGGAGCCGTCGAGATTGCAGCTCTGGCTAAATGCTAAGTGCTTCTTTTCAGCTTCCCGGCATCAGTTCCCGATACATCCTGTGAAACGCGTGGACACCTTTTTCCTGCCGCACGCTGTAGCGTCCGCTGTGGTAGCTGCGAGAGTGCAGATTTTTCTGCACAATCTCGCAGATCGCCATGTCTTCTTTTTGAACTACGTCGCTGAACTCAACCGATTTGCGGGCGCCTTCGCTGCCCAGATCCTCTTCCGGCAAATACCAATCAAAGATCGCGAGCGTGCGCTCCGGTTCGAGGGGCAGGACCATGTTCACCTGGATGTTATCGGGATAGCAGTTCAGCATCCAGTTCGGAAACATCCAGAAATAATCAGCGGTCAGATCCTCGCCCGCCTGCTGATAGCGCCGCGGAGTACCTTCGGCCGCTTGCGCGCCGCGGATCGGACTCCATTGCCGCACGTGCTGCCGATAGCTCTCGACCGTGTATGACCCATAATTCAATTCGCGATTCAGCGCCGGGTGGACGCTGGGAAGGTGATAGCCCTCGAGATAGTTGTCGACGTATGTTTTCCAGTTGCACCGCATGTCGTAGCTGCGGCGTTCAAAAAACTTCATTGCGCGGAAGTTAAATTTCTCCGCTTGCACCCTAAGGTCGCCCATAAACTCGGCCAGCGGTGCTGCGCCGGGATCCAGATTCACGAAAACGAGGTTGAACCATTCTTCAACCTGCATCGGAGCGAGTCCGTGCTCGCTGGGATCAAAATGTTCCACCCCATCAAACTCGGGTGTGACCAGCAACGCCCCGTCGAGACGGTAGGTCCATCCGTGATAACCACATCGAAAAAGCTTGCGGTTGCCGCAGCCCACCGCCGGATTGCCGGCCCGATGCCGGCAAACGTTATAGAAAGCGCGCAGTATGCCGTCGTCGCCGCGCGCGATCAGCAGCGGTTCGCCGACCAAGTCGAACGTAAAGTAGTCGCCGGGTTGGGCGACTTGACGGGCGTGTCCGACCAATTGCCATGTGCTGGAGAAAATTCTGTTTTTCTCATCCGCAAAGGCTTCCGGCGTGAAGTATCGCGGCGCCGCCAACGTGGACGCACGGGCAATGTCGCGATCGGAATCCATCCGGAGGTTCGTCATGGTTTTCGGAAGATCGAACATTGTAGCCTGTCGCACCTTCACCAACGAAACTGCGAGTCACAGTGAGAACGTTGTACGGCAGCTAATCCTGATGCCGCTTCTTTTCGCGGGACGCCACTATTTGTCACTCAAGAACTCGAGCACTGTCCAAATTCTTTGTCGCTCAGATCGACACTACCGTGGCGTAATCATTAGAAATGGTTAGATACGAACCTTTCAGTGACTTTGGTACCAGCCGCTTCCCCGTGGCAGACGGAATGCACTCAAGAAACTAAATCGTAGTTATTAAACATACCCAAAGGGGCGGGGAAATTGAACATGCGGAAGCAAAAAGGATTTTCACTCATTGAATTGCTGATTGTCGTGGCAATTATTCTGATCATCGCAGCCATCGCGATTCCCAACCTGTTGCGCGCTCGTATCGCGGCCAATGAGTCTTCGGCGGTGTCGTCTATTCGTACCGTCAACACTGCGGAAGTCAGCTATAACTCGGCTTATCCGACCAAGGGCTACTCGGACACGCTCAACACTCTGGGGTCGGGCGGAACGTGTCCCACTCCGCCCACGCAAGCCCAGTCCTGCTTGATCGACGATGTGCTGGCCGTGACCCACATAAAGACAGGTTATAGCTTCACATACCAGGTCACAGCGGGTCCACCGAACTCAACGTACTCTGTAGAAGGTAACCCGACCGCACTGAACCAGACAGGCGTGCGGAGCTTCTGCTCGTTTGCAGATGCTGTAATCCGTTTTCAGGCGTCCGGCGGCGGTCTCCTGACCTGCCCCACCGCTACGCCTCCGCTCCAGTAGTCGAGTTCAACGACGCAGTCGTGCGAAAAGAGACATCGGAGAAATCCGATGTCCCTTTTTGTCTTAGCGCCGAGTGCTCGCCACTGCAATCAGTTCCAGGGGGTAAATTTAGGTGCTCCGTGACGGATCGAATGCGTTCTATCTGGCACAAATTGTCATGGTCGGACTGTTGTCGGTCATTGGTGCGCCTCGCTCCGCAACTGGAGACTAGTGACCGAAGTTCTGGTCAACGCGAGGAACAAGGGACTTGACGCGAAAGTGTTTGCTCCTTTCGTGCCTTAATCGCTTGGCCATCCACATGCCATAGTAAAAGTGGCTGGTAATCAAACCAGAAGAGATCGAAAACCGGAGACGAGGACATACTTTGAAGATTCGTACACAGAAGGGTTTTTCACTGATCGAATTGCTGATCGTCGTGGCGATCATTTTGATCATCGCCGCCATCGCGATCCCGAACTTGCTGCGTGCTCGTATCGCAGCCAACGAGTCCTCTGCGGTCTCGTCCGTTCGCACCGTCAACACTGCCGAAGTGAGCTACAACTCGGCTTATCCAACCAAGGGCTATTCGGACACCCTGGACGCTCTGGGTTCCGGCGGCACCTGCCCCACGCCTCCAACACAGGCTCAGTCTTGTCTGGTCGATGACGTACTCGCTATCACCAAGATCAAGACCGGTTACACCTTCACGTATCAGGTCGTGACGGGTCCGCCGAACCCAGCGTACTCGGTGGAAGGCAATCCGACTGTAACGAACCAGACCGGCGTGCGCAGCTTCTGCTCGTTTGCAGATGCTGTCATCCGTTTCCAGGCGTCCGGCGGCGGTCTCTTGACCTGCCCCACGGCTACGCCTCCGCTCCAGTAATACTGACGCTTCCACTAGGTCTGCAAGCATCAGGGGCATCGGCTCAGCCGATGCCCCTTTTGTCTTTTTTCCAAGGTTATTTGTATCTCGAGTAGTTCCGACTGTTCTAGCTGACTGACACTTTATGTCAAGAGTACCTTACTAAGCGCGCGCAATGGACGCGAGAGATACAAGCGTCGTACTTCTTGGACTGAATCTAAAGGATTTACGGAGAATGCCGATCACAAATATGCCCGGGTGATTGGCCCTTAATGTGCGATAGCTAACATTGAGAAAGACAAGGTCGCAACTAACCATGCGGACGTCCACTACAAAAGGCTTTTCGTTAATCGAATTGTTAATTGTCGTGGCGATTATTCTGATTATTGCGGCGATTGCCATTCCCAACTTGCTGCGGGCAAGAATGTCAGCCAACGAATCTTCCGCTGCCGCTGCGATCCGGGCCATTACCACAGCCGAAACGGGCTATTTCAGCGCTTATCCAACCATCGGATATGCGGTTCAACTTCAAGATCTTGGACGGACCGAACCATGCATGCCGGCGCCTACGCACGCGTGCCTGTTAGACGACAACCTGGCTACCGCGATACCGGGAAGTGGCGGGCATAGTGGCTATTCGTTCTTGGCCACGGGAGTCGACCAGGGAGGCGGCGTTAACAGCGCCTATGTCGCCGGGGCCGCGCCGAACAGTCCAAGCATGACCGGAACCCGTGATTTCTGCGCACTCTCGGACGGCGTGTTGCACAGTCAGACGACGGCAGGCAGCGCTCCGGCGAGTACCATCGGCGTATGCCAGGCATACGCCATTGCACAATAAGTTTGGCCTAGTACCTGGGGGAGGGTACAAGCCGGAAATGAGCCCGGAAGAAATTCCGGGCTCTTTTCTTTTTGCGGTTCACGAAAAGTTCGCTCGCGGAAGTCCGAGCGGAGAACTCGCCGACGGTACGAAGGACCGTACTAACTTTGGTAACGGTTGCGAGCGTTGCAAAGGGTTTCATCCCCGGCAGAGCGAATTATAATTTTCTCGCCGCTCCGAGCGGCGTGACTGCCAATGTTTGCCATTGAAACCACCAATCTGGAAAAAACTTACGCCGTCGGTTTCTGGCGAAAGAAACCACGGATTGCGCTTCGTCCGCTGAATCTGACCGTTCAGGAAGGCGAAGTATTCGGTTTTCTGGGGCCCAACGGCGCGGGTAAAACCACCACCCTGAAACTCCTTATGGGACTGGTTTTCCCGACCAGCGGATCGGCGCGGATCCTGGGCATGGATGTGGACGACGCGCGCGTGAAAGCGCAAATTGGATTCCTGCCCGAACAGCCCTATTTCTACGACTACCTGACTGCGAAAGAACTGCTGGAATACTACGCGCAGCTTTCGGGAGTGCCCGCGAAAGAACGTTCCGCGCGCGTCGACAAGATGCTTTCGCGGGTTGGGCTGGCCGACGCCGCCCGCACCCAGTTGCGCAAATTTTCCAAAGGTATGTTGCAGCGCGTCGGACTCGCGCAAGCGGTCCTGCACGATCCGAAACTGGTTTTCCTCGATGAGCCCATGTCGGGCCTCGATCCCATGGGACGCCGCGAAGTCCGCGAACTCATCCAGCAATTGCAGCACGAGGGGAAAACGGTTTTCTTCTCGACCCACATTCTTTCCGATGCCGAAGCGCTCTGCGACCGCGTAGCCGTAATTTACAAAGGCGAATTGCGCGGTGTGGGCGCGGTGGCCGATCTTACCTCGCATATCCAGGGTAAAGTCGAAATCATTTTCGCCGGACGAACGGTACCGCCTTCCCTGGCGAGCTTGGGGGCAGAGACGCACGTCAGCGGGGACGTGGTCCGGGCGGTAGTTTCCGCGGAACATCAGGATGCCGCGCTTGAAATTCTACGCCGCGAAAAACTTCGCCTGATTTCGTTGACTCCGGTTCGTCATTCGCTCGAAGAGTATTACGTGGAAAAGCTACAGCCACAGGAAAATCGCAAGGGGGTGGGAGCATGAACACGCGAATCGCTCACATCGCTTTCAACACTTTTCGCGAAGCAGTCCGCGACCGCGTTCTGTATAACCTGGTCGCCTTCGCCCTGCTGCTGTCAGGCGCGGCGATTCTCGTCGGACAGATTTCCATCGACATTGAACGTTTGGTCGTCGTTAACCTTGGACTGACCGCGGTCACACTTTTCGGCGTGGTGATTGCGATCTTCATCGGCATCGGGCTGGTGTCGAAGGAAATCGAAAAACGCACGCTCTACACCGTGCTCTCGCGGCCCGTGCGCCGATGGGAATTCGTGGTCGGCAAATTCTTCGGCCTGACCGGTACGCTGGTGGTGAATACGTTCTTCATGGCGATCGGCGTGTTTCTGGCGCTGCTGTACGTTGCCCACCGGATACAGCTGTCTGACCTGGGAATTCTGACCGCACTGTATTTCATCGTGCTCCAGTTTTTTATGGTGTGCGCTCTGGCGCTTCTGTTTTCCTCGTTTTCGTCGCCGATGCTTGCGGCCGTGTTCACTTTCGCGCTGTTCGTGATCGGAAACCTCTCCGAAGACCTGCGGGGCGTGGCAGCGGTCGCCAAGGGCGTGTCCGGTTGGATCGCCACGGCCGTCGCCTACATCGTGCCCAACTTCGCGGCCCTGAACGTAGCCAACCAGGTAGCGCACGGCGAAACGATCGCCGGACGCCTGATCGTTTACAACAGCCTGTATAGCCTGCTGTATTCCGCCATGGCGATTTCGGGGGCGGTGTTGATTTTCCAACGCCGAAACCTGAAATGAACTCGACCCGACGGGTAACAATCGCAGCTTCCGTCATTCTGTTGTTCACCATTTGCGGCACCGTGGCCGCACTGCGCGCGCTCGACCGCATGCGCTCCGGCTCAACTTTTCGGGAAGTGCTGTATATCAGTTCTCCGAAAGCAGTCCAACGCATGAGCCTGGGATACACAGGCCTAGTCGCCGACCTGTACTGGACCAGGGCGGTGCAGTATTTTGGCTCGCAGCATCACCAACATTCTCGCGACTTTCATTTGCTCGCGCCTCTGCTGACGCTCGCTACGCACCTCGATCCCAAACTGACGCCCGCGTATGAGTTTGGCAACAACTTTCTGGCGCCGGCTCCGCCCAATGGCGCCGGAGAGCCGCAGCAGGCAATCGCGATTGCCGAATATGGCATTGAACACAACCCCAACAACTGGAAGCTCTATTACGGGTTGGGCTTCATTTACTACACCGAACTGAAGGACTATTCGAAAGCCGCAGAAGCCTTCTCGCGCGGCGCAGACGTGCCCGGCGCGCATCCCTTTTTGCGGATCCTGGCAGCTCGCATGGCCCAGCACGCCGGGGAATTTGAAACCGCCCGCATGTTGTGGACTACCACTCTCCAGACCAGCCCAGCCAAGGATATCCAGCGCAACGCGACCGACCACCTGCGCGCACTGCGGGTGGATGAGGATGTGACGCATCTGGAAAAATTGGTGGACCTCTATCGCCAGCAATACGGGCTACAGCCACAAAGTATCGTCGAACTGGTGCGGGCGGGACTGCTGGATGCCGTTCCCGTGGACCCCACCGGGCAGCCCTATAAGATCACTCCAGATGGACGCGTCGAAGTGCGTAATCCCGACGACATTCTCTACATCACCAAAGGGACTCCGCCGAATTACGAGCCTCCGCGCCCGAAGCCGGACACGCAGAAGTAAGCGCCATCTCCTCCAGCAGGCCGCCTTCCGCACGTTGGCCGTGCATCCGAAGAGTCAACGTCCCCAGCCGATTTGCTAGCATGCAGCGTGCTCAGTTTTTCTCAACAGCTATGGCAAGCTGTTTCTGAACGATGGCGGGAGAAATCCGCCCGCGGCAATGCTCTGTCGGCCGCTGCAGATATTTTGCGTGCGTTCGCCAGCTTCCTCCGCGACTCTACTCCCGAACGCCGCCGCAGCCGCTACGGAGACATGGACTACGACTGGGAGCACCGTGTCGACACCACCAGCGGATCGGTAGGCTGGCGGGAGCGGTTGCTCGGCGTGTTTCACTCGCCGTACCAGCCGACGGACGCCGCCCTGTTTCGGGAAATGATGCATGGTTTGCCGATCGACTTCACACAATTCACCTTCATCGACATTGGATCGGGCAAAGGTCGAACGCTGCTGATGGCGTCGGAATACCCGTTTCGCAGCATTGTCGGCGTCGAGATTTTGCCCGGCTTGCACGAAGTTGCGCAACAGAACATCACCGTGTACGAGAGCTCCACAGCGGGAGAACGGATCCAGGCGATCTGGATGGACGCAGCCGATTATGTGTTTCCGGAACAACCGCTCTTAGTGTATTTGTTCAATCCGCTGCCGGAAGCGTGCCTCCGAAAAACGCTTCAGCATTTAGAAGATTCGCTGATGCAAAGCCCACGCGAAGCATGGATCGTTTACCACAACCCGCTGCTGGAAGCGATATTGGAGCGATCAAGAATCCTGCTGCGAGTTACGAGCACTCCGCAATATGCGATCTACCGGACCGGCGCCAATTAGTTGGTGATGCGGGGATCCGGCACGTATTCAAAAGTGACGAGCGCGTCCCGGTAGTCGAGCTTGATCTTTAGCAGGTTCAACATTGCGAATCCCAGTGTGCCCGAGACTTCCGTTCCAACGTCGCGGCTCAATCGAGAAAAATCGAAGGCCACCATCTCGTCGTGCTTCTGGCGCAAACCTCCGAATTCCAGAAATACGGTACTGGCTTCGTAAACCTTGTTTACTTTTCCGCTGATTCCCTTGACGGTGTAATCGTCTCTCTCGTGGAGCTTGGTGACCGCCCGCGCTGCGTCGGGCGTGATCGCGTTGTTCCAGGCACCGGAATCAATCAGAAAAAGCTTGCCCGGGTTTTCGTTTACCTTGGTGGGCACAAAGAGCATGTGACCAAACCGGTAGACGCGGGTGTACGAACTCATCTCAGGAGCGATGTAGCGGTCGTAGAACTTGCGTTGCGCCGCCGGCTTGGCTGGTGCCGCGGGCTCGTCGGATTTCTTGGTACCACCGTCTGCGTCCGATTCGTCGTCCGGGTCTCGTACCAGGGACGCTTTCACTGGCGTCTCCCCCGGACGGGGAGGCAGCTGGCGAAGACTCATCTTGCGACTGGGAAAGTCGAGCTCGATAAGAAATTTCTGGAACACGTCCGCGCCGATGAGCCCTTCCTCTTCCGCGACCGAGCGGCGCTCCACAACCTCTACGGTGCAGTCCCGAAACTCCAGGTTCCCAACCCGAATGGAATCGGCGTGCCCCGCATAAGCGTCAGCTTCCCCCTTGTCGCCAATGCCTCCGAGGTGGATGCCGGCAATTTTCTGAACGCCCGCGCGGCTGGCGAGCTTGCGGTTAATGACAATTCCACCCGCGCCAGTGTCCAGCATCAGCTTCGATTTCTGTCCGTTGATGATCACCGGAAGCCCCAGCCCGCGGAGGTGATACGCATCTGCCAGCAGAGGCAGCAATTCCGTCTCGGTCGCATTCACGTCCGATACCAGACGGCAACTGCTATACGGTTGAGCTTCCCGTGCCTTCAGCACACCCAGATAGTCAGTCATGTGGCGCCGCGCTTCCGCGTCGTCGCCGTTGGGCTGTTCGAGATACGATTCGAGAAATTGAATTCGTTCAGGACGGGAGAGTGTAGCCATCCATTGCTTCTTGATGTCGGGGTCACCGGGATCAAGCTGATGAGCCATACCGATAAACCGGTGTTCCCGCGCGTACATGGCGATCGCCGCCGACACATGGGCCAGGCCCAAATACGCTCGGGCACTGGCATGGCCGGAGTTGATGAGTTCTACGTAAGTCTTTTCCGCCTCCGGAATCCTGCCTTGCCGAAAGAGCAGTTCCCCCTGCACGACTTTCAGGTCGGAATCGGAGGGCAGAACCTGCAAAGCCTTTTGGAGTTGGCTGTCCGCATCTCCGACGCGGTTCTGTTTCAGATAGGAACGAACAATCCCCGAGTAAGCTTCTGCCGACTGTGGATTCCCTTGCAGCACATCGTTGTATCTGGCTACTGCTTTCTCGAAATCGCCGTGCAGGTAGAACTCTTGCGCCTCCCGGAGAGGCGCCGCAGGCTGGGTAGGAACGCTGGGGGCAGGTTTCGCTTCCTGCGCGACGGCCGGCAACACGCAAGCGAGGCCCGCCAAAAACAACAGTGCGGTTTTGGTGAATTGCATCATAAAAGAATGAGCAGTCTGCCACGCTCAGGAATCATACTCAAGTACGAATGGCATGGCACCACTCGACACCGATGACCGAAGTTTTACTCACTCTTAACGTCGATTCCGTTCGAACGAGGATAAAATCAGAAACTTGGGCCAAGTGAAGCTGAGACTCGGGATATCCTGCTGGCTTATCGTGCTGGCGTCCACTCTGACTGCCCAGGATATTGACGTCCATCAGATCGCCCAGGCCGTCGACCAGCACTACAACCACCTCCGCACTTTGCAAACCCAGTTTACGGAGATCTATCGAGGAGACGGCGCGGAACGAACAGAGTCTGGAACCCTGTGGCTCAAAAAGCCGCGCAAGATGCGCTGGGAATACCGTTCTCCGAGGGAGAAGCTTTTCGTAAGCGACGGCAAGAGCGTCTGGTTCTATCTGCCGGCGGAAAAGCAGTTGCGGAGGACCGATTTCAGGAAGCTAAACGACCTCCGCTCTCCGATTGCGTTCCTTCTTGGTAAAACTAAATTGGAGAATGAGTTACAGGGATTGTCGAAGGTTGTAGATCAAGCTCCGCTTAGCCCTGCGAATACGCTGCTTCGGGGTGTTCCCAAGGCGATGGCGGACCGGATCAGCGAAGTGTTGCTGGAGGTCACGTCGTCCAGCCACCTGGCGCGCATCGTACTCACAGAAGTAGACGGTGCCTCAACCGAATTTCGCTTCGCGAATCCGAAAGAGGATTTGGCGGTAAACGATCAGCTGTTCGATTTCAGGCCGCCGGCAGGAGTCGAAACGATCGAGGGCAACCTGGCACCATAGCTTTGCGGTAGGCCCGCCAGTTACTTGCGTACCAACGGGGTGTGAGGTACGGTAACTGCTTGCGTAGTCGAGTGTTACACTTGCGTTAAGGCACTGGATCGAGACCATAGTCATGGCTGAATTCCTGGTCAAAATCGCCGACGAACAGGGCCACCTGCGAGAGCAGGTTGAGCACGGCTACTCCGAGGCCGAAGTGCAGGACCGCTACACCCAGCAGGGCTACCTGGTGTACTGGGTGAAACCGCGCAGCCTCCTGAGCCCCGGCGGCCTGGCTCGTCGCAGCAGACTCAAAGCAGCGACTTTTCTTGTCTTCAATCAGCAGTTCCTGACCTTGATGAAGGCTGGACTGCCGATCCTGACGTCGCTTGACCTGCTCATCAAGCGGCAGCGCGACAAGTTCCTGCTGCAATTGCTGGAGAACGTCCGCGAACGGGTAAAGGGCGGCGAGCTACTCTCGGACGCCTTTGCAGCACAACGCGTTTTCCCCAAGATTTACACGACAACTTTGCTGGCCGGCGAGAAGAGCGGCAACATGGAAGAAGTGCTCTCCCGCTACATCTCCTACCAGCGGTTGGCACAGACTTTCCGCAAGAAGCTGGCGGTTTCGCTGGTGTATCCGGCGCTGCTGATTTCGGTAGTCACCGTGATGCTGATTTTCCTCGTCACCTATGTCGTACCGAAATTTGCCGACCTGTTCAACAACCTCGGCGCGACCTTGCCCACGATTACCGTGTTCATGCTGGCCGTGGGCCTGAATGCCCAGAAGTATGCCTGGGCGGTTGTTGTGGTACTGGTGATCGGCCTCCCGCTATTTTGGCGCTGGAAACAGAGCGACCGTGGGGCGGAGCAGGTGGACAAGATGCTGCTTTCGCTTCCGGTGCTGGGCGACATCCGGCTTAAGTACCAGGTGGCAAATTTCTCGCGGATTCTGGCTACCTTGCTGCAGGGGGGACTTCCCCTTGTACCTGCCATGGAGACGGCTGGAGCGTCCGTGAGCAGCCGCCAGATGTTAAATGGGATCCTCCATGCCACGGAACGTGTCAAAGAAGGACAGAGCCTGGCTAAGAGCCTGGAAACAGAGAAAATCTTTCCCGACCTGGCGGTGGAAATGCTCGAAGTGGGTGAGTCGACGGGCGCTCTTCCCGCCATGTTGAGTTCGGTGGCAGAGTTTTACGAAGAAGACGTGCAGACCGCCCTCGGGGCGGCCATGGCATTGATAGAGCCATTGATTCTAATCGTGATGGCGGTTTTTGTCGGCGGGATATTGATTTCCCTTTATCTGCCGATCTTTACGCTGGGGTCCGGCATTCACTAGAGTCCGGCAACCGGTTTTGGAAGTACACTGGTAATGAGCATGGCCGAAAAGAAAACAGCTGTCGTGAATGGTGGCGCGAATGGCGGGCGATCTACGCCCGAAGTCGCTCCGGCAGGAGATGAACTGGACCGCGCGCGCGATATCGCACGACGCTACCGCTGCGAGTTCATCGACCTCAGCGACTTTCAGTTGCATCACGATCTGTTCGAAAAGATCCCCGTTCACCTGATGTTCCGCTACAACTTCGTTCCGCTCGAAGAGACCGCGGACGGGCGCCTGGCGATTGCGATCGCCGATCCCAGCCAGTTGATGATGATCGATGAGATCAGCCTGCTGCTCGGCAAACGCATCGTCACCAAGGTTTCGACGCTCAAGCAGATTTCGGAAATCCTCAAGAAGACCGAACAGTCCAAGCGCGTTCTGGAAGACGCCAGTGAAGGCTTTACGCTAGACGTGATCCGCGAAGATGAAGCCGGCAACGACGAAACGATTTCCATCGACAAACTGAGTACGGCGCAGGGCGACATGAGCCCGATCATCCGGCTCGTCGATACCACGATCTTCACCGCCCTCCAGCGGCGCGCCAGTGACATCCATATCGAAACCGGCGACAGTTCAGTGCTCATCAAGTTCCGTATCGATGGCGTACTCACGCACGCCATGGCGCCGATTGGCAAGGAACATCACTCGACCATCATTTCCCGTATCAAGGTCATGAGCGAGTTGGATATTTCCGAGCGTCGCGTCCCGCAGGACGGCCGTTTCCGCGTGAAGTACAACGGACGCGCCATCGACTTCCGCGTTTCCATCATGCCGTCGATTCACGGCGAAGATGCTGTGCTCCGCGTGCTCGACAAAGAGTCGATGAGCGAAAAGTTCAAAAAGCTCACGCTCGATGTGGTGGGTTTCGACGAACTCGACCTGCGCCGTTTCCGCCGTTATATCAAGGAACCATACGGCATGGTGCTGGTTACCGGGCCGACTGGCAGCGGCAAGACGACTACGCTTTATGCCGCAGTCAACGAAATCAAGAACGACGAAGACAAGATCATCACCATTGAAGACCCGGTCGAATACCAGTTGCGGGGGATCACGCAGATTCCGGTGAACGAGAAAAAAGGCCTGACGTTTGCCCGCGGATTGCGCTCGATTCTGCGTCACGATCCTGACAAGATCATGGTCGGCGAAATCCGCGACAACGAAACTGCGCAGATCGCCATCCAGTCGGCGCTGACCGGTCACCTGGTATTCACCACTGTGCACGCCAACAACGTCGTGGACGTGCTGGGACGCTTTCTCAACATGGGGGTGGAGCCTTACAACTTTGTTTCGGCGCTGAACTGCATATTGGCGCAACGACTCGTCCGCCTGATTTGCGAATCCTGCCGGACCGCTGTGCACTATCCGGCGGACGTGCTGGAAGCCAGCGGCCTCGATCCTGAACAGTGGGGACAGGTTCCCCTTTACGAAGGTCAGGGATGTATCGAATGTGCCGGTACAGGTTTCAAGGGGCGTACCGCAATCCATGAACTTCTGGATTTGAGCGACCGCATTCGCGAGATGATCCTGGCCAAGAAATCGACCGCGGAAATTCGCCGCGGCGCGCGCGAAGAGGGGATGCGGTTCCTGCGCGAATCCGCGCTCGACAAAGTGCGCTCGGGGATGACGACTTTGAAGGAGATCAACAAGGTTACGTTTATCGAGACGTTCCGCTAGACCGGTTATGGATCGGATTGGCCAGTGGTCCATGCCCCGCACCCACCGAGGTAACTGTCCTCCTCATGACGGTACGGGATATCATGAGTTAGGGAGAGGGTTGCCGACGTGAATTTCCAGGAAGGGCGAGGTTTCACCTCTGCAATCTGACCTCTGACCTCTCACCTTTTCTATGACATCAAGCTCTAAATTCGGCGCCCGCCCAGCGCTCGCTTGCGAGATCGCCGCCGACCGTGTTCTGGCCGGCCGGTCCGCCGACGCTGGACGCATGGTCGAGATGTGTTCCGCGCGGGAACTCGCTCCGGGTACGGTCGTTCCCGACCTGATGGAACCCAACCTTCGAGACGGAACGGCTATCCGCCAGGCGATTGAGACAGCTCTCGGCGGCATCAGTTCGCGTTCGCGCGATGTGATTGCCATTCTTCCCGATACTGCCGTTCGCGTCGTATTGCTCGATTTCGAAACGCTTCCTTCGAAGGCCGAGGAAGCGGAAGCGGTGGTTCGCTTCCGTTTGAAAAAGTCCCTTCCCTTCAATCTTGACGATGCCCGCGTTTCTTATCACGCGCAAACGGGTGGAACGGGCATGCGCGCCATTGCGGCCGTCGTCCTAAACAGCGTCCTGCAGGAATATGAATCCGCATTTCGCGATGCTGGCTACAATCCGGGCGTCGTGATGCCGTCGATGCTGGCGGCGCTGGGAGCGGCAGATGCCGAGAAGCCGACGCTGGTTGTAAAAGTCGATGCCCGCTCAATTGGTATTGCGATTCTCGATCAGGACCAGGTGCTGTTATTCCGCACACTCGAAAACGTCCGCGGCGTGACCATCAGCGGCGAGCAGTTGGCTGAGGAAGTCTATCCATCCGTGGTGTTTTTTCAGGATACCTACAACCTGAACATTGACCGGATTTACGTTGCCGGACTGCCCGAAACGGTCGGAGCTGCGCCTGCCTTGAAAGCGCAGACCGGCGCGACGGTTGCGGAACTGGTTGCGGCATCGCAGATCGGCGCCGTCACGGGATCAGTGCCCCGCTGGCGGATGGCTGGCGTGGTAGGAGCGTTAATCGCATAGCATGCGCCTGAACATCAATCTCGCGACCCGGCCTTACGAAGATGCCCGCGAATTCTGGTCGCGCTGGGGACTGGGTGTGGGCGCGCTTGGCGTCGTAACCCTGATTCTGATCGGGCTTACAGTACAAGGTTGGGTCAAAGCAGGCAGGGACCGGCAAACTATCGGTCACCTGGAGGATCAGATTGCCGACCGCGATCGTGAACGCGCAGCGGCACAACAACTGCTCGAACTGCCCGTCAACCGCAGCACCCGCGACCAGTCGCAGTTTTTGAACGGATTGATCCAGCGCAAAGCTTTTTCGTGGACACGTGTCTTTGAAGACCTGGAAAAAGTGATGCCCAACAGCCTGCACGTGGTCGCCCTCAAACCGGAGTTGGACGATCAGAATCAGCTGGAACTCGAAATGAAAGTGGCGGCCGACAGTCGCGCCGGAGCGGTCGATCTCGTCCACCGCATGGAGGGATCGAAACACTTTCAGGGCGCCCAGTTGGTCCAGGAACAGAATTCCGAAACCGGCGGTGGCGGTGTTACCGCCACAATCGTCGCGATTTATATTCCCGACGCGCCGAACAGGAGTGGAAAGTAATGCCTGAACTACAAGGTTCACGACGGAAGTTGCAGATCGCGATCGCGGCCATGGTTCTGGCGGATCTGGTGGCGGTGGGAGTGCTCTTTTCTCCGCTCGTCGGATCGGCGGAATCGCGGCGCATCACCATGAGTGAGCTTTCGGTGGAATTGGCGAAGAAGACCCGTGAAGTCGCGCCGCTGAAGGGGATCGACCAGAAAATCATTCTCGCCAAGGGACAGATCGGCCAGTTCTACCAAGATCGGTTCCCGTCGCGCGACTCTGAACTCGCGGCGGAACTGGGAAAGATCGCTTCCGAGAACGGTGTGCGCATCCTCCAGGCAAAATACAAGCAGGAGGACGCCACCGAAGCCAGGATTGTTCCGACCGAAATCGAAGGAAATTTCTCGGGTGACTACCTGCAACTGGTACGTTTCATCAACGCGCTGGAGCGGTCGAAGCAGTTCTTCGCCGTCGACAGCATCAGCCTGGCAGGCGAAAGCACCGGGCCGGTCAAACTTGAAGTCAAGATGCACAGCTATCTACGTACAGGTGTTTAGTGGAACTGGGAGCTAAAAACCGGAAAGAAGTGATCGCCCTGATCGTGTTGGGCGTGATCGGGCTGATCACAACTGCGAGGTGGATATTCTCCTCGCCAGCGGCGCCCGCGGCCGCCGGAACCCAGATCGCAAGTTCCAGCCCAGCCAAACCCGCGATGCGGCGGAACTCTTCCGGGAAACTCGAGCGCGTGGTCGAGCCGCGCCTGGACCCCACTCTCGATCTGGATACCCTTCGCCAGAGCGAGCAGATCAAGTATGCGGGCAATGCGCGCAACATTTTCATGGCTGGCTCGGCGCCGGTCGACAACGGAACCACCGACCATCGCAAAAAAAAGCCTGAGCCGCCGCCGGTTTACGTGCCACCACCTCCGCCGCCCATCGAGCTGAAGTTTTTTGGTTTCGCGAGCAAACCCGGCGAGCCCAAGAGGATTTTTCTCTCGCATGGCGAAGACATCTTCATCGCCTCCGAAGGCGACATCGTGAACCGACGTTACCGCGTCCTGCATATCGCGCCCGCGTCCGTGGACATTGAAGACGTTCTCAACAACAACCGGCAAAGCATTCCGCTGACGCAAGGGTGATGAAATGCAGTTCCCTGTTCCCAGTTCTCAGTTCCCAGAAAACCTAGGCGACGGTGTGCAACTGAGAACTGAGAACCGAGAACTGAGAACTTCGACCCGCCAAAATTCCTGCCGCGGCTACATCCTGATCACCCTCATGCTCTTCATCACGCTGCTGGCCATGGCGGCGCTGGCTGTGTTACCGAAAATTGCGCAGCAGGCTCAGCGCGACCGCGAAGAAGAAATGCTGCACCGCGGCACGGAGTACATGAGGGCCATCAAGAAGTACTACAAGAAATTCGGACGCTACCCGTCGCGCGTAGAAGAACTGGAAAACACGAACCAGATTCGATTCCTCCGCAAACGCTTCAAGGATCCTCTGGTGACTGACGCCAAGGAGAAGGGTGAAAAGGATTTCAAATTTGTCCGTCAGGGCGACCCGATCCTCAACATGCTGGGCTTGGGGGGAGTCGGTCAGGGAGCAAGCGCGGGTGTGGGCCAGGGACTGAATCCGCAAGCTGCAGCGGCACTCGGACAGCAGTTGCAAACTGGAAAGCCGCCAGGAGGTGCAGGAGTCGCCGGAGTTTTGAATCAGATCACTAACAATCCGCTGGCGACTGGACTGCCCGGCCAGCAAAACCTCGGGACACAGACTCCCGCGACGGGCGATTCGGAAAATTCCGACACGCCGGCTGATGGAAAAACGGGCGATGCAAAATCCGCAGCGTCCTCCAACGACTCGGGCGCGCCGGGTGGACAGGTGTTTGGCGGTGGACCCATTTTGGGCGTTGCCAGCACCAGCAAGGCGAAGACGATCCGCGAATTCAACAAGAAGAACCACTACAACGAATGGGTCTTCATCTACGATCCCCAGTCCGATCGCGGCGGCCTTCTGAAAGGGCCAATCCAACCTGACGCCACCGGGCGCGGAATTGGCATCGGCCAGACTGGCGGTCCACAGGGTGTGATGCCGGGACAAGGACAGGGGTTAGGACAGGGACAGGGACAGGGCCAAGGCCTGGGCGGTCCGGGTCCAGGCCCGCAGGGCACTCCCCCTCAGCAACAACCTCCAGAGGACCAGTAGCCAGATCACGAAATCTGCGGACGCAAAAAAGCCCTGCTCCGAAGCAGGGCTTTTGATTTCTATCTGCGAAAAAGGTCAGCGATTTACGCCTGGAACGACGAACCGCAACCACAGGTGCTCTTCACGTTCGGGTTCTCGAACTTGAATCCCGCGCCCTCGAGAGTCTCGACGTAGTCGACGTTGCAACCTGCCAGATACATCAGGGAGGTGGCGTCCACGAACACTTTCAGGCCGTTCATCTCGAACACCTTGTCCATCATTCCGGCGCCGTTTTCAAAGGCCATGGAATATTGGAAGCCAGAGCATCCGCCACCCTGCACTGAAAGCCGCAATCCCGCGGGAACCGGGTTCTGTGAGGCCATAATTTCCTTCACTTTGGAAATGGCGCTCGGCGTGAGGGTAACCGGCGCAGTCTTCGGCTTTGCTTCCGGATTGAGTGCCGGCGTGTTGACCTCGGGTACGGTGGTGGTTGCCATCTGGGATATCTCCTTTGAAAACCTGATTATACCAAACTGTATCGTCTCGCCGGCAAGCACTATGAGA
>Ga0210402_10000833_pt1 | contig 33191 bp, 61 predicted proteins | sample IncBWC7MmetaG_FD_161055 | JGI IMG/M metagenome (GOLD analysis project Ga0210402, IMG submission 161055) | Forest soil microbial communities from Barre Woods Harvard Forest LTER site, Petersham, Massachusetts, United States - Inc-BW-C-7-M | ecosystem: Environmental > Terrestrial > Soil >...
AGGATATCGGGATGGGGGCGCTTGGTGGCGGCATCGCGGCGGGGGTCCAGCCGCTCACCAACGGCCTCGGCGATGCCATCTACAACGCCGACCCTGGGATGATCAGCAACGCGGGGGCGGACGCCCTATCAAGTGGCCTGGTCAAGGGCGGGATCGGCGCTGGCCTGGGGGCCCTATCAAACGGGTCGAACGGGGCGTTGGTCGGGGGACTTGGTGGAGCTACGGCCGGAAGCATCGGGAGTCTCACCGACAGCTCGGGCCTGGGTAAGCTAAGTGGTACAATAGCAGGAGGGCTTGCAAATAAATACCTGACGACCCCGGCGTCCCCAGGGCCATCACAAGTTCCAACGGCTGGACCATCACAAGTACCAGCAGCTCAAGGCGCCGTCCCGGCTGCCCAAGCGAACACCCAGCAAGTCATCCCCACGCTCCCGGCGCCCATGGCAACCACGACCCAGGGCCCGTCTGGGAACATCGGCCCCTACAGCGGTTATACCAATTCTGCGGGATTGGGATATCAACCCAGGCAGCAGGTTGACATGAGCGGCGTCGACTGGGCGCACTACGGTCAGGGACCAGAACAACAATTTTTCCAGCCGGCAGGCAGTACATGAATAACGCAGAACAACTCAAAGCAATCTACGCTGGCCCGTCATTTAAGTCGCGTGAACAGGTCGCGCGGTTTGACGCTGGCGGCAGCTACTACGACGCGGTCGCATTCGCGAATCCGGTCGCTGACCAGATGGGACTCATCGGCGGCGGTCCCGCACAAGAGCCCCTGTATCAGGGTCCTATTGCCGGCGGCAGCGCCGCGAGCGACCAACAAAACGGCGTGCCCACCGACCCGGCAGCGACCTCAGCGTCAAATGCGCCCATTGCGCCGCCTTCTTCGATCAGCACGAATCTCTTGACGAACTCGCAGCTAGGTAACTCCGGTAACCCAAATGCGGCAGCTGGCAGTGGCTCTGGCGGTATCGGCGGCATTCTGAACAGCATCGGCTCCAGCAACCTCCTGCCGGCTATCGTCGGTATCCTGAGCGCCGCTGGCCACGCAAAACAATCTGCCGCAGCCTCGAAACTTCCGTCGATGCCGGCGATGCCTGGCTTTAATTCACCGCTGCCGGCGCTCCCCGGCGCGAATGGTTCCAACGGCTTCGGCCCACCGGGCGGCTACAACTTTTCAAACTACCCTGGCGCAGGCGCCGGGACTGGATTTGCACCGCGCACGCAGGCGCCACCGCTCCCGATGTCGTCCTACTACACCTACGGCCAGGGGCCGGAGCACCAGTTCTTCACGCCAGTCAATCCGAATACTGGCGTCGCACCGCCGACCGGCAGCAAGAAGGGCGGCCGCGTCAAGAAATACGCCATAGGTGGCCTGAATACAGGTATGCAGGGACCGATCCGTCCCGCTCTCGGTGGGCCTCCGCCGATGGCGCGTCCTATGCCAATGCCCCAGCAGCCGCCTGGACCGCAGCCAATGACACGGCCAATGCTTCCGCCGCAGATGCCCGCACGCCCTGCGCCGGTCCCGACTATGCCGATGGCACGCCCTATGCCGCCGCCGATGGGAAATACGCAGCCAATGCCCATGAACCCTATGATGCGACGCGCGGATGGCGGTTCGACCGACAAGGGCACCGCTTACGCCAATACCTGGGGTCAGTACATCCCGCCGGTCTCCCAGAATCCGGCCCAGTCCAACGTGACCGGCGCCCCGGCGCGCGGCGCACTCTCGGACGCCATCCCGCATCGCACAATGGTTGGGCATGCCGGCGGCGGGCCGATGCCGCAGGGCCAGGGACCGCAAACCATGTCAAGGCACGTCAGGGGGCCCGGAGACGGGACTTCTGACAGTATCCCTGCCCGTCTTGCCAATGGCGAGTACGTCCTGTCTGCGGACGTCGTAAGCGGCCTGGGGAACGGTGATAACGGGTCTGGAGCAAAGAAGCTCGACGCCTTCGTCCACAACGTCCGGGTCCACAAGTCACAGAACGCATCCCAGGGCAAGCTCCCGGCGGACGCCAAACCAATTCCACACTACATGGGCGGTAATGTCTAATGGCCACTCAAGGCGGAGCCCTCGGCTTCCTCACGTCCGGCACCACGCCGGGCCAGTCCCAGCAAGAGAGCCAGAGCACAAGCGCATTGCCGAGCTGGTACACCGACTACACGCAGCAGATATTGAACTCTGCGGCGCAATGGAGTGCGGCCGGCTACCAGCCATACCAGGGCCCGCAAGTTGCAGCACAGAGCGACCTCACCAATGCGGCGGCGAATGCCTCCACGGGGATCGCGGGTGGCGCGGCGACGAATAACCAGACCGCGAGCAACCTCGTCAGCCAGGGTGTGGGTACAGTCAACAGCGCCATCGCCCCGGGACAGGGAGGCCTTTCAGCCGCATCTCCGTACCTGACTAGCGCGGCCGCGCCGTCGTACAATTCGGTTCAAGATTACATGAACCCCTACAACAAGAACGTCACGGACGCGATTGCTGCAGCGGGCGCCTCGAACTTCCAAAACAATATCATGCCGGCGCTCAATAGCTCCATCATCGGTGCAGGCAACATCACCGGGAACTCCACCGAAGGCGCCCAGCTGAAAGCGAACGCGGCCATGGGTGAGGAGCAGGCAGTCAGCGGCGCCCAAGCCGGGGCACTGCAATCCGGGTACGCCGGATCAATGACCGCAGCCCAGACCGATGCGGCGCGACAGGCGGCCCTAGCGGGTACTGCTGGTAGCCTCGGGACCCAGCAGCAGACAGCTGTCGAGAATGCGGGCACGGCTGGAATCAACGCGGGTGTCGCGCAGAGCAATATCGGCGCGCTCAACACGAACGAGCAGATCGCGGCCGGCCAGAACGAGAATACCTTCGGCAATCAGCAGCAGGGCGAAACCCAGGCCAACTACAACACGGCGCTGCAGAACTTCCAGGCCCAGAATAACTTCCCGCTCACCGGAGCGGCAGCTATGCAGGGTGCCCTTTCTGGGGTACAGGTACCGACCTCGACCACCAACTACGGCGCGAGCACCGGCACCCCGGCGACCATCGGCAACTCGCCGATCCAGACTATCGGCGGCGCCTTAAGCGGACTGAGCGCATCGAATATGCCCAATCCAAATGGTGCCCTGACCTCGACCTATGACCCAGTCACCGGGACGTATCACTAATGGCTGAACCCAAACAGAACGTCGACAGCAACGGCGTCCTCGACGACGAGACTGCCGACCCCAGCGAGAACACGAACGCACCGGACCCGCTGCTAGGTGAGGCCGCGCGCTCTGGCGCGCTCTCTACGCCAGCTCCTGGCTCAGCCGCTGACCAGCAGGCTCGTGTCCAGAGTAATAGGTCTGCGATGAAGGAATTGCAGAACCAGTACGGCAACATACAATCCGGTATAAGCGGCTCGTTCCAGGCGGAACAGAAGGCCCTCGAAGCGGCCCGTGATCGATTGCTGCAGAATAACCCATACATGCCCAGTGATAAGGAACTGGCGCTACAGCAGGCGGCTGCGTGGGGTGGCGCGCGTGACAGCGCCGGGCGATTCGACCCGTCCGCAATCAGCGCATCGAAAGCTAGTGGCATGGCGCAACAACGCGAGGCTGAGCAGAAGAAGCAGGAACTCTTGAATCAGTACGGGATACAGATCCCACAGGCCCAACTCGGGCAATACAACGCGATGGGTAACTCACTCATCCAGCGTATGCGTATCCAGCAGGCGGCGGATACCAGTGCCGAGAACTCGAACGCGAACACCACGAAGGCGAACAATGCCATCGCGGCGCATGGCGCGAACTCCGCGAACGGCATGGTGTTCAATCCCCAGAAACCAAATCCAGACGGCACGACTGGCGGCCTGGAGTACCATCCCGAGGTTGTCAAGGCTAACGCTGATGCGGCCGCGCTTAAGGCTAAGGAAGTACAGGCGGCGAAGCTCGCTGGCTCGGCTCTATCCGCCGGCAGCATGGACCCCGCTCAAATTGACTTCGCGGCAACGTGGTTGCACGACAAGGGCACCATGCCCCCGGGCTACCAGACCCGCATGATGAACGGCGGCGTGAACCCGGTCACCACGATGATCTACAAGGCCATGGCGGCGAAGTACCCCAACGAGAGCGCGAGCCAAGTCATCGCCGGCCAGGGTATGATCGCGGCGAGTCAGAAAGTCCTCCAGGATTACCAGACTGGGGCGACGTCGAAGGACCTCAACAAGCTCAATACGGCTGTGCAGCATATCAGCGTCTTGAACCCGGCAATCGACGCACTCAACAACGGCCCGGTGTCGTTCCTGAACACCATCGGGAACACCTGGAACCAGAAGATCATGGGTAAGCCGGCGCCGACCGACTTCAACGGCGTTAGGGACTTCGTGGTCGGCGAAATCAGCAAGGCCGTGCTGCCGAACGGCGGCGGCGAGCGCGAACGCGAGGCACTGGCTGCATCGGCCAGCTCGGCGAATAGTCCCGCAGCTCTCAAGAGTATCGTCCAGAAGTGGCAGCAGCTACTCGCCGGCAAGACGCTCGCAACCGAGAATCAGTGGAACAGCGGCACGATGGACCCGAGTACAGGCAAGCCACGTTTTGGTACTTTCCAGGACAAGTTCCTCATGCCGGAGACAGTTAAGGCCCTCGGTAGGCAACCCAGCGCGGTACCACAGACAGGGGCCTCACCCAATCCAGGTCAAAATGCCGCGCCGGCCACGCCACCCCCGAAGAACGCCCAAGGATGGATGCTACATCATGACGCACAGGGTAACATGGCGTACGTGTCTCCAGACGGCAAGCAATTCACCCCGGTGAAATAATGGGCTTCGACCTGTCCACCGCTCAGCCGGTGGCCGCACCAGCATTCGACCTCTCAACAGCAAAGCCAGTTGGCGCAGTTCCACTTGGGCAGGAAGTCCCGCGCCCGGGTGCCGGCTACGAGCAATCCGCGCCGCACACTACGGCCCCTCACCTGGGTATGCACAACCCAGTGGTAGCGGTCGGCGAGACGGCCGCGCACCTGGGGTCCGCCGCCCTATCGATGCCCGTTTCCGGTATAGCTGGAATTGTTGCGCAGCACCTCAGTAACTCTGGATGGAATGTAGACCCCGAGGAAGTGATCAACTGGGTCCAGCAACACGGCACTTATCAACCAAGCACCGAGGGTGGCAAGGCTGTCACCGGGGCAGTCAATAAGGTATTCGGTGTCGTACCGAAGGTCGCCAACTGGGCCGGCGAACATGTTACTGATGCCGCGCAAGCGGCCGGGGCATCCCCGGAGGTAGCAGCAGGCGCAGGAGCTACCGCGAATACTGTGATCCAGGCATTACCCATGGCCCTGGGTGCCAAGGTCGCCCCGGCAGTCGATGCCGTTGGGCGCGGGGTGATGAAAATTCCCGGGGCGCAGACGGTCGCCGACTACGTCAACCCCACTGGCGCGGCCAATCGCCTGATCAAGCAGTACGCCGGTACACCGGCAGACCAGGCCGAGGCGGCTGCGGCCATCGACCTGCACAAGGCCGGGCAATCAGGTGCACTCGCGGCTAAATACGGCTACCAGCCAACTACCGCCGAGGTTGCGCAGAATACAGGTCTCGCGCAGATGGAACGCACGCTGCGTAATCAGACCGACACCGCGCCGCCGCTCAATACACGCACCAAGGAGAACAACGCCGCCACCGGCTCGAACCTCCAGGCCCTGACCGTGGACGAAAAGGGACGCAACGCCGAGGCACTTGAGAATCTACGCGATACTGCCTCGAAGGCCGCCTACGAGAACGCCTTGAGTAATCCAGTCAATGCCGTACCAACAACGCCAGCGATGTCTGCGGCGACGCCCAGTATAGACACCGCCGCTGCTGCGGCGCCTCCCGGTGCTGCTTCAGCTGGGTTAAGTCCGGTGGGTCAAAGACTACAGGAAGTTATGCAGCGGCCGGCGATGGTTGACGCGATACAGGCCGCAAAACGCGAGGCAGGGAACCGTGGGGTGAAACTCGATGAGAACAATTTAATCCAGAATTTGCACTTCGCCAAGATGGCACTGGACGGCCAGATCAGCACCGCCGTGCGCTCGGGGAACAACGTCACCGCCGCCGGCCTGATGGATACCAAGACCACACTCCTCGGGGTAATTAACGACCTGAGCCCTGACTATGCCGCAGCGAGCGTACAGCACCATGCATTGAGCGCACCATTGAATAGGGTGCAGGTCGGCGAGGCCCTGAAGAACAAATACACCAGCGGGATGAACGACGCGAGTGGCACCGGCAGCACGCCGTCTACATTTGTGAACGCCGTCACACGCAACGGGGATCAGACTGCACGCGGGGCAACTGGTTTTAATGGTTCGACGCTGGAAAACACACTGAGCGCCGGGGATCTTGAGAGTCTTCGAGCGGTTACCGAACACCTGGGGCGCCAGAACTATGCACAAAATGCTGGTCGTGGGGTTGGATCGAATACGGCGCAGAATCTGGCGAATGACCAGGCCCTGGAGGATGTCGGCAGCCTACGCGCAGGCCTGGGCCCAGTGGGTAACCTGGTGGTTGGTCTACATCATCCGGGTGTAGCACTCGCCGACGCATTCCTCGGGAACCGCGCCCGCGCGGCGACCCGTAACCGTCTCACACAGATGGCACTCAATCCGCAGGCAGCCGCTGCCGCACTACGCGCCGCACGCCCATCAGCGGTGAACGCGCTGCCGCCGCAGGTTACCGCTCCCGCTGCAATTGGCGCAGTCGCCGCGAGTCAGCAGCAGTAATCAGGTCCATATGGACCGCGTGGGCGCCCGCGAGAATCAACACGGCAGCAATAATGCCGCCGGCAATCTGTAGTACAAGTATCACAGGAATCTCCTTATGCTTGATCGTCTCGTAGATACTCTACTACAGTTCATCGAACTATTCAAGTTCTGGACCGTAGTCCCGCAGTACGAGCAGGGTGTCCTGCTGCGCCTGGGCAAGTTCGTCACCGTCGTCGAGCCAGGCTTTAGGTTCGTCTGGCCGCTTGGCATTGATCACGTCGCGACCGAGGTGGTGGTCATGCAGACCAAGAGCCTTGGGAATCTATCTACCACGACGAAGGACAACAAGAGCGTCGGCTTCGAGTGCATCATCACCTACAAGATAAACGACATTCAGAAGGCGCTCCTCTCGGTAGACCGCGTGGATGACGCTATCGTGGATGCGTGCCAGGGTATCGTCGGGATGATGGTATCAAGCATGACTCTCGCGGAACTTATGAACGCCGAGCAGACCACGGAGAAGTTATCTCTGGCGTGTCGCAAGCGTGGCTGGCGCTACGGCGTCGAGATCCTAACGGCCCAGCTCGCGGGGGTGAGTTTGGTGCGTAATATCCGCCTTCTGGGTGACTACTATCACGGCAAACGCGCGTGACGACAAACCATACTCGATAGAGTACAATGTGGATACCACAGTCACCATCAAGAGCATCCATTGAAGCACTCGCATAATCACGTCGGACGCCGCCATCTCATCATCCCAGACCCCCAGACCCGCCCCGGAGTACCGCTTGACCACCTCGACTGGGTCGCCCAAGCCATCGTGGACTACGAGCCTGATGTGGTGGCGCACATCGGGGACCACTGGGATATGCCGTCGCTCAACGGACACGAAAAAAAGGGCTCCTTCGAGTTGGAGGGCGCGCGCTACGCAGACGATATCGCGGTGGGGAATGAAGCACTCAATCGCATTAGCGCGCCTGGCTTTAAGGAAGCTAAACGACAGTCGCGGAATCTCAAACGAAAGTGGGACCCGCGATGGGACTTCTTCTTCGGTAACCACGAGAATCGTGCGGAGAGGGCAGCTAACGAGAACCCTACGCTCATTGGATCTATCGGCGTACACGATATGCTTACTCCTGGGTGGAAGCGTCACGATTTCCTTAAGAGGGTTTGGATCGATGGGATCGTCTATAGTCACTACTTCCAAGGTCAAAACAGCAGCTTCCCGGTCGGCGGGACCATCGACAACCGACTCAACAAAATAGGGGACTCCTTTGTTCAGGGCCATCAGCAGGGCTTTATGTACGGCAATCGTGTGTACCCTACTGGCCGGATGCGGCACGGTCTCGTGGCTGGGTCCTGCTATCTGCACGCTGAGGATTACAAAGGGAAGCAGGGAAATAACCATTTCCGTGGGATCGTCGTCCTCAACGAGGTCGTCGATGGGGACTACTGTGTGATGCCTCTGAGCCTAAAATACCTCTGTATGAGGTACGAAGGTATTCCGTTAATCCAATACATGGAGAAAAAGTACAAGAAGCAAAATTGGGAACACCTGGAAACATGAATCCACATCACTATCAAGGTACGTCATGTAAGAACGGCCACGATGGCATGCGGTACGTTTCCAGCGGTAATTGCGTTACCTGCGCGACTTCACGCGATAAATCGCCAGACGCATTGAAACGTAAATGCGCAGCGGCGATGGCATGGCAAAAGGCGAATCCAGAACGCCGGAAAATCAATGCCAACGCACACACTGATCGTCAAAGGCGGTCTAAGTTTCCTCCCACCAGGCCCGTACCACCAAATTGCGAATGTTGCACCAGACCATTCGTCAATACTCCGCATTTAGATCACGATCATACCACCGGTAAATTCCGTGGATGGCTTTGCCATCTATGTAATACCGGGATTGGTAAGCTCGGCGACAACAAAGAAGGCGTTCAACGCGCCCTAGACTACCTCAATGGCAACCTCTGACGACGACCTCCTACAACGCTATGCTGACCCAGAAGCAGACCCCGACTACCAAGCGAACCTGGCAGGCGTCGGGCAGCTTGCGGCCTCGGCTGCCACTGGCATTGGCGCTCAGTCTCTGCGCGGCCTTGCCATGCTCCAGGGACAGAATGCCGACTTCCACGGCGTCCCCCTGGGGGACGAGGGTCAACGTCTATTGCGCGCCGCTGCGCCCGGCTTCGCGCCAGTCACCAATCTTGCCAACTCGGTTGCCGACACCTACGGGAAGAGCGTCGAATCAAACGCCGGGTTGGCCTCTCGCTATCTCGGGGCACCCGCTGGAGCAACTGTTGCCGCTGCTGGCGCAGTACTGCCAAACTTCGTTGGGCCGGCCGGAGAAGAGAAAGCTATCGCCGACGCAGCTGCGGAGAGCATTGCGCACGCGGCGCCAGGTAGGGTCCTCGACGGTCTGACTCCTTCCGCGCTTGAGCGCGAGGGAGTTGCGGCGACACGCGGCGCGGAGCCACCCGAACCGCCTGGTGGCATCACGTATTCGATCAGCAAGGCCACCGATGTAGGGCATCCTACGGCTGGTCTCATCGGTTTCCATCCCGACGCGTTCGTATCCGATGCGCACACCACGGACGGTGAACACGTCGGCCGCATCGTGATGGAGCCATCCGCAGACGGCTCGATGCTGATCAGTCGCGGGGGCGGCAACGGCATGATGGAGTGGGGGAACGACGCCATCGTCCACCCCGACTACCGGGGCCAGGGCATCGGCCCGAACCTCGTCCAGAACGGGATCGATCACGCGCACCTGAACGGCATGGACTTCGGGTCGGATACGAAGCTGTCCCAGGGCGGCCTGAACATGTACAAGAAGCTCGAAAGCGAGGGCTACCCGCTCGACTACAACCCGACAGTTGTCACTGAAGGTGACCCGCAGAACGGGGGCTACTATGCCTCGCAGAACGGCCAGCCCGCCGTCGTTGTACGCCAGCCGATCCACGCCGACGACGCCCACCCGGACGAGACCCCGGCACCCCAAGCCTCGGGGTGGATACAGAACCAGGCGGGCGAGGCCGGCATGCCAAGCTACCCGGGGGACGGCTCGATGCTAAACATTGGCCTGCACCAGGGGCAGGAAGGGCAACCTGGGTTCCGTCAAATGAGCCCCCAGGAAGCACAGGGTGCGGTTGAGTCTACTGGAGCGGGGGTAACAAAGGTCTCCCTCCTGACGCCGCAGCAGCACGGCGTATCCGAACCTACGGCGGTGCTCAGTACAGACCGGGCGCTCTCTGAGCCTGAGATGCAGCATGTGCTGGCGCAGACTCAACAGTCAGCCATCCCGCAGCGCACCAATAATGGCGTGGAGTCCATGCACATTGCTCCCGGGCATGAAGAAATAGCACAGCGCGAGGGATGGGATAAATTCAACCCCGCGTACTTTCGTGACCACGACGGCAATACGGCACCCACGGGCTCGACGCACAGCGGTTCCAGCGGCGATCTCACCCCACCCGATACTACCCTAGCGGGTACCCCACAGGTCGCCCCGGAGGCGCACGCGCTGGCCGACTACGTGGCCGATAACGGGGGCGTGACCTACCACCCCGGGACCGGGGACCTGAACCCGCCCGGGAGCGTCCACGTACCGGACAGGGGTAGCTCGGTGTCGCTCGACCACAAGCCCAGCCCGGACGAGGTACACGACTTCATGATGCAGAACCAGGAGGCGCTTACCAGTGGCTCGGTGCTGCACATCGAATCCGATGGCGCCGGCAATCACTTCATGCACGTCGGCGAGCACGACCCGCTCGCCCAGGAGCCGCCCGCACACGAGGCGGAGTACCTGGCAGACAATAAGGGCTACGCCGCGAACCAGAAGGTCAGCGGCCAGGTGGGCTCCAGGCCGATAGGGGAGTACGAACAGAGCCTCACGCATCCCACGCCGCGCACTGAATGGACTCACGGGCAGCCTACTGTGAATGTGGCGCAAGGGCGCGAGCTTCATACCCCCGGCGTCTACGGTGACCCGAAGGCCGTGGTCGACGAGGCTGCGGCGCTCGCCGCGCAGAGTCCCGAGAACCCGATGATGCGGCGCCTCTTCGGGGTGACCCGCAAGGACCTCGCCGATATCGGCGCCGGGCGCCAGGGGAACCTCCTCGGGCAGCCGCAGGGTATCAAGGGGAACCCTTCTGGGTCTGAAGCGGTACAGAACGTGATGACGCCGCAGAACGCCCAGCGACTGGTTGACGCACTGGAGTACGCGAAGACTAAGCCGGAGCTGGCGCACGGCATGATGGGCTGGTACGTGATGGACCCCGCCTACCGGCGCATCGAGCAGTTGACCGGTGACCCAGAGCAGGCGAAGCAGATATGGGACCAACTCAATTCATTCTCGGCAATCAGCTCACCGCAGACACCCGTCGACCGGGAGCTTGAGGTAGCGGGCACCGCGCACTGGCTGAAGAACAGCGGCCGGTGGTCTGACTACGAGAGGATGGCGGACGCCGCGAAGCACAGCCAGAACCCCCAGGACATGCAGGATCTGATGACGCACATCTACCACAACAACCAGAACGTGCCGGCGATGAACCGCTACAACGAGCGCGGGGTGATAGGCAGCGTCCCAATGCAGGCGCCGAAGGCGTACACCTACGGAGAGGCGTCAAACGTCCCGGAGATTGGCCACCAGACTATGACACCAGTGGGGGACACACACTTCGCTGGAGCCATGGGTCTACTCGATACAAGGACGCGCGCGGACCCGAAGGGGAGTCTGAAAACTGAAGAACTGCAAACGCTCGCCCCGTGGTTTCGCAGTCAAGTAGCAGATCGAGCAGGCATGGAGTCGGTACCGGCCCAGGCCCTTCTGTGGGGTATCTATGCTCCACAAACTGGCGTACGCTCGGGTATCGGAATGCCGAAATTAGAGCTGATGACGAAGGAAATCGAGAACGTGGCACAGCGCTACGGGATCAGCCCGGAGGAAGCTCGCGATCATTATTTGCTGGGGACGAGGCCTCAGTAGCCGGCGACAGAATAGCACGGAACACGAAGTTCCCGTGAACTTTGTCGACGCTCACTTCAAGTTCGGTTCCCTGGGGAACTGATTCCAGTGCCGTGAATGGCACCGATAGCGTCAGGTCATCCTGCTGTAGGGCGATACATGTCAGCACGATACGCATGTCGCGCAGGTGGCGCTCCAGGGTATCGTAGTCACTGATCATACGCTCCATACCGGGCCAGACCTTATGTGCTGGTGCTTGAATTAGCTTTGTCTGTTTTGACATCGTATTTCCCTGAAATGATCTTATCGAACTGCGTCTCGCGCACCATGACCCAACGCTCACCGTTAATGGTCAATACCATGCCTTGATCCGGCCCTAGCACCTTCGCGAAAACGCGCAGGCCCGGGGCGTCTAACTCCGTCTTCATACCCTCGCCGCTCATTACTTTCCCTCCCTATCAGACTGTGACTCTAGCCATTCTTTGCCCATGCGTAGCGATTCAAAGAAGTCGTCGCTATGGCTCTGCGGAATGATGGCTGGTGCCGCGTAAGGTCCTGGTTGATAGATAGCGACGTATTCGGCGCGGCCCAGATGCCGTTCGACAGTTAGACCGATCCAGCACCGATTGCCATGTAGGCACCATTCAGCGACGGCGATCTTTTCCGCGAAGTCCATTACTTTGTTTCTCCGCTGGCAGGTGAGCTTCTTGCGTCATCGGCGTCGTCCATGCCGCAGTAATCGAGGACAAGCGAGCGCCGCAGCCGACTCATAGCATCCTGTACATCGTGGAGTTCCCTGATCAGCCATGCGAGATTGGTTTCTTGCTGGTGAGCCGGTAACTCGGGGTTGACGCTATCTAGCCCCCATCGTTGAAGTTTCCCGGCGGCTGCCAGAAATTCTCCGCATTCCTCGATAGCGTGTGACAGGCAAAAGTCGAAGCCATCGCGCAGATATTTCGGATCAGCCATGCTCATCGCCTCCGCTGGCAGGAGAGCCTTTCCGTAAAAACTTGATTGGCTCTCGTTTGGATTCATCATCGCCATCCCACAGCACACAGACGTAATAATCGTTCACTACGAATGTGATGGTCCCTTGCGGATGATTGCCGTTGTATCTAGGCTGAACCCGATACCCGACCGTGGCGAGCTTGCGCATCATGACTTCACTCCTCCATCGACAGGTGAGTCTGCCGCCGCGCTCGGCAACAGTGTCCGCATTGTGAAATCCTGGTCCAGCCGGTGCTTGCGGTAGAAGCTCGCGAAGTCGATCTCCTTGCCGGTGTAGCCCGCCATCATCAGCCCGAAGTACTGGTGGTCATTGTACTTGATAGCGAATGACTTGCGATCCAAATTGGCGTCGTTCTTTAGGGCGACGTTCACCTCGCTGTCCATGTCGAGCAGCTTGTTCTTGACTAGGCGCTCGATGGTGTCCACCTCGAAGGTGTCGATGCCGACCGCCTGGAGATTCGCGCGGACGTCGTCCAGCTCACCCAGTAGCGCCAGCTCGGCGATGTCCCGTTCCCGCATGAAGCTGATCGACTTATGTAGACGCAGGTACCAAGGCGTCTTGAGCTTCACCATGTCGCCACTGGTGTACTGGATCACGACACCCTCGCGGGTCTCATCCTGGGCGATAGACTCCATGAGTGACCTGATCTGTTCCTCGTTGGGAGACTGCAAAAGTAGCGGGCACATGGGGACGTCGAAGGTTGCGATCCACTGATGCACGGGGTGGTCCGGGTCCATCATAACGTACTCGCCACTGAAGTTGTCCCGCACATGCAGAAGCCGTAGGAGTGTGCGCTGCTGTGGCATCACGATCTGCGCGTCGGGGCTCGTCAGCTCGAAGCACGCCGTGAAGCCCTGCTCCGTGACCAGAGCGCAGAAGTGCGCCAGGCCCCATTCGTCGTCGCCCACGGACGCGTTGACGATCAAGTCCTTCGCTATCCCGACCACATCCGACGTGTAGGACTTGCGAGACCGCAGGGCCCAGCCGCCGTCGGGCAGCTTCGAGGTGCTGATGATACTCCCGTCCAGTTTCTCGTAGACTGCGTAGATGGCGCTCATATGCGCGAGCGTAGGAAGATCAAACACATTAGGGCGCTCGCCGACGTTGAAGAACTTGTGCAGCGGCCGGCTTAGTACGCGGCCCTGGTCGTCGAACGCTATCCCGCGACACTCCAGCGCCTCCGGGGAGTCGAAGGTGCTCTTGTCCTGGAACATGTAGCAGCCTACGGTGACGCCATTCGTGTGGCGGGCCCACTTGATCTCAGGCTTGCCGGCAACGAATGGCCGGATGTCCTCGATGCTAGCGATGTTTTTGAACATAGCTCAGTATCCACTTGTCGCCCATTGCCTTGCGGGCGCGCACCTGGGCCGCGTAGACGCGGGCCTCGGCGAATTTGCGTTTCATTGTATCACTCAAAGCGTTCTCCTCGAAACGAACATTTCTGACACTTAACTCGCAGGGTAATGGGGCTTTGGGAAAGCTGCTGTCCTGTATCATACAGGGCGCCACCGCAGTTTGGAACAGGGCACGGGAGTCCATTGGGAAACTCTTCAGGATGCCCGAATTTTCTTCGAGCTGTAGCCCAGTATTTTCGGCGTTCAACATTCCAGCTCTCCAACGTGTGTCCGGTGATCATATTGTCAGTGCCTATCATTTGCGAAGCCTGCCTCGATGCACTCAAGCAAGGACTCGCCGCTGGTCGTCCATATGACGCGCTCTGATTCGTCCACCTTCGACAACTCGTAGTGATCGACGCAATAGAGCAGTTCTAGGTTGTAATGCAGCGTGTGTTGTTCCTGGTACCAGTTCAGCGCCTTCTCTAGTTCGCGAACCCTCTTTTGCAGTTCGGTACGCTCGCTGATAACGCCCGCCAACGTGTCATGGTAAAGCTGCTGCATGGTTTTATTTGCCACCGTCCGCACCCCTATCAGACTGTGTCGGAGCTTCGGCAAGCCATTCGAGCACGCTTTTGCCAAGCCGAATCTCGTTGCCCCATTCATCCTGCCCAGTTTCGAACATGGTTTTGTCGATGGCCGGTATATGCTCGATCATCCAGCGGCCCTGCGCGTCGGTGATCGGCACGACGTAGCTAAACCCGTTGCCGCGAAACGGCTTGCCGTCCCCGTCAACGATCATATGGCGCTCGCCGCCACGCATCGGGTGATCGTAAAACCCGACGCACCAATGGTCGCCAGGGTCAGCGTCGCTCCATTTGTGAGCCAGCACGTAGTCACCCTTTTGCATCAACCTCTCCGCTGGATTGAGAGCGCAAGCGTTTTAATTCCAGGTCAGCCATGGACGTGCAATCCTTGTTGCCGTACAGCCTGAGAATTTCGACCTCTTGTTCAAGTCGATCAATCTCGTCGGCCGCTTGATCGGCTGTGTTGGCGCCACCGATGACGCCTTCCTTGCGAAGCTCTACCGCCCACGTGCGCAGCCATTTGCTGTGGCTATTCATATTCTGATCCTCCATCGACAGCACAGCTAATATCCACGCCCGGCACCCCAGCTACTGCATGGATATCCGTTACTCATCCAGCCGATCTTCACGTAGAACTGCTTCTTGAAGCCAAAACGGTTCCATGTCCAGAACCAGTCACGGTAGAACAGCGGACGCCCTTTTTTGCTCACGCCAGGTACGAATCTGAAGTTCGCCACCGGATTGCGGAATGTCATCCAGTAGAGCGTGTACAGCTTGCTCCAGCCCTGCAGCAGTGGCTTGTCGTCGCTATTGTCCCAAAGCCATGGCTCCGGTGTCCCAAGCCATAGGTCCGCAGCAGTGACGAAGAACCCCGGTATCATCAGCAGGATGTTGATGACCTGGATTAGAGCAATCAGGAGCCAGAAGTGTAGCGTCAAAATTTGATCCTCAGCCCTAGACGGTAGTTGTGGACTACGTAGCCAGCCTCGACGCCAATACTCACTAGTTCCCAAGCTGTAATTATACCACGCGGGACGTCGTTCGACACCATCTCATAGGTGATAGCCGCGTGTAGCCCAGCCATCGTCAGCCCATAGGCGGCGATCTTAGCATCACTCGGATGCAGCCCTAGAATGGGGTTGGTCTCGTACAGTCCAGGGTGATTCTTTATGTCCGCCGTGGTCATCATGTCGGCCATCAGAGCCACGTCGAACACGCACTCCAGCTTCGACTGCGTCGTAAAGAAGTTCCCGTAGTGGCTGTCGTCCGCCTTGGACTGTGAGCACAGGAATAACGCGAGCGCGGTGAACGCACCAAGCGGGATCAGAAAGTCGTCCCAGATGTTCCAGTTTCTCATGGTTGCACCACGCCACCCAGGTCCAGGAGCTGAATCGCGCCGCCGACGAGCTTGGTCTGCTTGCTCTTGTTGCTGATGGCCTTAGGACCCAGTAGGCTCGCCAGCGCCTGGGCATCGACAGTCACCATGATACGATGGCGCTTGATGACTCGCTTGCGTTCCGGCGTGCCATTCGGGAGGAAGCCGACGCGCTCGTAGGTGGTCGACATGACGTCGAAGCCACCCAGCGACTTATGGTTGAACTGCTTTTTCATTTCACTCTCCTCATTGATCAGCCAAGAGTATACGCTATGACTCCCAGTCTGTCAACTACACCCTGGGCCGACCTTGCCGGTATTGGTCGGGTCGACGAACTGCTTCCAGTGGCGCCATCCCTGGGGGCACCAGAAGCCCCACTCGCGTCGGTGCGGCCACCGTAGCCATAGTGTCCACACAGTTTGGCCATCGTTCAACACGAGCCGGTGCGCCTTCTCCGCCTTGCGGAAGACCACGTTGCCGGCGCCGTACACCTGGCGCTCTGGCATTTCCGTGTACTCGCCCTTCAGGATGATCGACAGGTTGTCACCGACGTGATCATGTAGCGCCCGGTCGTCGTCGCTACGGCATATTTTGTGTAGCGCCAGCTGGAACCCGAAGGAACGCAGCAGGACCCACCGTATGAGGTACGGGTTCTCTTTCCCGCCTATGTACAGGTCAGGCTTAAACACGGGCCCCGGGTGCCAGTGGCGCCCCGCCGTATGTCTCGTAGAGCCGTTGCGAGAGCGCTGCCGCGCGCCATACCAACGCATCCGCTTCGTTCAGGAGCGCTATTGCTTCGGCGGCGGTCCAACTGCCGGCGCGCTTCATCGCAATCTCCATGTCCCCAATATCCATCATATGGCGCGCAACACAGTCCTCGTGATCTGTACTCTTTCTACGCGCGTGATGCAGTGGCTCCCCGGGGTTGTGTTTGTCGTTACCGCGCTTCGAGTGCGCCGCAGCTCCCGCAATAGCCGCCGGGAAGTACGCAACGAAACCGGTGTAGACTGGGATCTCCTTGCGGATCGCGCTGTCAAGTGGGAGAGTAAGGTTCATGTCTGTCTCGTATGAAGCCAATTGAAGAACCGACGGGTGATATAGCTGCGCACGATGGAGACCACCGTGAACGCTGCCGTCGAGCCCATATTGACCGCCATGGTGGGGTGCATGTTGAATGCCGGGTATATCACATACTGGCCGGCGTACACGCTTAGGGTGAACGCGAGGGCCGTGCTGAGCACAACCTCGACACCACTTTGGAATCTAGTCTGACTCACAGGGCGCTCGTCTTCCCACGACCCGGAGCGGGCTCGATGGCGCCGTCTTCGTCGACGACAGGCGGGGCACCATGCGGCTTGATCACCACCTCAGCGAGTAGCCCGATGATCTCGGTTTGCAGAGCCTGGACCTCGACGAGCTTGCGCGTCGCGATGACCTGCTCCTTCTTCAGCGTTAGATCAGTGTGCGCGTACCAGCCCGCGAATGCGGTGATGGCGGCGACATATAGCAACGCGAATAGCGCAATGAAGTCAATTTTCTTGGTGTCGATCAGCATCGGTCGGCTCCTGATGTAAGTAACTCGCGCTCCCAGTCGACGTGTGCCAGATTTGGCAGTAGCTCTGGGATCGCCTTCAGAGCTGCGTCGTAAAAAAGTTTGAAATCGTTCTGATCCATCGAGCCCCAGCTGATGGACCTTGGCTTCAGCGCGACGCGGTCCTTCGAGAGCTGGATCTCGTCCACGTAGCCGGCCTGTACCGTGATAGCAAATCGGAGCGCTTCCTGGCTGAGATACTTGTCTTGATTCTCGAAGACCAGCTTGAGCAGACCGAAGAATAGCCGGTGGTGGCGCGGGTTACGGTCACGATGCAGTCGAACCCGGAGGATCTCGCCTGCTCCATAAGCTCCGATAGCCTCACGCGCCAGATCATCGACCGGCGCAAGGCCGCCAATCGTTTTCGCGAAGTAGTAGTCGGCACTCATTTGTACCCCATGGCTGACAGCATCCGGCTGACCAAATTCCAGACGTGTTTCGAGGCGCGCGGGTAGCCCTTAACCTCGGCGTGGTCCATCTTACGCACGTCGTGCATGATCGCCGCTGGGATCATCTTGTCCCATTTGATCACACCCTTGGCGGTGCGGCCCCAGTAGTTGCCGCGCTTCGTCGTGCCGGTGCCATCGTTAGCGATGATCATACGCGCGATCTCGGACGTCACGCCCGTGATGGCACTATGCAGTTCAACCCTAATTACCAGCATTCTGGATGCTCCTATTCAACGCGTCGATGGCCCTCCACTTACGGCGCTCGTCGCGCTCGCGATTGAAGCCGCCGGGGACGTACGTCGCCCGGTAGGTCACGCTCTTGGCGATGTTCTGCTTGCCACGGAAGACACCGGACCCTGGGAAGCCGACCTTGCGGCCACCTATCATACCCACGGTGACCGATGTCACTGGGTTGGTGGTGAAGTTCTGCAGCTTCACGATACGCGGCCCGACGCGCATCTGGGGCACGATGCCCTGCGCAACCATCTGCGGGTCGGCCTTGGTCATTGTCGTAATTACACGAATCAGGTGCCACATGCGCTGCGGCGAGAGCGCGCGGGGGATATACCGACGCTGGGGCTGCGTGGGAGGCGTTTCCTGCTGCGGCGGGTCTACGCCAGGGGCCGGGCTAGCGACCCCCACTAGCGGTCGGGTGGGCTCCAGGGGGATGTTCACGAGACCGCCAGGGTGGCGCGCACCTTATCCAAACTCTGCCGGCCGCCGACGAAGCGCCCGTTCTCCCACACTGTCTGCAGGAGATTGCCGGCACTATTGGTCTGCTCGCTCTTCTTGGTCAGGCCGTCCACCAGGAACAGCCCCCGGGTACCGAAGGCGTCGTCCGCGACCCCGAGGCGCCCCTTGGCACTGCGTTTGCCGCCGTCGTCCGTCACTGGGTCCTTGTAGAGCATGTGCTCTTCCCCGTTGACCTGGGCCCAGGTGGCCTTCATCGCGAACCCGTAGGTGTCCCGGGTGACGTACTGGTAGTTGTAGCTCCCGCAGCCGAAAACGACGTTGGTGCTTGCAAAACCCTTCGCCTGCAGTCGCTGCAGGATCTCACTCGCGCGTTCTGTATCAATTGAGTCGCCATAGATTGCGCCGACTCTGGGGTTGAGGACCTTGTATCCCTTGTCATTGACCGTGCCTCCAAAAAGATCCCACAGTGTTTCGATGACGCCTTTTTCTTGCGCGGTACCCAACATGTGCGTGACCGCAGTGACGCGATTGGTGCCGCACAAGATGTCCGCCGGGTTCCCGCTGTCGGGCCGGATCACGAGCTTACCCTGCCGCGCGAGGATCTGGTCCTTGAGCTGTGGCAGTATCTTCGAGAGAACGTGCCAGAGGTCCCAGGTGTCGCTGACGACGCTCAGGATGCCGGTGGGGTACAGTTCCAGAAGCCTCTGGAATGTCTGACGCTCGTCAGTGCGCCCGCCAGCACACATCACACTGTGCTCGGTCGCGGCCACGCTACCACCCACCAGCGTCCCAGGGAGCGCCGTGTAGTACTTGTCGAGGAGCTGAATGGCCGGAACCGTGTCGGTGCCGGTGAACGAGAGGAGGTGCCCAGCGCCACTCAACGCGGCGTCCTCCGGCCCACTCATACCCCTGAAGCTGAAGTCATGCCCCTGCCAATTCAGGAAGCCAAGATCACCCCCGGTGGACTCTGCAAAGCGCGTCAGCATCGAGCGGAAGCGGTGGGCAGTCGTCGCGGAGGTGCAGGCCTTCCATATCACATTTGAAAGGATGGTCTCTATGTAGTTGGTAACCCAAAAGAACTCAGGGAGCGTGTTCTCCACCGTGAACATTGGCACCCGAAGTGGGACCCGTGTGCCCTCTGGCAGTGCCTGGAAGCGCAGCGGGATGTAGCCCAGATCGTGGAGGTCAGCAATATGCTGAGTCCCAATCTGATTAGGGCCCAGGTAGCTATCGAGAAACTTCTGGTACTTGCGAGTAACAGCTGCTCGCTGCTTCGAAAAGAATGTCTCATGGGCCAGCTCCTGTAGGTACGCCGCCAGGAAATACTGGAGGCCGAAGAAGACCACTTTGTCGACACCCGGAACCCGCGATGAGCGCGGCGTGAAGTTACTGTACACGTACTCGGTCCCGGCCGGATACTGCCGGCGATGGTCAACCTTATATCCGTCCAGCAGGGTGATGAAGTCAAACATTCGCGTCCTCCAGAATCTCGTCAATCACTGGTTGTAATGATAGCACATCCAGGCGCGGCAGTCTAATCTTGCCTTGGCACCAGCTGTCGGTCGTTATGATCTCACCATATAACGGGTTTATATTACTCACTCCCTTCGAGAAGATACCGTGGGATACGTACAGCGCCAGCGCGCTCTTGGCGGCGTACTGGTCTTTAGCGAAGGCCTCGGCAATCAGGTTGAAGGTCCAGCCGCCGTCGCAAATGTCGTCCACCACGAGGTAGCTGCCCTCTTCGCGCAACGGCTCCATATTGAAGCTGGTGATGTTGCCGATCTTAAAGTCCCGCTGCTTCTCGCAGTAGATGATGTTGTCGGGGTTGACTAGTGCCACCTTGGCGAGGTCCTTGCAGCGCTCGACGGCGCCCTTGTCGGGGCAGATGATCCAGCCCGGCATGGGCTCCCATTTATTCAGCCGGTAGAGATCGCTCGGCATGAAGTTATGCTCGATGTGCGCACCGAACTTGGTATGCGAGTGCATGTCGAACGTGTACAGACGCTGGCAATAGCTACCGAGTAGCTTGCCGATTACTTCCTTGGTCACAGGAGTGCGTAAATCAGTGCGATCCTGGCGCGCTCCGGGCAGATACGGTGCAAATAGCCATACCATGTTCTCTTGGCGTTGCAGCGCATCCATCACGCATGCCGCAATGCCGACGTCATTCCAGGTGCGCGCCTTCAGGAACAGCAGCGCGTCCCCGAACCTATCCGGTGGCAGCTGGGCGTGTGGCTCGCCACCTGGGAAAAAGAAGGTCTTTATGCCGCTCGAAGCGTAGTTGTCCGAGTCGATGACCTTCATGTCTCCACCTTGTAGGGTGTGCCGTAGTTCTTGATGTTCGCGATCCAGATGTCAGCCACGGCCTTATCGCAGGTGCAGTCGTCGAGCCAGTAGTGACCGTAATACGATAGCTCCTGGAGAGTCCAGATCAGCCCGTCCGAATGCGTGAGTGGCTTGCTGATCACTCGCCACTGGGGCGGCTTCGGCTTCTTCGTAAACCAGCTCATGTCATCCTCCGGTAGATCAATCTCAGCCCGTCGACATCGAGTATACAGTGGCGCTCGACCGCTGCCCAGTCCCCCACCGCAATCGCGTCAGCCACGTCTGCCCCGGTGATGTCGGCGGGGCGCTGGATGCCCATGGCCGCTTCAAGGTCCACCTGCTTGATGTAGCCACGGAAGCCGGCCCACTCCTTCATCGGGTCAACCCATCCGTCGTAGCGCTTCATAAGCGCCTCACGCAGGTAGTGCGGGACAGGCACGTGGTTGATCACCATCCGCTGGAACAGGAACCGCAGGTCGAACTCGCCGTTGAACGCTATAAACGTGCGGCGGCGCTCAAAGTAGCTGGCGGCTGACTGCAGCATACCCTGCTCGTCGTCCCCGTAGACGCACTTCACCGGTTCGTCATCTGCAGCACACCCGAACGCCGCGAGGCGCCCGTAGGTCCCGTCGAGTGCCGTGCGCTGCAGGGCTTCGTTCACCGCGAGCGCGCCCTCCTCGGCCCACCACTTCTGGATCGACTCGGGCTTCTTGTACTGGCCCGGTGGCTTGACAGCAGCAGCGATACGTTTGATCAGCGCGTTGTCACTTGTCGGCCGGGTCTCGATGTCAAAGAATAGCTCGTTCATGATTTGAAGGAACCACGTTCGATATCAAACACCTGGTCCGTGCGCCGCACTGCGCGGTACGTAGCGGTGCTTCTATATTCTGGTTCTGTACCATCGGATCGATGCAGGAAGTCACTGGGGTCAACCCGTAGTTGGATCACAGCTAGCTTGTACTCAAAAACATTTAACCCCGCCTCTTTCGCGTACTGGCGCGCTGCCTTCAGCGACTTGAGTACGTATATGCCGGCACGACTCTCCTTCTTGTACCCGTAGTCATTGTAGGTTGTGGCCCCCGGAATGATATGGTGCTTCACACCAACGTCGTAATCAATGCTGTAGCTGGTCTTCTGTGGGGATTTGAATACACGGCGTCCACTTCTCAACTTCCTGGTGCGCACAACCTTGTACACCACGGTGTTGGTCCATGGCTTTAAATCTCTGCCAATATCAAAACACATGTCACTCTCCTCTAAAAAGCCCCGCGCCACCCGTCGGATCTCGCCGCTCCACACTAGTGAATCTAGGGGTGGCGCGCTTTGGCACTGCAGTTTCAGAACGGGATGTTGTCGTCGAAATCCTCTTTGCCGCCCACCGTGGCCGCCACATTCTTCGGCTGCACCACGATACGCTGGTCCACCAACTTGCGCTGCCACTCCGGCAATTGATCGTAGCCCGCTTGGTCGAACGGCTCGCTGTTCACCGAGAACGCGAACAAGTCGGTCGACGGCTTCGCGCGTGCCGGGTTCGCCACAATGGCGTCCCGCTGCTCCTTGATAATGCCGAAGGCGCCGCTGATGTTGGCGTAGGTCTTCTTGCCGTCCGACGACGGCTTATGGGCCACCGACAGCTGGCACACCTTACCCAGCATCGTGGGAAGCTCGAACTCGCCGGCTTCTTCGTCCGTAAGTGGCTTACCACGCCAGCCCTCGATGAAGGGGCGTAGGTTGCTCTTCTCGTGCATGCTGAGGGCGAACTTCTGGCGCATGATCGCCGGGCCCTCTTTCTCTTCGCCGTTCTTCGTCCATTTTACCCGAACATCGGGTATTTCAAACTCCAACCACACTTCGTCCTTGTCGGGGTACTTCGGGTTGTATGCCGCCTGCACGCCAACGTGGACAATCTTGGTGAGGATCGCGAAGTGGACGCCAGGTGGCACCAACTCGAAGTCCTTACCGCCCTTTACTGAACCCTTTATCGATGGGAAGCCCAATGTAATTCTCCTATGTCAATGGTGTTCTACAATGTGCGAAGCCAGTCGACATAGCCCGGGTCAGCGCTAAGCATCTGCTGCTCCCTCCGGTGCCGCTCCTCGCTCTGCAGCTGTGCCCAGGCCATGTCGATGTCGTCTCGCGTTTCGTCGTCTTGCTCGTTCATTGTATCACCTCAAAATGCGATTGTCATTTCTCCACTGGGTCGCGGGTGTCGTCCTCTTCGTAGCGTCTAACGGCTGTCCACCTGCGTACGATACCATCGAGCGGCCTAGCGATTAACTCTACCGGCTTCCCTGTGATTTGTCCAATATCGGCAACGAGCTGCGCTTTCTTCGCTGCTTCTCGTTCCCTAGCCTCGCTCTTGCGCGTGACAGAGTAGGTGGTCGTAGAGTAGCCCTGGTGCCCGGTCTCTACCTTGATCACCTTGTATCGGCCGGTGGTGGATGGCGCATTCACTGGGAGCTGTGTCGAGGCCCATGCCTCGTTGTCCTCCTCGTCGCTGATAGAGGCCTCGGGGTCCACGTAGCCCTTCGTCGCCAGGCGCTGGGCGAACATCTCCGCCATGCGCACGCCCCTGGCGAAGTTCTTGTGGACCAGGACCATGTAGCGCGCAATCAGGCACTCGTCCTCGAAGGCGACGTCGAGCACGGGCGAGGGTATCTTCTCTATATCAATACCGTGTAGGTGCTCGCGTATGTACTCGAAGTTGTGGCGGTCGTTTGCCGATGCCCTGAAGAGACGATGGGCTCCAACGTAGTAGTCGCTGTAGTCTGTTCCTTCAAAATTATTCTGAAGTAGCCAGCGGCGGATGATCATATCGCTTCTTCCTTAAGTTTCTTGATCAGACGGTCAGCGAGCGTCACGGCATCGTCGACACTCGGCAATAAACTATCGCCGATTGATATAGTCAGGCCAACTAGGATCTGTGCCGCAATGTACTCGCGTTTGGTGAGGCCCATCCAGGGGCTGTTAGGTACGGGGAAAGCTGGTTCGCTCATTTTAATTTGCTCCGTAAGTTGATCACGGCGCCAGGATCGCACAGTCATTTCAGGCTGTCAAGAGATTTGTTGACACTCCCTATCCATAGCATCCAACAGTGCTTCGCCAGGGCCAACGCGCCAATCGGTCTCGTCGTGGGCTCCTTTACCGCGATTGCATAGACTACACAGGACCTGCATGTTATCGAACGACAGCTCTAATTCTGGGTATTTGCTGCGTGGCTTAATGTGGTCCACGACGATATTTTCGGTGGACCGGCAGCACATGCAAACCGCCCCATATCGTTTCAGCACCTCGTAGCGCAACTTCGCCCACTCCCAGGACGTGTAAAAATCCTTCTTCGAGAGCGGTAATGATGGCCCGGCGACCCCATTGTGTTTCTGTTTCATCGCCTCGCATATGGTGCAAGGCTTGCGTCCATCAGGGAATACGCTGGTGGGTGGACCGAGCTTCTTGATGGCAGTAGAATGGTCGAGTTTGCACCATGTCTTGCCATTGGCATCAAGCTCATGTACCAGGCGCTTCTTCTTAGCTTGGTATCTATACAGTACAATCATGTCTTCCTACCACACCTTCTGGTTGCTGTTCCGCACGGTAGCCTCGCTACATATGCAGCGCTACTCGTGCGTTACCACACCTTTCGGAGATAACCGCCGCCCCGCTTCGTTCAGCTTTCGCTGCCACTTGACGCGCTCCCGGGGCTTACGCCGCGCGCTCGACTGTGTGGGCTCCTGGTGTCGAGGTCTCGCGACGGACGCCAGCAGGTAAACCCGCCATCCGCCGCAAAGTCATTATTGACGACGCCAGTATACCACATCGACGAAACTTTGGCACTGTGCTATTATGGCGGCTATGGAAGAAGCGGACCGGAAACACGTGGGCGAGGTGCTGCGGGAGTTATCTGCGGTACACCGGGTGACGTACAACGCGCTCATCGAGAAGGCCTACTGGGCCGCACTGAAGGACATGAGTATAGCAGACTTCGATCATGCTGCAGCGCACCTACGTAAGTACAGCGAGTGGATGCCGAAGCCGGCGCACTTCTACATAGAGGCCAGGAAGGGGTGGGTATGAGCGCATATAGCGGGGTCTTTGACACAGTGGACGATCCACCCGTGTGCATCGAGCAGGACCTAGAGCACGACGCCTACCGTATCAAGCGCGGCGACAAGACGGCCCTGATTCCGAAGTACCTGGCGGCGCCCGATATGCAGTGGCGCGCGGTGCGCGACGCGCTGACTATGGTCGGCATGAGCCCATTCGAGGTGGAGCGCTTTATGAAGTCGCCGCTACGCCCCGGGACGTGCTACAATGACATCAACCCTATGACAAGCATGTGGTCAGACTACGGTGCGGCGCTGCAGAACGCGGCCGCGCAGAACATGCCGTATCGCGCGACGATGCCGAAACGATTTCCACGATCTGAACAGGAGCTTGACGCCATTATGATGAGACGATTGAACGCCCGCCTGCAGCTACAGCAGGAGAAGATATTCCGCCACTGGAAGCATGTCGCCATCGGCGCGCTGGTGGTCGTATTCGCGCCGCTGATCGTCGCGGCAGTCCTACGCCTGTGGGGCGCGAGCCTGGCATGGATCGCGTCGTAAATGCACGTCGAAGAACTGCTATCTCGTTTGGCCAAAGTGAAGAAAAGCGGGCCAAACAAATGGGCCGCATGCTGTCCCGCCCACGAGGACCGCAGCCCGAGCCTGGCGATAAAGGACGAAAACGGCACACTGCTGGTCCATTGCTTCGGGGGGTGCGAGACAGCCGATGTCCTCGCTGCGGTCGGCTTAGAGCTATCGGACCTATTCCCCGATACCGGTAAGCGCGAGTGGCAGGGCGAGACCCCGGTTAAGTTCACCGGGGGCCTGAAGTTCAACGCCCTGGACGCCCTGCGTGCCATGGCCGGCGAGGGCTCCGTGGTGCTCCTCCTGGCCTGCGACCAGGCAGAGGGTAGGGTCCTGTCACAGGTAGATCGGGACCGCCTGATGACCGCCGTGGGGCGAATTAACGCAGCCCTGGGGTACCTCGGGGACCAGGATGACATCGAGCGGGCGCTGGCACCAATATGAAGTACGACGAGACCCAGACCAAGGTTGACCTGCTTGCTGCAGCGCGCAAGACGGCCGGTGTGTACGTCACCCAGGCCTCCCCGGGCGCGGATGACACCCCGGAGAAGATCCTGTTCGATGCGAAAGGAGACCCGAAGGAGATGCTGGATGCCTACAAGGAACGTCGAGCCGCTTTTGATACCATACCCCTTGACATCGAGGGCGCGACTGTCCGCCTCTTTCGTGGGCAGTGGACCATTTTTTCGGGCTACACAGGCACGGGCAAGACGACGTATCTTAGACAGCTGGCGTGCCACCTTATTAAAGCTGGTCGCAAGATATTCGTCGCCACATTGGAGTCAGACCCTGAGGATTACATTATTGAACTTGCCTCAACGGCCGCTGGCGTTGAAGTGGTTTCAGAAGCCCAGCTGCGGGCCTTTATCGACTCTTACGGTGCGCAACTTAGGATCTGGGGGGTTATTGGTGTTGCCGACCACCGGAAAATACTGGCGACGGCCCGTGATCTTGCGGCTAAGGAAGGCCTCGACTACGCGATCATCGACTCGCTGATGATGCTAGACATCGAGGAGGACGACATCGACGAGCAGCGTAAGTTCGCCGGCCTGCTCACCGCCACCTCGATTACGACAGGGGTCCATATCGTTCTGGTGGCGCACCCTAAGAAGCCGATGGACCCGGATGCCGCGCCGACGGTACACAATGTCAGCGGCTCGGCGAAGCTCGTGAACCTCGCCTTCAATGTGCTATTCATTCGCCGTGGGCCTCCGGCCCCGGGCCAGGACAAGAACATTACGCAGATGGAGCTGCACGTCCTCAAGCAGCGCACGCGGGGGCTTGTTGGAGAGCTGAAGGGGTATTTTTACCGGCACCACAACCAGTTTCATCTCGATTCGATGGCACAGTCGCCGACGTTCTACATGGCTGCGGAAAACTACCCGGCGAGTGGGCTGACAGAGGACATCCCCGAGCACATCCTAAACCCGAACGCATTCAAGGTTGAGCCCGGTTCGACAAACCCCTGGGATGTGGGGTAGAATATACTGATGAAGGACCCAACCGTTGAAGAATCAGCCAGAATGGACCGAGTCGCACGCAGCGGATGCGTCGTTTGCCGGCTGCAGCACGCTGCTTATGTGGACGCCGAAATACAGCATCTTACGAGCGGCGGACGACGTCGCGGGCACCGTTTCACTATACCACTGTGCGCATGGCATCACCGGGGCGTTAAGATGGGAAACTTTACGCAGGTTGAGATGACGCGTCTGTATGGACCCAGTTTCGCGAACAGTCGCGCGGCATTTGAACAGGCATTTGGCAGCGAAGAGTATCTACTTGAGGAGACAGATCGATGGCTTGGCTTACCAGTCAAAAAAGGCTCGTACAGTGCTATGTCGCTGCCACCGCAGCCCTCAATGATTGCGGAATCCGCCCGGATAACGCCGAAATCAAGCCCTGGATCAGAGAAGAGCTGACCGACATTATACCGCCGGTTACGCCGGTCGAGATAGACACGGTGCTCTACGGGATGCACGCCGAGGGTGTGAAGTTCCACAATACGACACCAGATAACGTCGCGAAGTTTGACCAGCACGAGCTGTTCGGCAAGCGTGGACATAAGCTGAAATGAATACCTGCCCAGATTGTAAGTGCCAGTTCGTGCAGTCATTTAAGTGCACAACCTGTGGCGCCCAGAAGTTGTACGACGTGACGGTGATATCGCAGGCGAAGCGTATCGCATTCCTCGAAGACAAGATCAAGGACTTCAGTGACTTCGCTGACACGGTGCTACCCAGCCCCATGCACCCTGCGGTTGCGGAACTGGTACGCATTGGTCGGGGAATACGGAGGTGATCTACCATGAGTCACGAGAGCAGCAAGACCTTTTCCGACGAGCGTCTACACGACGCTATCTCGGCGGGACCCTACGAGAGTACATCTATGCGGTCCCTAACGCTGGCACTGTTGGCGGAAGGCGCGCGCTTATCGCTGGTGTCCGGCGGAAGGCTGAAGGGGTCACGGAAGGAGTCCCAGATATCGAGTGCATGGTCGCAGTTGCGCCGTATACTGGGCTCCACATCGAGATGAAGAAGTCCAAGAAAGACGGCGGCCGCCCGAGCGACGTGAAGCCCGCGCAGGCGGAGATGATGGCCCGCTTGACGAAGTGCGGCCGCAAGTGTACCGTAGCATTTGGTGCCGACGAAGCGTGGGCCCAGCTACTGGAGTACTTGCACCTGTGACGCGAGCGAGAGAGGTTTACGGGACGATATTGGCGCAGTGCGCTGCCATGGATAAGTTCCGTGGCACGCAGCGGATGCAGATCGGCGCCTGGCAGGCCCAGATCGCGCCCAGCGTGCGCAAGGTGCTTGTCGAATTGGGGTACGTGCGGGTGGACCAGTTCGCTGTGTTCATCACGCTGGAGGGTTTGAGTGTGTTGGGGTACAAGGAGGCGACGGCATGAGTAAATCCAAGCGGTATACGTGGGGCGAGTTCTGCGCCAAGCAAGACTATGAAGGTACTGAGTACATGATTACTCAGTTGGAGTCAAAGGCTGTTCCGAAGGAGCTGGAGGCAGCTCAGGTAGCGCTGCAGCAGGCATATAATGCCTGGGACGCAATCATTCAAGAACACTTTGTTGATTGGAGTGAAGACGATGACACTTGAGTTCCATGTCGCCAGAGGGAGTGATCATCTATCACAGCACCTCGAAGAATTACTTCAAGGTCATGCTGCGCAATGACGACCTCCCGAAAGGGAAGCTAACCGGTGGGTAGGCCAAGTGAAGGTTATTATGTGGCTGGGGTCCGGGTACCGAGTGTCACGGACATCATCGGTAAATTCAAAAACCCTGCGCCGTTGGTTGGATGGGCTTTCAAGCGCGGGTATGAGTCCGGTCAGAACGCAGCGCGTGGACTGCCGGCCCCTCGAAGCGCCTACGCGGAAGCAGAGCAGGCGGCGACGGCCGGCCAGATAGCGCATGACATGCTGGAGTGCTATATCCAGAAGCGACCCTATGTCTACGAGGGTAAGCGACTCGCACCAGGAGTGATGGATCGCGCCACGAACGGATTCAACAACGGGGTCCGCTGGCTCGCGCAGACTCAGTACACGATATTCGACACCGAGACCTCGTTGATCAGCGCGCAGCACATGTTTGGTGGCACCAGGGACGCTGGCGCCCGTACGCCACGCAACACGAAGCGGCTGATCGACTGGAAGACCTCGAACGCGGTCTACGCCGACTACCTCATACAGGTCGCGGCATACGACATCCTGGAGGAGGAGCAGACCGGACAGCCCTTCGAGGGCTACGACATCCTGCGCTTCAGCAAGGAGCACGCGGACTTCGAGCACCGAAGTTTTGAAGATCTGAGCGAGGCAAAGGCAGCGTTCCTGCTGATGACCCAGCTCTATCCATTGGTGACTAAATTAGAGGACAGAGTATGAATACGCAGAAGATCGCATCGTTAGCAAAGTACCTGCCAGCTGCAGAGCTGGAGGCGGTGCTGCAAAGCCTGTACCCGCAGGATGCAAGATTGCAGCCTAAACCGGAGCCGACCCCGGAGCAGCTGGTGTTAGTGCAAGCCCAGGTCCCGCTGGTGAGCCTTAGAAGCGGCATCAGGACCGGAATCACCCACAAGTTTCCCGCTGGCACCATGATTCAACGCAGCAAGAAACCCGGCAAACCGTTCGTTACAGGCAGTGCCTATAATGACATTTTCGATTGGGTTGTGGAGGCGCTAGACGGTGGAATCAAAAACCGCACGAGCCTCGCCAGGGATATTTCCGCTGCACGGGGCATCACATTGGCGACAGTCTCCACAGTGATAAGTCGCTCCTTAAATGATCGTTTTCTGAAGGTCTGGCAGCCTACGGTATGAGAGACGTCGACTACCTGCTGCACAAGGGCACGTACCGCCTCAAGGCGCTCACACCACGCGCGAAGGAGTACTTCGCCAAGAAGCTGGTGATGCACGGCGAGCTGATCAAGGACGAGAAGGCCGAGATATTCCTGACCGGCATCTCCCCGGAGCATTTCCACGACTGGCTGGAGGACCTGTGGTCCAACGACCTGACCACAGAGAAGGAGGCGCCTGTTCCACCGAAGCCAGTAGAGTATGCGCCCGGCGCCGCGCCCTGGGACGTGTGATATACTGGTATCTATGAACCCTGAGTGGATCGACATACTGACAACGCAGCCCCTACCTAGGACCAGAATCCTGGCGCGTGTGGCTGGCGGCGCGACTGAGGTGTTGACGTACGATCCATGGGAGTGGCGGCAGTGGCCGATAACGCATTGGAAGAAAATACCGAATGGACAACGAGAAGGTTTACAGGCAGTGCGGAGCGGGCTGGAATAGCCTGATTGATCCGCTCGTGAAGCGATGCACCGAACTAGGTGGCATCGTGGACGAGATTAAGGAAAAGTACGGGACTTTGCGGTTCTACTTCACGCCGCTTGGGCCAGCAGCCGACGGGCTTTGGGATGCGTTCCAGGATATAGTTGACCAGGCGGAACACGAGAGCCACTGGGTATGCGAACTGTGTGGGAAACGCGGGTACGGGATGCGTAAGGGCATTTGGCTGAAGACTCTCTGCAATGAACATTCACTTGAACTAGGATACAAGGACCGAGCATGATCCCACAAAAGTACATCGATAATCTGCGCACCAACTACGACGGCAAATTCGTTGGCGACGCCCGGCACCGGTTCGCCGTGGGTGACGTCGGGTTCCTGCTGGAGCTGACGCCGGCCACTGGTTCCCCTCGCTTGGAGCTGCGTGACAGCCCGGCTCGTACCCAGGACTGGACGGACGTGCTCTTCGGCTTAATCGAGGGCAAGACGAACGTAGAGGCCCTGGGCGTGGCGAAGGTTACCGAGGTGGCCAAGAATGGCAGGGGTAAGGTCCTGACCCTCTGGGGGCCGGATATGGAGGCAGCGCTCAACGATTTAGGTTACCCGGAGATCCGCAAGGACGAGTTTACCGTGGAGCAGGGTTTTGTTTCAAGCGACGACTGAGGTAGAGGCGCCGCCGACACAGTTCCTGACATTTGGGGACGGGCCGCCCAATCCCGAGATCATGCAGGGCCTGGCCGGCGCAATGGTGCTCGTTGCGATAGCGTACATTTTTTGGTACTTCTATGACTACTGGCATAACGGAGCTAACTGACGAGGAGACGTAAGTGACTGATGCTGAAGTGATTGGAACAGGAAAGTGGCACATTCAACGACCCGACCGCAACGGGCACCAGGTCACCCGCCGCATAGGCTGGTGCGACCGCTGGGGCCGCCGCGAGGATATCATCGTCGAGGTCGTGCCGACCATTGACATGCGCGGGACTGAGCGTGTCTACCCTGGAAAATAAAAGACCCCTGCGGCGCGGGGGCACCGAGGGGTCTGCTGGTCTACCGACAGGACGTCGGCGTAGGCGGGGTGTAGCTACAGTTACCAGTATATCACAGCGGGAGGCTATGCTGCTGCGGCGCGTCAGGAAGGTACACGCTACAGCATGGCCCGGGACATTGACACTGTGCGGTACCTCTAACCAATATGGCACTGCAGCAAAAGGAGTTGTTGACATCGAGTATGTCTCGTGCAATCATTGCATCAGGATTTTACGAGAGCGAGGAGCACTGAGATGAACGACAACAGCAACCTGGTGAGCGACGAACTGAAGCTGGCCATCGCCCGCTTCGCCGAGTACCTGCGCGCCGACCTGGACAAGTTCCACGGCGACAGCGAGTACGGCAAGACCTCTACCGACTACTGGACTGCCGACGAGCCCGGCAAGAACGTGGTCCGCATCATCCACGCGGACCGTAGCGGCAGCCACCGGTCGAGTTACTGCTTCGTCGTCCTCCGGGACGGCATCATCCGTGGCAAGCAGTGGAAGGCCGGCGACATCCTGATGTGCGCGGGCTGGAAGGCCCCGGCCTTCAATCAGGCGCGCGGCAACATCCTCACGAACGAATACAGGGGCTGCCGCTGGGCCGGCCCGGGGTACCTGCGATGACCGACCGCGAGTACCGCATCGCGCGCCTGAAGTTGCTCCACGAGGGCGGGGCGCTGGTGGGCACGCCTGAAGAGAACCTGGCGCTCCACGACCGCGCCCAGGAAGATCTCTACCGACTACGTAAGGAGAATGACCATGCCAAACAAAAAGTATGACGACCGCCACGGTGGCCCGTATGACCGAGGCAGCGCGGACAGTTGGTACTCCCGACCCCGCGAGCCGCACTACTATGTGGGCGGCACCGGCACGAGCGCCAAGGTCACTGCCTTGACCGCTGAAGAGGTTGCCGCGTACCACGCAGGGTACGACAAGAACGAGAAGTCCGGCGGCAAAAAGGACTGGGGCTGAGCCATGGACGGGATCACTGAAGCCCTGTACAAGCTGATAGAGGAGCGCGCCGCCCGTGGCAACTGCCAGAGCAAGCACGGGCCGCAGGCGGCGTTCGACTTCGAGCTGTTCTGGGTGATGGATAAGCTCGACCAGCTACTGGGGGAGACACCATGAAATGGGTCCTTGTCTGGTGGATGATCCTGCCGCATCACTCGCCGGTCATTCACATTGAGTACTACCAGGATGAGACAGCCTGCCGCAGCGCCGAGCAGTCTGTGCCTCCTGTTGCCAGGCATCGCTGCAGTATCCGATGAGCGCCGGCAGTGCTACGGCTTGGAAGCGCGCAAACAGGGAGCGTCATCTCGCTGCCCGTAATCGTCACAACTCGGTTCTGCGGTTCCAGCGCATCAACCAGCACAAGTGGTTCCTGGCCGCGTTGAGACAATGCCACCTCGACGTGGTATACTAGGTGTGTATCCAACAATCGCCCGCTAGGGGAAGATCATGGCCTTACCGAAACAAAAAGTGAACCTGTACGAGAAGCGCATCGCGCGCCTCAAGAAGAAACTCGACGCGCAAGAGACTCTGCGAGCCGCACAAAGAACGCACTACGGTAACGTGGTTGCGAAGTACATGGCGGAGCTGCGTGGTGCCCGCAACCAGATCGACAGCATGACGACGTCAGCGCTCCAGGACCACTTCAAG
>Ga0210402_10000834_pt1 | contig 33173 bp, 49 predicted proteins | sample IncBWC7MmetaG_FD_161055 | JGI IMG/M metagenome (GOLD analysis project Ga0210402, IMG submission 161055) | Forest soil microbial communities from Barre Woods Harvard Forest LTER site, Petersham, Massachusetts, United States - Inc-BW-C-7-M | ecosystem: Environmental > Terrestrial > Soil >...
AAAGGATAAGACTCGGAGTTTTGACATTGAATGCCTCGCAAATGAGCGGGGCCGTGCAACGACCGCTCGCATACCCAATTATGCACACTCCGGCCCGCTCCAGCGCGACTGGCGAGTTCACTGCGGATCCTTTTCAAAGGTCCGCATGCCTGGCGGCAACTGCACCCACGGATGTCTGCGGCTGTCGTAAACCGATACCTGCGGTGCGGGAAACGCAGGATCTGCAAAAGCGCCGACAGCGACGCTTACCGATTCATTGTCGCCGTCTTCGGTGTGGAAAACATTCGTCCCGCAAACCGGACAGAACCTGAAAATGAACCGGGCGCCTTGATCACCGACACGGGCGTATTCAGTGGCATGACCGTAGACTTTGTACGGACCGGGGAAGCTCGCCAGCGCTGCGAACACGCTGCCGGTTCGTCGCTGGCAGGCGAGGCAGTTGCAAATGCCAACACCCCGTGGGTTGCCTTCGATTTCAATGCGAAGCTGCCCGCAGGAACAAGAGGCTGATCTGGTCGACATCGAACACCTCGTCGAGATTGATCCAAAATTATTGTGCAATCAGGTTCGCCACTCCCAGACATCGCCGGCGTCAGAATCCCGCGCCTCGCCGAACACCTTGAGGCCCAGCCGCTGAAGAATTCTGGTCGAGGCATTGGACTCGCGCAGCGTGAAGGCGCAGATCCGAATCCCAGGATCGGCGCTGCGCGCGATGGCGACGAGTTCAGTCGCGGTACGCGTCGCGTAACCCAAGCCTTGCAATTCCTCGAGGGTGAAATAAGCGATTTCGACGCGATTCTCGCGGGGCGGCCCGACAAATGCCCCGCCTCCGACCGCGCGGCCGTCAGCGACGGCCACATAGCTCACCCACGGCGGGATGAACCCTGCGCGCCGGTACAGATCGGCGTTTGCCGGGTAGGTGGCGGTTATCGCCTCCGGGACAGCGGCGATCGGAATCAATGGGCTGCCATCCGCCCCGCACCTTACCAGCGAAAATGCCATGGACTCACCCGGATTGACTGGACGCAGCCCAGATATTGAGTCCGCCGTCGCGCGCATGCGCGTCGATCCGCTCGAGCTCGGCCGGCGTAAAGCTAGCGTTGCGCAATGCGCCGAGGGATTCTTCGATCTGCGGCCAGCTGCTGGCGCCGACGAGCGCGCTGGTGACGGCGGGGTTCTTCAGCACCCAGGCAATCGCCATCTGCGCGAGGCTCTGGCCGCGCTGTTTGGCGAGTTCATTGAGAGCGCGCACGTTGGAAAGATTCTGCTCGGTCAGCACCGATTGCTGAAACGATTCGTTGCGCATCGCCCGCGAGGAGTCGGGGATGCCGTTTAAATATTTTGTGGTGAGAAGACCTTGGGCCAAGGGCGAGAATGCTATGCAGCCCACGCCTTCTTGCTCGAGCACCTCCAGCAGGCCGTCTTCCACCCAGCGATTGAGCAATGAATAGGAGGGCTGGTGTATGAGCAGGGGCACCTTGAGTTCGCGCAGTATCCTCGCCGCCTCGCGCGACTTCTTCGGCCCGTAGGAGGAAATGCCCACGTACAGCGCCTTGCCGCTGCGCACCGCCGTGGCGAGCGCGCCCATGGTCTCCTCGAGCGGTGTATCGGGATCGACGCGATGCGAATAGAAAATGTCGACGTAGTCAAGATGCATGCGCCGCAAGCTTTGATCGAGACTGGCCAGCAGATATTTCCGCGATCCGAATTCTCCGTAAGGACCGGGCCACATGAGGTAGCCGGCCTTGGTTGAGATGATGAGCTCGTCGCGATGCGCGGCGAGATCGGTCGCGAGGATCCGGCCGAAGTTCTCCTCGGCGGAGCCCGGCGGTGGACCGTAGTTGTTGGCCAGATCGAAATGCGTGATGCCATGATCAAATGCATTGAGAATCATGTCGCGGGCCTTCTCGATGGGCGTGGCACGGCCAAAGTTCTGCCAAAGCCCGAGCGAGATGCGCGGCAGTTTGAGCCCGCTGCGGCCGCAGCGGGCATAGGGAAGCAGTTGATAGCGATCAGGAGCGGCGTCATGCATCGTGAGCGGGCCCTGTGCTAGGTGTTTGCTTCGCGCAAGCGAATCATTTTGCCGTAGACCGACTGGCTCGCCCGTTGAATGGCGCGGCGCAGGACCAGCGCTTCGCTCTGAACTTCAGCGCCGCGCCGGCGTTGATGCGACAGATAATTCAGCCGCCAATCCACCATCGTCAGTTCCGGCCTGAGGTCCCGGCACAACCAATCGGAAAGCGCCATCCGCTCCAGCTCCGCGGCATGTTCCACATCCCGCAATTGCTGTTGCAATGCCGCCAGCGTCGTGTCTCTCTCCCGGACTTTGCGCCATACGGCGATTGCAACCAACCATATCAACGTCAAGGCGATGCATCGGGTGATGGCCGCCACTTCAACGGATGCGCCGTCGGGCGACCAGACGAAGCCGAGGATCATCGGCAGCATCAGTCCGAGCGCTGTGTAGATGGCATAGTGAGCCGCCGGCGCCCAGACGCAGGCCAGCACGGGCGCGACGTACAGAAAACCGTCTGCGATCCCGTTAGGGGTATTGAGGTCGATCAGAAACGCGGCAGCTGCTGCCAGGATTGGCAGAAACCTGGGAGACAGCCAGGCCGCAACGGGCAATCGCCGCGCGCCGTTGGATTCCGGGAATGAGCTTGCTGCGTGCATATATAACCTCCCAAGAATGCAAAACCTTGGGCATCGCCGCCAGCGCATTGCGCGACGTCGGGCCCTCACCGCACCTTACAGCAAAACACAGAAGTGCTTGTCATGGCGGAGGCTGCAAAGTCACGCGCCACCCAAGATTGCGCTTCGCGACCAGCACATCACGAACAGACTTGCCGCCGTCCGGAGATATGCACTGCTCGGTCAGCTTGACCAACTCCGGAGCGATCTGGGATTTTCCCAGAAATGAGCATTTTAGTTTAGCGATATCGGAGAACCCCTTGGCGCGAAGCTCATTGCGAAAAGACTGCTCCAGCGATTCGGCGGTTTGTTTGATTATTTCGGGGTCGTTTGCCAGCGAAGGATTGATTTTTTGCAGCATTTGCCGCCCCTCCTCGACAAAATCCACCGCCGCGACCACGGCATCCGCGTTCTTTTCGATGTAGGCCTGCTCCAGGGCACGCACCGCATCTTCCGGGGTGGCAAAGCCAACCGCATTGGCCGCCGACACCGCGGCGAGTCCGAGCAGAATCGACAGCAAACGCCGTAGCGGCATCAATTCACTCCTAACGCCGCGTTGAGCGGCCCGCAATCGCTCGAACCGATTGTCAGGTCTCCGCCACTTGCAGCGAGACTCGCTTGGTGCCGTGCGCCAGCCAGTGAGTCCCTTGTTCCTTGAAGCCGAATTTCTCATGGAACAATCGTGATGGTTCGTTGGGTGGAACGATATTGTACTCACAGGTTACCAGCGGGATGGCGTTGGATCTGGCGTGCCGGAATAGATCTTCGTACAGGAGCGAACCCAAGCGCAGACCTCGGGATGAAGATGCAACGACAACACGGTCAATGTAAATAAATCTCGCGTATCTCTTGGAGAACCATTCAAAGTTGTCGTTTTCATAAGCGCAACCGTTGCACATCGCGAGGAGAAATGCCGAAACGATGCCATTCAAATTCGCCACCTTGTGATAGCAGGAAATCCCGGCCAATTCGGTCAAGCGCGGCAGGTCCATTGCGCTTGTATACTGAACTTCAGCCAGATTCAATGCGCAAATGGTCTCGAAGTCCCCTGGAGAAGCGGCACGAATCGCGATCTTCTGCATCTGGAGACCTGATGTTTCCCGGCGCTCAATCGGTCAGAAAACCAACCTTGGTCGAGTACCCCGCCTTATCCAAGGATTCTAAAATAGAGTGGACCAGCTCGTAACTGATCACCGTGTCTCCGACACAGTGAATACGGGCGCTCGGTGGCACATGCATGGCCAGGAGCTTCGACCCTACATCACCACACGGAACCTCGACATCGGCTATGAAGCACGCATTCAACGATGACGACAGGCGAATTTCAACGATCGGATCCGATTTGTCAGGAGTGCTTGAACAGCTCGCGACCAGCGCGACGGTCAGGAGTATTGCTGCTGCCGAGCGCACAGGGGATCCAGGCATCAGGTGGCTGATGTTTGCGGCATATGAACCATTGAACAATCCCGATTAGTCTCCCTGCCCCTTGGCTCCCATTGTAGCCAAGACAGTTGACCCAAATGGGAATTTCCCGCGGCCCGCGCCAGAGCTACCTGACCACGGCGACGTCGGGGAGACGACCGCTTATTCGCATATGCCGCTCGGAAGCCTGCTCCACGTGGAGCGGCAACCCTGCGGACTTGAGCTGATCACGTACCTCGGAGAGGGTGAACGCTGCGCAAAGCGAGTTGAAAAAGTCCGTCTTGAGCAGGGGAGCTTCGCGTGCGGCAACAGTTTCGACGATTTCGGCTGCCAGCTCCGGCGAGGCCGGACGCATGAGATCCATGATATGCACGGCGGCTCCGGGTCGACCCAGTCGCTGCACTTCTTGCCACAGGCCCTGCGGGTCGTGCATGTGATGGAGCATGTCCTTACTGAGGATTGCGGTGAAGCTCCTCGGGGGAATCGGCAACCCGGGTATCCGTCCCTGCACGAGCTGAATGCGGTCTGCGAACCCGGCGCGGCCCACCGCCTCCTTCGCAATTAGGAGCATGGCTTGCGACGCATCCACGGCGGTGAGACGGGCGCGCGGCCGAGAGCGCGCAACTCTGATAATGATGTCGCCCGGGCCGCAGCCAAGATCCACCGCGTGTTCGAGATCGTCGCCATACGTGGTAATCAGTTCGTTGACGTACGCCGCATTGGAATCGGAGAAATCCGCGTTCGCGTACGCGACAGCCTGATCTGGAGCATCCATTACTTCTGGTTCGGGAACTCTCTTCACAGGCGTCTCGAAGTCCGATTGCCGCCGAGGCGCACCTTGATATCCAAGTAGGCGGCGTCGATTAGATTGCTGAGAGCTGCTGCGTTGACCTCGTGGTCAGGCTTCAATTTCACGTGGCGCATGCGTTTGCCGCTTCCCTCGAAGAGACCAGCGCGGTCCTCGAGCACCGCGCCGTAGAAGAAGCCGACGTTGACGTGGCTTTTAAATGAGTTGACGTACCCGAACGGCGCATCTTCCACACAGGCGACAGGGCACCCATCGTGAATCAGCTCCAGGACATCGTCGCCGCATGCGCGCATCTGCGCAAACCACTTTTGCGCAATGGACTGCAGCTCAAGCGGTCCGTCGGTAAACCAGATGTCCACTGCCGGATCCCGTCTTACCCCTTTGGACAACCGCAGAATGTCCTTGATACCGATCAACCCGCGGAGGTCCAGCGCGACGCGACGAGGATTTGTCGAACTCATCGATCCACTCCCTGGTCAGTGATTGTCAGATCCCGGCGCGTCGCAGAAGCTCGCGCACGACCAATGATGATCCCGCTATCAAAAGACCTAAAGCCAGGTAGAAACTCACGCCTTTGAGCCGGGGGAAGGCGGTCTTCAGTAAAAAGAAAACGACGCCTGCGATGATGCCGGCTGAGATTGCCCCAACCCAGTCAACGTGGTACCCATTCATCCTGACTCCCTTGTACTCCCGATCGGCCGAACCGATTGCTGGAGCACATCAGTTATAAACAATCTTACAATCTTAGCCAACCCAATCAATGCCGACATGTGCGCCAACGATGAGACTGCTCAGGCCGGCGCTGCCGGTGCGACAGCGGCGCGAAACGGCAACGGCACCTCGGCTCCCAATCGCAGCTGCGCCCGCAGCATCGGTGTGATCGCCTGTGATTGGAAGTGGATGCGGTACATCTGCACATCGCGGAAGTAGCGCTGCAGGCGGTCCCCGCGCTTCGCCCCCGATGCGCCGGCGCTATGAAACAGCATCTCCACACACTCGCAGGCAGCGCGACATCCTTCACGCGCTGTTCCCCAGACTCGCAGGGTGTCTGCGGCGGTGATCGGCCGCCGCTCCTTCATCCATTTATCACACTGCTCGACGTGAAGGCGGGTCGCACTCAAGGTGAGTGCCTCGGCGGCATCGGCGCGACACAGCGCTTCGCCGAATATCCGCTGCAACTCCGGATCATGCATTCGCATTCGCTGCGGATCGAACAGCAGTGGTTTCGCCCGCATCATTCGCTCGTATTCCTCGAGCGCTGCGCGCGCCGCGCCGGTGAAGATGGCGCCAAACTCGCAGCTGAACCATCCGAATATTATCCCGAGGAACAACCCTTCGCCGTGCAGGCGCGTACCCGGCGTCCCTGTGGACAAACTGTCGGTGGTCAGGAGACCGATCGGCGAGCGAATGATGTGGCGGTCGGGAATGAACACACCGTTTAAGCGTACACTGTTGGAGCCGCTCGCCTGCATGCCCATGGCCGCATCGCCGCCCCAGTCCGGCAATACCTCGACGCTGGAGCGCGGCACGACAAAGGCCACCGGCGCGGGCGCACCGTCGGGACCGGGGATGAACGCTCCGCCCAGAAAATGTGTACAAACCGGAATTCCCGATGCGAACGCCCACAGGCCGCTGACGCGGTAGCCTGCGTCGCGACGCTCGAAGGTCGGAATTCCTGCGGGACCTGCAGCAAATGCCGCGCGAAAGTCTCCCTCGGAGCCAAACAGCTCGCGCTGCACCTGTTCCTCGAAGTGTGCGCCTACAACCAGGGCATGAGATGAGGCGAGGGCGTAGCACCAGCCGCTGCCTGGATGCCCCCTCGACAGCTCGAGTATCACTCGAATATAGGTTTCGCAGTCAACCCCGCCGCCGTTGAACATTCGCGGCTGCAGGATTCGATAGAAGCCGCCCTCCAGAAGTTCCCGGTGTATCTCATCGGAGTAGCAGCCGCGCGCATCGCTCTCATCCTGCTGCGCGCGCAGTTTCGCGCCGATCTCTATCGCCCGCGCAGTGATCTCGGCAGCAAAGGGATGGCGGGAAGAGACGGAATCGGAGGCCATTGCGCATTGTACGCAAACTCGCGGCGCTGGGATGAGGCGGGCGGAACGGAGGACTGAGCCTTGTCGAGTTTCGCGCGTTTCAATTTCTTCCGTATACTGACCTCTCGGTGGCACTGAAAATTGGGATGAGATCAGCTCGGCCGAAATCGCCATTACACCCGAGCCACTTGAAGGATCCTCGTCATGAGCAAATTCGTCATACAACCCCACTTCAGATTGCAGGAATGGGTGGCCGACGAGAAGGGCTACTTCGCGGCCGAAGGCCTTGACTACCTGTTCAACGAAGAGGTTCAGGCGACGGACGGCAAGGTGCATGACAAGGGACAGAAGGTCGGCGCCTATCAGTCGTTCGAGTCCGGCCGCGCCTCCGATGTGAGCTGCGCGTGTCACTGGACCGTGAACGTTGCCGCCTCCAACGGCCTGGGCAAACTGTATGCCGAAGCCTATTCAGTGGCCCCGGCCGGAATTTTCGTACCCGGGGATTCCGCCGTCCGCCATCCTGCGGATCTCGCGGGCGTGCCGATTTCCGTGGGCTACCAATCAGGCAGCCACTATTCGACCATCCAGTCCCTCGAGCAGTACCTGCCGGCGAAAGATATCCGGTTATCCTTCAACGACGGCATGCTCTTCAAGCGCATGCAGCTTCTGATCGATGGTGAGATTCCGGCTGCTGCACTGTTCAGTGGTCCGTACTATTTCGCGGAGCAGCTCGGATTCCGCAAGATCATCGACACCACGTTCATGATTGCGAGCATGATCAGGGGCAACACCGAGCCGGCCGAGCTGCGCAAGTACTTCCGTGCGCTGCAACGGGCGCAACGCGATATCGATCTGCGGCCCGAAGCCTACACGCACTACTACCAAAAAGAATTCCCGGTGCGCTATCACGCGATGATGGACACGAAGCGATGGGGACCGGGCGAACGCATCGTGTTCGAGCCCTACACCGAGGAGGCGTTCAACCGTTCGCGTGACTGGATCGCGCAGCACGGGATTTTCGAATCGGGTGGGCTCGGCACCGGCAGCTACGAGCAGTCGATCGCCTGCCCGGCGCAATCCCCGGCGCAGTAGGGTGCCGATGGCGCCAGGGCGATAATCGAGCCATCCGGGCCATCCGGGTTCAGGAATGCGATACCGGCGGTCTCGCGAAACGATACGTACCAGCCCCGCGGGCCCCTGCATCATTTAGATCGTAGAATGCAGCAATACCCATGCCGCGCGTAATTCTCATCGGGCTTGCGATTGCAGTCATCTTGTACTTAACGTTGTGCGTGGTCTTATTTCTCGCCCAGCGCTCCTTCATCTACTACCCGCAACCCAGATCAGCATCCGACGCCAGCCCAATACTCACCCTAAATTTGGGCAGCGAGCGGATACTCGTCAGTACCCATCCCTTTCCAGGTACCAATGCCGTCATCTATTTTGGCGGCAATGCCGAAGACGTTTCCAACAGCCTGCCGACCTTGGCGGCCGCCTTCCCCGAGGGATCTCTGTACGCGCTCAACTATCGCGGCTACGGCGGCAGCACCGGCAAGCCTTCTGAAGCCGCGTTGATCGCGGATGCGCTGGCTCTATTTGATCGAGTGCACGCCGATCATCCGCGCATCATCGTGATCGGGCGCAGCTTGGGCAGCGGCGTTGCTGTTCACATTGCGAGTGAGCGCCCCGCGGAGCGCCTCGTGCTGGTCACACCCTACGACAGTCTTCTTGATATTGCCGCCAGCCAATTCCGCATCTTTCCGGTGCGCTGGCTGCTGCTCGATAAGTTCGAATCCTGGCGCTACGCGAGCAAAATGACCGTACCAACCCAGTTGATTGCGGCGCAACATGATGAAGTCATTCCCCGCGCAAGCACCCAATCGCTGTTCAAGTACTTTCCTAAAGGACTGGCGACTCTGACGGTAATCCCCGGCGTGGGCCACAACTCCATCTCCGAGAGCCCCGACTACATCCGGCTTCTGAGCGGCAGCCAATGACCTTGCGCGTGCGAGTTATCTGCTTGCGTTAACCGACACCTTTCGGCCAAATTCGGCTGCACGCGGGTAGCGAAGTGGGTGCGCGATGACGAAGGACCTGGGTAATCTGCAAATTCTTACTCCGCGGTTGCTGCTGCGGCCGACGCAAATGTCGGACTTCGAGAGCTGGGCGGCGTTCATGGCAGATCCCGAGGCAACCCGGTTTTTGGGCGGAGCGCAGCCGCGTGCCCTGGCGTGGCGCGGCTTTATGACCATGGCCGGTGCCTGGCATCTGCAGGGCTTTGGCATGTTTTCAGTCATCGAACGTTCGAGCGGGCGATGGGTCGGTCGACTCGGACCTTGGATGCCGGAGGGTTGGCCGGGCACCGAGGTCGGTTGGGGCATCGCCCGCGAGTGCTGGGGGCGCGGCTATGCGGTCGAGGGCGCGGCGGCGGCAATCGACTGGGCCTTCGATCAACTGGGCTGGAGCGAGGTTATTCACGCGATCGATTCAAAAAATGCCGCCTCGCAGGCGGTGGCGCGCAAGCTAGGGTCCGCGCTTACCGGGACCGCGCGACTGCCAGAACCAATCGACACCCCGGTGGAGATCTGGGGGCAGAGCCGCGCGGCCTGGCGTGCAGGGCGTGCAGCTTCGCAATAATTCGAGACGACCGTTCGTGCAGAACAATCACTGAACATCAAGCGTAGCGCGTCCGTTGCAACCGGTTTAGATGGATCGGAGGGCTTCTTGGATCGCATCCGCAATGGCGGCCTGTTCCGACAGCGGCACGGGTTCGAAATCTTCCTGTTGATAGATTAACGTCGGGTCGCTGCCCGGATAGCGCGGCACAACGTGCACGTGAAAATGTGCAACATGCTGACCTGCGTCGTTCCCGTTGTTCTGGAATATATTCAGCCCGGTGGCGCCAAAGGCGTGTGTCAGTGCTCTTCCCAGAATCGCAGCCTCGATGTGGACCATACCGACAATGTCTGGAGCAAGGTCCAGGACCGTCGAGGCATGGCGTGTGGGCACCACCAACAAAGCGCCGCGCTCGTACTGGCGCAGATTCACAAAAGAAGCAACTGTGTCGGTCCTTCTAACGAACGCGCAGGGCAGCGTTCCTGCGAGGTAACCACAGAATGCGCAGTGTTGCTCTCTTACGGCGACTGCCAAGTTCGCAACCGTCTCGGGCTCACGTGGCCGGACATTCATCGTCGAAAGTCAGTGGCGATTCTGCACCCAGCGAGTCAGGCGGCGGAAACGCTTGGCGAAACGTGAACGCTTCCGCAGTAGGTCCTTTGGATCGCAACATTTCAAGCTTGCCCACCGCTTCCGCGACACTGGGCCGATGCCCCGCTGGCACCCACCACAGCACTAAATAGGCCTCGCGCATGCGCTCAAACCACTCCTTGCGTCTGCGCATGACTTCCACGTGAGCAGAGCTGTAAACATACCGATTCAGTGACTCGACATCCCGCCACACGGACATATTGAGCAGCATGTTCTCGTCCTCGAAGGGCCGAATCGCCGTCGCATCACCCGCTTCGGTTTGCAGGCGCCATACGAAACCCGGCGACGCCTCCGCCAGCGCATTGATTCGTTGCAGATTTGCGGCAAACTCCGCCATCACCGGAGAATCCATCGGCCCCCGGATGATGCCGATGTTCAGTTGCGCCAGTTCGTAGTTGGGCATGACAGTCTCCTTGGGAGCCTTGAGAGCGTGTGGGAGGTGTGCATTCGCTGCGCCCGCGATCTCTCGAACTGCTTCTCAGACAGGCCGCCGGGGGCGCTGTTTGGCACTTACCGACTTGATAATGAGCCGCCGCTTCACCTTGGGATCAATGGGCGCCTTCGCCGCCGCAAGCGCCGCGGCAATCAGCGCGTCGATGTCCTTCGAACTGATGTCGCGAGCTTCACGCAGAACAATGTGGCGCACTCTCGTGCCGCTACCCTTCAATAGCCTAGCCGGATCCTTCAAGCGAGATCCTTGAAGAAAGAATAGGCTGACCCAGCGGGGATAAACGGCAATCGAGAGGATTGCCTCCGAAACCTTCTCGCCAGGGCCAAAGCCAATGGCCAGCGCATTGTAATTGTCATATACCATTTCGGTAGATCCAGGGAGCCGCTTCCGAAGAAGCGCCAGCGCGGCGCGAGCTATGCGCGCGATCGCGGGATCGTACTTCGCGAGATAACGGGCGAGTTCCTGTTTCGGCGTTTCCTTGCGTGTACTTGCCACCTCAACCGCTCCATCTAACGATGAGGTTGAGCGACGCGGGAATGCGTCGACATCAAGCGAATCATACAAGACCTTGCAGGGTTTGGCGAAATGGCCTCGGTTTGGGCAGTCATTCGCATTGACGAGCCAATCTGCAAATGGTCTATTGCGCGTGAGCGGTCGAATGGGGAGCGCAAGTGCCATCGACAAATCTTTGCGGCGAAGGAGATCCGCCATGACGCGTTATGCCACGTGCTCGTGGATCATGTCGATGTGCGCGTGTTTCGCGCCGCATGCGCAGGCTCAAGAAAAACCCGCTTCAGATGCGGCCGTCATTCCATCGATTCAGTCGGCGTTCTTGATCTCGCACGCAAAGTCCCATTCCATCAGTCCTGAGAATCTGACGGGCGCCAAGGGCCAGGGCGGCAAGGCCGACTTGCAAACGGGAAGTGCCAGGGTCGCCGCGAAGGATCTCGGCGTCGGTTGGAAGGTCAATCCCTACGCAGAGGTGAGCGCCGGATCGGCCTACACGGTGGCGCAATTTAAAGGGGCTGGGATCATCAACCACATCTGGATGACTCTCGGCGGTAAGGCCGAGTATCGCTCAGCCATTTTACGTTTCTATTGGGATGGAGAAGGAAGTCCATCGGTGGAAGTTCCTGTGGGAGATTTCTTTGCCGCCGGATGGGGGCGAACGAACGAGCCCCTGATTAACTCCGCAGCGGTGGCAGTCAACCCAGGCAGCGGCTTCAATAGTTTTTGGCAAATGCCGTTCCGCAAGGGATTTCGAATTACCCTGGAGAACCGCAGCTCCAAACCCCTCGTAATCTACTATGAAGTAAGCTTTGCAGAGACTCGCGTGCCCCGTAACGCGGGTTATTTTCACGCCCAATTCCGGATGGTTGATACCCTGGCGACCCCGGCCATTTACACCATCGTCGATGGCATTCGCGGTCAGGGGCAGTATGTCGGCACTGCAATCAGCCACGGCGCTCGGAGCCCGGGATGGTGGGGCGAGGGAGAAGTTAAATTCTACATCGACGGCGACGGCTCGAATCCAAGTCTCAACGGAACGGGGGAAGAGGATTACTTCTTAGGCTCCTACGCATTTTGGAAACCCGACGGAACGATGCCAGATGGCGGGGCTAGGTTCAGAGAGCATAATTTCTCTTCGAGCTACTCGGGTTTCTACTCTGTGGCTCCGCTTGAAATACACGATCCCGCCTACTTCGGTACCTCTGAGCGCCACATTGGGGAATATCGCTGGCATATTCTTGATCCGATTCGCTTTGAATCTGACCTTAAGGTGACCATCCAGGGACTGGGTTGGAAGACGACTGAGCTTCATGCGTATCTTCCGCTGCAAGACTATTACGCATCTGTCGCCTACTGGTACCAAACTGAGCCTCACGCACCCTTTCCGATGCTGCCGGATGACTCTACTCTGCAGATTCACGATGCAAAATGATCGCGTTCCTACTAAAGCAACGGCGCGGCGATGGCGAAGCGTATGCCTCTCATCGCTCAGAACCTGAAAAAATACGGAATGGCCATCAGCGCAACGCCGATTGCAACGATCAGAATCGTGTTGGTGACGAAGTAGGGAAAGATAATGAGTCCCAATCCACATACCAACGGCACAACCGCCCTCTGCTTTCGGCCGTAGATGAGAAACCCGAGCCCGATCGAGCCGAACAGCAATCCCCAAAGAAGCGACGAAGTTTCCAAATTCCCCGTCACCGCGCTCGCTCAGATCGATTGTTAGTCGTCATCAGCGCCCTCTCTCAATCGGTTTAGATCACTCGCCACTTCAGAAATATCGCCACAACGGTAGGCACGCCGAAAATGAGCAGAAAGATCGGGAATTCCTCGCCCAGGCTATATCCTGCTTTCGCAACACCCACCCACATGTTCGCGCCAGAGATCCCCAGCCAAAGCGCGATAAATAGAAGCGTTGCAGCCAATGTTGCGCCTGGATAGTTGCTGGAGAAAAGCTTTCCCAGCAGCATTGATGCAGCCAGAAGCAGGAACCCTACGACGAGAAATAAAGGTGTACGCATGTTTCGGTACCTAACCATTTATCAGCGAACATTTCTTGTCGACGACGGCGGCCGTTGCTATGCGGCTCCACTATTACCTGTAACCGCTATGTCGAAGTGCAGCACGTTTTCGCGATCTCCAAGCTTTGTATACAGCGCGATGGCCGGGGCATCCCCGATATCGGCTTGGACAAATATGACATAAGCGCCTCGGGTCGAGGCTATCTTTCTCAGTTCGTTAATCAACGCGGTAGCAATGCCCTCGCGACGATGCGACTCCGAGACAGCCAGATCGTAGATGTAGATCTCGCTGCGCTGCTGCTCGAACTTTAGCAGCTCGTAGGCTGCAATGCCGCCGACGACCTGGCCGTCTTTCAATGCCGCGAGCGCAATGAAGTAATCACTGCCGAGCAGTTGCTTAAGATAGGCCGCATTTGGTCGGTTCCCACTATAAGTTTCCACGTCATTGAAGGCTTCACCGAAGGTTGCAAGCAGGGCTTCCATCAAACCGGTATCGTCCGGTGCAAGTCGGCAAATGTTTAGCGACATGGCGAATTGCGTCGACGATTACGCGTGGATGAGCCGCCCACCAGCGAACGCCCAGTTTTCCCAAGACGTTTCCTTGAAACAGACCATAACGTTCTCCGTGTCAACGCCGGCACGACCGAGTGTATCCATCAGTTCTTCAAGGAGTTTCTTTTTGACCTTAACGCTGCGTCCCACCGACCATAAGATCTCGATAAGGGCAAATTCCTCGTTTCGCTCGGACTTGACGTCGGGGTACGTCGGATCGAATCGGAAGTCTTCCGCCTCGAGCTCGATGACCCGTTGAAACCTGTCTGCCGTAGGTACCCCAGATGACACCAGCGCGGCGTGCACGGCATCCAGCATTGTGGTTTTGAAGGCGCTCGACTTTGGCTTGCGGACGGTGAGCGTGACGAGTGGCATGACGACTCCTCAAGTGCTAACGACTTGGTTGATCTCACACTGGAATGAAAACGACTGTTGTTAGGTGGCCTTCTGTGGCGGGCCACGTTGTCCTAGCACCTCGTAACAAAGACCCACCATGCCGCTCTTGTAGGCTTTGACCTCCGCCAGATGGAGGAGGATGTCTCTATCGAGCTTCTCAAAGAACGGTATTCCATCGCCAATCAAGACCGGCAGGATCGAATAACGAACTTCATCGGCTAGCCCGAGACGGAGGCATTCGCCGGAAACTGCGCCGCCGCCGACAAACCAGATGGTACGAAACACGGGCCGCAGATGCCCATTCACGAACTGCGCAAGACCCCCTGAGTAGAACTTGACGGTATCCCGGGTCCGCGGCAGATCGCGACTGGTGAGGACGAACGTGGGTTTGTCGCCGTACGACCACCCGAACCCTTTGGCCTCGAAACTCAACGCGGTCTCATAGGTTCGCGACCCCATGACGTAGCAATCGATCGTCTTGAGGAAGGCCTCGACGAATCCTGGGTCCAGGGTTTCGCCCTCTGCGAATTCGTCGGAGGTTTCGAGCCAGTCGACTCGCCCGTCCTTTCGAGCGATAAAGCCGTCGAGGCTCGCCGCCATGTGAATCGTTACGCGAGAACTAGTGTTTGGCATCACGTCGCCCTGTTGTAGAGTGCCCCTGCTCCGCGCCGCCGCAGCTCAAGTCCCCTAAGGTGAAGTTGAGCGGTCGGTCACCGGCGCCCGATAAGCACGCATCCATCACGGCCCTCCCCAACGATTGCTACGCCGCAGAGAGCGCACTGATCGTGACGTAATACCCGTCCGGATCTCGGATTGAGAACTCCGGAGTGCCAGTGTTGTGATTCACGTGGGGCTCCTCCTCAAATCGAGTGACGAGCGCGCGTGCTCTTGGCAGCGCCTTGGCGAAATCATCGACACGGAAAAACAAGAGAAGACCGTTGCCAGGCTGCGCATGATCAGGGCTCGTTAATGGCGGATGCTCGTGGGCACCCCACTCGTGAAGGCATAGCAAGACCGTTCCATCCGAGTCGAGAATTTGACCGAAGTCGTCATGGGCGGGAGCCGTCTCCGGCAGGCCGAGTAACGACTGGTACCACTTGAAGCTGCCGGGCACATCGCCAACACCAATGATCGTCCAAATACGTCTCACGGGGTGTCCTCCTGCCGCCTATGTCCATTAGCGGACTGCGCTCGCGTGTAAACAGTTTTACATTCTCGCACATCATTCCTAGCCAGACGGTAGGAGTGCGGGATCGCCCTGATTCCTGTGAGGGCACCAGGTCGTGCTCGGCGTCAAGGCGCTCCGTTTCTCGCTCGGGGAGCGGTTGCGTATTTTCTAGCGTCGGCGAATGGCTCCAATTTAGGACGGTGATGAAATTCCAGAGAAGGTCTCGACGACCTCGTACATTTCGGGATCGAACTTAGCGATTGCAAGCGCTTGTTGCAAATAGGGCAACGGCGCCGGATTCTCGCGCATCGCCTGGTAGTCCTCGATACTGCGCCATTGAGCGTACATCGTAACCTTCGTTCCATCGAGGCCGCGATGCAGACTGGCAGAAATGAAACCAGGTGCATAGCGCACCGAGGTTTCGGTCACACGAGTCAGGAGTTCGACCAGTTGTCGCTGATTCGACGGTTCCACCGTAAAGACATTGATGAACGTTACAAGCTTACGGCTGGCAGAGATAGTCGTCATTCTGACACTCACGGTGGTGGGGTTGTCGCAAGGATAGCTCAGGCTACTCGTGGCCACGACATCCCCCAGCGAAGCTGGGCTCATTCTTCGCAAGCGCGACCACTGGTATCGAAAACCGTATCGTCCTCGACGATCCGGCCACCGCTAAACCGAAAAAACGTCATCAACTTGACACGAAAGCTGCCTCCAGGCGTGCGGCTCGAACTGACGAAGCGTACTGCGGCGCGGTCGCCGTCAATAATTATCGTATCGACGTCATCTCGAATATCCGGGAAGGCGCGAAACATTGCTCCGTACGTGCGACCTACATCAGTGCCGGTACGCGGCTTGCAAAAATCCGACGACGTGAGGCGGGCATTCGGGGCATATAGCGCCTGCAAGGCTGCGACATCATGCCGGTTAAAGGCGTCGAAGAGCTGGTCAATAACGGCGACTGGGCCGGTCATCGACACCGAAGCGGTTAGAAGCAATGCGGAAATTGCCATCACGAGGCCCCCACTTTGAGAGGCACAAGGATATCCGTCATCAATTCATCGACGGGCGTCTGGTCCGGATCGTTGAGGAAATTATGGAATGTAGGAAAGTGCGCCGGTTCCCGACCGGACGTTGGAAGCCATTCACCCGCAACATACTGGGTGGCGGATTCCAAGCCATCGTATGACCCAAGATGTCGTAGGCGCGCATACTCCCCAGCGGGCAACCGAAGAACTCGGAATGGCTCTGGCGCGCTCGCGACGCCAAGGGCCAGACAGGCATCGTAGCGAAGTTCCCCCTCAGGCACGCTCACAGGATCATCCAGCGGAATTCCGTAGATACCCGTCAGATGCTTCAGGGTGTCTCCGGATTCCGCCCACGACCACACCTGTCCGAATGTTGCGTTCAAGTCGGTGTAGGCTTTGCCTTCACGTCGGAGCGCTACGACTATGATCTCGCCGCGCTGCTCAATCGCTACCTTTAGCTCTCGGTCGTCCTTCCCCGTGGAATTGTGGGAGGCTCGATGCTCAGTCGGTGTACGGCCGGTTTGACGACGAAATGCTCGCGCGAAGCTCTGCGGTGTGCCAAAGCCGACCGCGATCGCTGTTTCCGTCACGCTCGCATCCTTTGCTAATAGCAATTCCTGAGACGCCTCCACTCGGAGACGTAAAATCGTTTGGCCGACAGTCTCGTGCGTCAGCGCTCGCCAAATCCTATGGAAGTGAAACGGCGAGACGGCAGCAGCAGCAGCGAGTTCCGCCAGCGATGGAGGATCGGAAAGTCGCCGTGTGATAAGGGAGGCGACACGTTCAAGCCTGCGCCTCCAGTGATCAGTCAGGTCCTCATTCATGTGACGCCTTCACTGGTGTAGGTCGGCTTTGTACCGCACGTCTAGCACACGCGCGGTCCATGGATTGCTCTTTTTTTGCTCCATTAGGTGCCATCATGACCAGGAACCGTCTTGAACTGAGGCCGCCCGTCATTGATATGCACCCATGGCAGCTTGTCCTGCACCCAGATATGCATCTGAGGTTCAATTCCTTCTGCAGCATCCAATGAAACTAGCGTGAAGTCGACGTCGCCGACACGTAGCTCATGTCGGTAGGTAAGCGACGTTCCACATACCGAGCAGAAGCCACGCTCCACTTGGGGCGAGGATCTATGCACAGAAAGTTCGCCACTTAGAATCCTAAAATCAGCCTCATTCACGGTGCCCCATGCAACGAGGGCGGAGCCGGTCGCCCGCCGGCAGCTGTCACAGTGGCAAAAACAGGGATTCCGAATGGGTTCGGTAACTGTGAAGCGAACTCTCCCGCAGATACATTTGCCAGCGTGTGTAGCTTTACCCACAACTGCGCCCTCCTGGCAGGTAACGATGAGTTAGAGCGACTCGGGGTTGGGGCGACTCCGCCCACCGCAAGTCAGCGCGGTACCTGAGCATTTCGAAGCCTGCACAACGCGGTTCGGTCTAACTGAGGAAGATCGTCCGTGATATTGAACCAGGGTGACTTAACTTCTACAAAAATGTGTTTGTCCGGCCGAAGTTGCGGATCGTCATCGAGGAGGCCTGCGGGGACCTCTAGGTACGGCGCGTCACCAGTTGCATCTGGTACCGGAGATCCGCAGCGACGGCAGAAGTGCGTGCGATACGGTGGAGGAATTTCGCGCACTGGAGTCTCAAATGTCTCGACCAGCTCGCCGCCCTGCACGAGTCGAAAATCTGCGCGTTTCACTCCCACCCGAGCGTCAAAGGCGGAGCCATTCGATTTTCGGCACCGACTGCAATGACATAGCTCAAACGGGCCGACAGCCCGAGTGATCTCGAACCTCACACCGCCACAGAGACAGCTCCCGCGAATCATATTTTGACCTCTCACTCAAAGCCCTAACGGGATTTCCGTGCAGTTAGTCGAGTAGCTTCCACGATGCCGCGCCATCAAGATGTCTGACCCGAACACCTGCGAGCGCAGAGGATGCGAAATTGACCGCATTCACACCCATCGTCCTGTTGCGCTGTTTACCGCGATATGTGTAGTGAGTTACGCAACCACATCGCTTGCACCGGTGATAGTCGCGAATCTTTTGGTTCCAAGAATATTTGCAAAGACCATTCCGAGGCGCTTCAATCGTAACCGAAGTCGGCTTGTAGTATGCCCAAAGGGCACCGTAGCGACGGCAAATTGAACAATTGCAACTCGTGATTGTGCGTGGCATCTGCCGAACATGAAGTCGAATCGCTCCGCAGTGGCAGGAGGCGACAGGCGTAGTAGACCTTGAATCCATGGTATCGCCTAACGATGAGCTTGAGCGACGCGGGAGTGCGTCAATGTAAAACGAAGGCACTTTATCTCAATCATTCACCCCCTCCTCGGCTAATCGATGCTGCGGCCCGCGATCGCTCCAGCCGATTGTTAGGCGGCAACCTCGCGACGAGCCATTAGGTGCTGCCGCAGCCGCAGCGCCAACAAGCCGGTGAGCGCGCCTAGAAGCGGCAACAAAAAAATAGCCGCACTCGTAGCGCAAATTACCTGGTAAATGTGCGACAGCGTGATCCAGTGACGCAGACAACCATCGGCGCGCAGCACTGGTAGGATTCCCGCCGCCAAGAATGCAAGCGGGCCCAGCACAATCCATAAGAGAGGCGCGTCGGAGCGAAGCCACCTAGACTGAATAATGCCAGCAAATGCGAACGAGAAAAACAACGTGCCGAACCCAACCCAAGAACCAATATCGATTGAACCCAAGGAAAGAGCCCGTGACGTTGGCACCAGGCGAACGAATAGTTCTTGCAACCCGGCCCCCACGAAGAGTGCACAAATCGACATCGCGAGGGCGATGAAAAAGTTGCGAAATACAGCGATCATAGCCGTCTAACGATGATCTTGAGCGACGCGAGATTGCGCAGTCGCACAACGAAGCTGATTTATCTCAATCATCGATCCTCCTCCTTGGCTCACCGGAGATAATGCCCCCGCGGTCGCTCGAACCGATTGTTGGAGGCCATTCGCAACTAGCCTTCCGGAATAACCCGTACGATCCCGGCAATGCCATCAAACGCATCGACTATCCGGGTACGCGCGCCGAGACCCATAGGCTCCGGCAACTCGTCTCGTCCAAAGTAGCCCATCTCTGAGATCTCGTCGTTTGGCTGCCATTGATTGCGGCCAAGCACGCGAACTCGCAAGAATAGCACTAGGTCGTCCTTCAGCGGTTTTGCGTACACGCCCACGAGCCCGTCTTCAACCACCTCCAAGCCGGATTCCTCAAGAACCTCCCGTCTTAGTGCTGCAAAGGGCGATTCGCCCAGCTCAACGCGACCGCCAGGTGTAGTCCAAGCGTGAGTCGCGTAATTCATGCGCACGCAAAGGATACGTCCATTGTCATCAAAGATTGCCGCGAAGACGCCGAGAGTTGGCATTGATAGTTCCAGGGCCTCTAACGATGAGGTTGAGCGACGCGGGGCTCCACCAGCGTCAGTCGATGGCAGTTTGTCGAGATCATCGACGCCCTCCTTCGCTCGCCAAAGCTGCCGCGCGCGATCGCTCGAACCGTTGGCTAGTCGTCAAAGCCCACCACAGTTGATCCCCGAGCCCGAGCCCAGGCGCTCAATGTTGTATGAATGAGTTTGAGATCCTCATCCGTCACTTCCACGGGATCGCCACTCACCCACTTCATTCCGCGCCGGGATACCACGAAGTCTGCCGTTGAGCTGGATTCATAGTACACGACCAAATCTCGCGTCCCGACCGGCATGTGAATGTGTCCCGTCGGCCCGGGGCCTCTCTTAACGTTACAGCGAAATTGCCGGTCCGCACGGGCCCGGTACACAAAGCGACCCACGAGCGCGCCTTTGAGGGCGAGAAGAGGGACGACAATGAGTAACGGGAAAGGCACGATGTTGTCGGACGCCTAACAATGAGGTTGAGCGACGCGCGGTTGCGCCGACATTAATCGGAGGCACTTTATGCAAATCATCGAAGCCTTCCTTGGGCCAACTAAGGTGATACTCACGATCGCTCGAACCGATTGTTAGGCGCCGGCATCCCCCAGCGGATTCGCCGCCAACCATTGCACGATATTTGGCATCGCCAACTCAAAGCCCCCTGGAACGTTAAGACTAATGAACCCGCACCGGACAGTTCCGCGATTTTCAAAAGTGTGGGGGGTGCCACCCGGAATTAACGCATACGTACCCCGCACCGCGTGGGACCATTCGCCATCAATGACAATGCTCACCGTTCCTTCAATAACGTAGAACACGTGATCCTCCGGGTGTGCGTGAGTTCCGGGACCTTCCGTATTGGGGTCGAGCCACCACTCAGAAACGGAGTAGCGAGAGTCCGTTTCTCCGGTATCCGCTATGAAAACGGCACTCATTCGACCCATTGGGTACGAGCGACCCCGACCGGGTGCCAGGATTAGCGCCCTTCGAACGAGCGGAGTTGCAGAGCTCATAGTTCACTCCCGAGTTGAAACATCTCGTCACCGCGGCACCTAACGATGAGGTTGAGCGACGCGGGACTGCGCTGACGCCAATCGAAGCTGATTTATCCCGATCAGCTGGCGCGAATCACGCACGAAGGAAATCACATCCTGCGACGCGGGTCTACTGGGCAAGTCTGCCCAGCGCTTAAGATTCTTCGATTTTCCTCACGCAGTACACCAGAATCATTCCCCGCTGAAGGACGCGCCCCGCGTGCATAATCACACCATGAGCGCACAGTCCCAGCCGGCTGAGTTGAGCGCGTTCGCGCGTTGGGCGGAGAAGGCCGCGCGCCTGTGACCATGCTGGCTGCACTGGTTGAGGTATCACAACAGGTCGCAGCTACATCGGGACGCCTGGCGAAGGTGCGCGCGCTGTCCTCGCTGTTGAAGTCCCTTGACCCAGGGGAAATTGACAGCGCCGTGCATTACTTGTCGGGTGAAATCCCGCAAGGAAAAATTGGTATCGGCTACGCCACAGTGCGCGCCGCCGCGGCGCAATCCGCGGCCGAGTCCGGTCGCTTGACGCTCGCACAACTCGATGGCGCACTCGGCGAGTTGGCGGAGATTCGCGGCAGTGGCTCAAGCGCCCGCCGCCACGAGGCGCTGCGGGGGCTGTTCACACGCGCTACCGCGCCGGAGCAAGAATTTTTGCTGCGACTGCTGATCGGCGAGCTGCGCCAAGGAGCTTTGGCCGGCATCATGCTCGATGCCATCGCGGCCGCGGCCGAGCTACCGGTGAGTGAAGTGCGCCGCGCAGCGATGTACGCAGATAGTCTTGGCACCGTGGCGGTGAGCGCGTTGCGCGGGGGGAGCGCGACACTTGAGCAGTTTCGGCTCGAGATTTTCTCACCCGTATCCCCAATGCTGTCGCAAGTCGCGGTGGACGTGGACGAGGCGCTGGAATTGATCGGCGGGGAAGCGGCGTTCGAATGGAAGATGGATGGTGCCCGAATGCAAGTGCACAAGCTAGACAACGAAGTGCGCATCTACACCCGCAGCTTGAACGAGATTTCGGCTGCCGTTCCTGAAATCATGGAACTGGCGCGCGGCTTTGCCGAGACCCGCTTCGTGCTCGACGGCGAGGCCATCGCCTTCGACGCGGGGGGCCGGCCGCACCCCTTTCAAATCACCATGCGCCGCTTTGGCCGCAAGCTCAATATAGAAGCCTCACGATCGCAGCTGCCCATTCAGGCGTTCTTCTTCGATTGCCTCCGTGTGGGCGACACTACTCTCGCAGACCTGCCGACGCGCGAGCGACACGCAGCTTTGGTGCGCATCGTGCCCGCAGCGCAGCTGATGCCAAGGCTCGTCACGGCTTCCGCTGACGCCGCCCGTGCCTTTTATGAGTCCGCCCTCGCTGCCGGGCACGAGGGCGTCATGGCAAAATCGCTGGATGCGCCGTACGAGGCCGGCAATCGTGGTGCCAGTTGGTTGAAAATCAAGCGCGTGCACACCTTGGATCTCGTGGTGTTGGCGGCTGAATGGGGCCATGGGCGTCGCACCGGGAAGTTGTCGAACCTACATCTGGGTGCACTCGACGCCAGCACCGGAGAATACGTCATGCTCGGCAAGACCTTCAAAGGTCTCACAGATGCGACTCTCGAATGGCAGACACGAGAGTTTCTGGCGCGCGAAACGCATCGGGATGCCGGCACCGTGTATCTGCGTCCCGAGCTGGTCGTGGAGATCGCTTTCAGCGATTTGCAGGCGAGCACCCGTTATCCGGGCGGCCTGGCGCTCCGGCTCGCGCGCGTAAAGCGTTATCGGCCGGACAAGCGCGTCGCCGAAGCCGATACCATGGCGTCGGTGCGTCAAGTCTATGCCGCCCAGGCAGGCCACGCGGAACCGCCCTGAGGGGGCGGCCCCGAGTTATCCGCTCGTGGCGTACATAGGATTGGTTGTTTCGAACGTCAATCCTGATTCCGAAGTTGAGGACGGCATATTCGGCGCTGCCTATGCATTGCGCGATGCCAAAAGCACATCGAAGGATATTCACGATTCCTCCTTCTTTGTCGACTGCTATGAGCGCCGCGTAAGCTAGTACAATCCATTCGCGCATTTGAAGGCAGGGAGTGGCGAGGATGAAAGCCGTTTTCTTGATCATGTGCCTCACAGCGACCACGATCTTCGCTGCAGCGCAGCCCCCAGTCATCGAGTCCATGGAGCGGTTTGTCAGTCCCCTCGTCGTCATACACGGCGAGCAGCGCCCTCCCGTTTCGCTGGCGGAGCGCATGGCGCAGCTGAAGGTCAACGCCGTCAGCATCGCCGTGGTTCGCGACCGAAAACTCGACTGGGCGCGCGCTTACGGATTCGCAGATAAAGAACGCAAAATAGCCGCAACGCCAAACACGCTGTTTCAGGCCGGCTCAATCAGCAAGCCCATCGCTGCCCTCGCCGCTCTCAAACGTGTCGATGCCGGCACGCTCGAATTGGACCGCAACGTCAACGATTATCTCAAGAGCTGGCAGCTACCTGATAACGAGTTCACGGTCCTCCACAAAGTGACGGTCCGCAACATCTTGAATCACACCGCGGGTCTCACTGTGTGGGGATTTCCCGGCTACTCCCGCGACTCAAAAGTCCCCTCCGCCGCGGAAGTCCTCGACGGCCAAGGCAATACCGCTGCAATCCGCGTTTGGAAACAACCCGATTTGAGCTGGCGCTACTCCGGCGGCGGCTACACAATCCTGCAGCTTTTACTGAGCGACCAGAGTGGCATGCCTTTCCCCGCGCTGATGCGCGAATCGGTACTGATACCGCTCGGAATGCATCACAGCACCTACGAACAACCGCTACCCGAGGCGCTGGGCGCAATGGCCGCCTCCGGCTACGACCGCGACGGCAAAAAAGTCGAAGGCGACTGGCATGTATATCCGGAGATGGCCGCGGCCGGACTCTGGACGACGCCTCGCGAGCTAGGGAAGTACGTCATCGCGATCCAGAACGCAAACCTCGGTCGGACTCATCTCCTATCTCCGCAACTACTGCACGCCATGCTCACACCCGGCATGAATAACCACGGCCTCGGCCCTGTGATCACCGCGGACGGCTTGCGATTCGGCCATGGCGGCGCCGACGACGGTTTTCAAGCCGAACTGACCGGCTTCCTCGACGGTCGCGGCGGCATCGTTGTCATGGCGAATTCCGACAACGGAGGGCGCCTCGCGCAGGAGCTGATTCTGACGCTCGCCAATTTGTATGGGTGGCCTGGAATCAAGCCCGTCGAGCGCGCCATCGCAGATGTACCCGTCACCGCGCTCGAACGCCTCACTGGGAGTTACACGATTCCATCCGGCGAGGAAAATGCCAAGACCGAACAGCTCAACATCACCAGAGAAGATACCACTCTCGTCGTGACCTACCAGGGAGCAAAATTTATGACACTGCTACCTGAATCCGATAGTAAATTCTTTAGCCGTGACTCCGGTAGAGAAGTCGTATTCTCGTTCGACGACAAGACTACTACCATGGATCTAGACGGCCAGCAGAAAGCTGTCCGGCAAAACTAAGACTGAGTTGGAGCGGCCGGCGCCACCTCCACGTAACGCCTGATTCGCAGACGATAGACTTCAATTGCCACGGCAAGAATCGCTAACGCAAAATAGTAAATCCGCACTACGGTCCTCGCGATTCTTGCCGCGTACGTCTTGGGAATAGTTCCGGCCTTTCTTGGTGCAGCTGCCTACTGCGCAATCTTGACGCGGTTACCGGCTGTTAGGCGAAACATCGCGGCACGAAGCATTGTCGGCTTCGCGTGTGGCGGAATTGTTGGTGGCTTCTGGTGCTACGCCGTGCTTGGGTTGGGCCCAACGCTTTATGCGATTGCGGCTGCTGTTTCAGCGGCCACATTGGCATTGCGCTGGCCGCGCGAAGAGCCCAGTCCAGCCATCCGGACCGCCTCTGCAACACCTTACGACAAACACCCCCAACGATTGGACACGTGAACGCCCCCCGCGATCTCCCTGGAAATGGATCGCGCTATTAACTTTAGACTTTCGATTCGATGAGATCCCACAAGTTACCGTACAGATCCTTGAACACCGCCACTGTTCCGTAGGTCTCTTCCTTCGGCTCTCGCACAAACACAACACCCTTGGCTTTATACGAACGATAGTCCCTCCAGAAATCGTCCGTGTACAGAAATAAGAACACCCGGCCACCCGTCTGATTTCCAATCCTTGATGACTGCTCCTCACCCACGGCGCGCGCAAGCAGCAGCCGAGGCGAGTTTTCGCCCCGCGGAGCGACTACGACCCAGCGCTTTTTCTGTTCAGGCAGATACGTGTCCTCGATGAGCTCAAATCCCAACGTATCCACGTAAAACCGAACCGCGGCGTCATAATCCCGAACCACCAGAGCGATTTGGCCGATCCATTGATTCATACGTACTGCCGTTTTTCCCATTTTCCGCGGTTTATGCTATCTGATCTTAAGACGCAATAACGCAGAGCCGCGCCGACCATGCATGACCCCCTCCAAGTGCATATTGGACCGTCACGCGCGTCCTCTTTGACTGCCGACGCAATCAATCTCCGCCGCCCAAGTGGTACGCCGGGATGACCGTAGAATATCTTAAAGAGGCGCGCACGCGTTTCGCGAAGGAGATCCAACAGCAAGGCCACATAAAGTCCGCGGGGCTCATCGAGGGCCTTGCGACAGTCCCGCGCGAGAACTTTGTGGGGCCGGGACCCTGGAAGATTATGCGGCCCGCCGAGTTGGCATCAGGTTATCACCTCACGCCTGACTGCAATCCGCGGCATCTCTACGAGAACGTTCTAGTCGCGCTGGACGAGCGACGTAGCTTGAACAACGGAGAACCACTTGCATTGCTCCATTGGCTAGACAGCTTGACGCTGTCCGCGGGCGACAGATTCCTACATATCGGCTGCGGCGCGGGCTACTACAGCGCGATTGCCGCACATGCGGTTGGACCGCATGGCAGTGTTGTCGCCGTCGAAATCGATCCGGCGTTGGCGGCGCGAGCGAAGCTGAATCTTCAGTCGTATGGAAACGTCACCGTTGTCGCTGGCAATGGGACGCTCGATCCCCTCGGCACCTTCAACGTGATATTCGTCAATGCCGGGTGTACGCGACCGCAGCCGCTCTGGCTCGATCAGCTCTCCGTCGAGGGGCGGCTGCTCATTCCGCTCACCGTTGCGGTTTCCGCGATGCCCGGTATTGGCGTCGGCTCAACGCTGCTCGTGACCAGAGGCGAGCCCGAATACAGCGCTAGGTTCACATCCGCCGTCGGGATCTTTCATTGCGAGGGGGCTCGATCGACAGAGGAAGAAGCTGTCCTGAAGAAAGCCTTCGCAACGGGAGATCAGCAGTCGGTGCATCGACTGCGACGTGACAAGCACGGACTGGGCCCCAATTGCTGGCTCCATGCGAGTACCTTTTGCCTGGAATCGGACCCTGCACTTAGGGGTGGTTCGACTTGATTCAGGCTACGTAATCAGTGATGGGATCGTGATGCTTCTACTCGGGCAATTGCGGTCTATTGGCCGGCGAGACGGGCCGCTCAAGTACCACCGGCGCTCGGCCTTCGCGGATCCGAATAAAGCCATACTATAAGCACTGTGCCTAAACTACCCCAACTCCTATCTCTTCCCCTACTCGCTCTTTGGGTACTTGGCGCCCCAAATCCACCCGCCAGCGCTGCCGATCGCACCGCCAGCAGTAGCGATCACGCTCAGTGCAGTTCTGCTAAGCCTGACCTCGCGATCGTCGCCTGCACTCATGTGATTGAGGACAAGCACGAAGACGACGACGTACGCGCCGCCGCGCTGCGCAACCGTGCGTCCTTCTATGCGCAGCAGAGCGACTTCGAGCATGCAATCACCGACTACACCACGGCCTTAAAGCACCCCGAAACCCACCGCGTCCAAGCGAATCTGTATTTGAATCGTGGCCTGATGTACTTCCGCAATGGCGATCAGGATCTCGCGCTAGCGGACTACGGCGATGCCGCGACCCTGGATCCGAAGCTCGCTACCGCTTATCTCAATCGCTCTGCAATCCTGATTGCCCGCGGCGACAACGATCGCGCCATCGCCGATCTCGACCAAGTCGTTGCTCTGAATCCAAAGGATTCCGCGGTGTATGTCACCCGCGGAGAGGCCTTCGCACATAGCGGCAATCCAGATCGAGCGATCGCTGACTACGCGAGGGCGATCGAAATCAATCCGACGAACGCCATGGCCTGGCGCGACCGCGCGTTCGTCTTCCGGACGCTGGGTGACAATCCCAGAGCGGTCGCCGATGCCACCGAGTCGGCCCGGCTTGACCCAAACCTAGCTACTGCCCACCTGGTCCTTGGGTTAAGTCTGCAGGCGACGGGCGACACCCAACGCGCAATGACAGAGCTCAGTAAAGCCATTGACTTGAACCCCTTAGACGCCCAAGCCCTCAAAGCCCGCGGCGACATTTACGCTGCGGAAGGTGACTCAACCCACGCCATCGCAGACTTGAGCCAAGCGATCGCCATCGATGCAAGATTCACTGACGCCTATGTCAATCGCGGCGTTATCTACTTGACCAAATCCAACTGGGATTCGGCCATCTCAGATTTCACCACCGCCATCGCCCTAGACCCCCACCGCCCCGGCGCTTACCTCGACCGCGGGCAGGCTTATGGTGCGAGACACAACCGCGATCCCGCCATCGCCGATTTCACAACGGCGATTAAGCTCGACCCCACATTGGTCCAGCCCTATTTACAACGCGCCTTCTTTCGAGCGCAGGCCGGCGACAATCAGGGCGCCATCGATGACTACAATCACGTCATCGAAGTGAATCCGAAGGACGCCGAAGCACTGCGCGGCCGCGGCTACTCGCGCATCAAGCTTTATGAATACGACGCGGCCATCACCGACCTCACCGCCGCGATTACTCTTAATCCCAAGGACGCCCTCGCCCATAATTTCAGGGCGATCGCCTACGCTGCGAAAAAGGATCTTAAGCACGCAAATACCGACCAAGCAACGGCGCGGCAGCTCGACCCTAAGATTCGATAACGTCAAATTAGATTCTGTGAGCGTACTCAAATATGGCTGATCTGGGTCGAAATGAACCCATTTACTAATGATCGATTGTTATCAAAACGTAGTATGGAGCCAGTCCCAGCGATCAGGACTCTACGGCTTGAAACTCTTTGGAGAGAACAGTGGACGAATTAGGGCCCGAGTCCCCCGCAGCAGCGGCCCGCGTCGCTGCCGATGCGGCCGCTTATGGCCTACGATTCCTGCGCAAGCACGGCTGGGGAATGGCGTCGTGGTTTGCGTGTCTGCTGCTGCCGCTGTGGGGATTTGTCGCTCTGGTCGGCGAAATCCACGAGAAGGAGATATTCCCCTTCGACGCGCCCATACAGAACTTGCTGCATGCGATAACTACTCCGACGCTCAATCACTTTTTCGTTCTCGTATCCCGATTGGGCTTCCTGTGGGGCGTGCTGCCGCTGAATGTAATTGTCCTTCTGTTGCTGCTTCTACGCAGACGGTTTCGCGACGGTTTGTTCTTTGGCATAGCCGTGATTGGCTCAGCCGTCCTCAATATTGTCGCAAAGAACCATTTTGCACGCCTCCGCCCGGATTTATGGCTGTCGATTGCGCCCGAGACCAACTACAGCTTTCCCAGCGGTCATGCGATGGGTTCTGCCACCCTCGGCATGGCCGTGATCCTGTTGTGCTGGCCGACTCGTTGGCGCTGGCCGATAGTGATAGCAAGCGTGATCGCTGTGTTTCTAGTCGGTATTTCTCGCGTCTACTTGGGCGTCCATTACCCTTCTGACATTCTTGCCGGATGGACGGCTGCAATCGCATGGACATTCGCCATGTACAGGATGGTGGACCGAAAGGCACCACCGCCGCCGCCCAGCGCCGCTGCGAGCCGGGACACGGTCGGCACAGGTTCTCATGCCTCGTGACAGCCCCTACCTTCATGGTCTGGTCGAGGACATCGAAGTACGGATCTGGCCACCGATGACCAAGGTCGGGTAGACCATCATGCGTTTGCCCACATGTCGCACAACGATACGTCACTCGGTTGGCACCTAACAACTAACCGACAGGAGCGCAGTGTGTGCATTCTTCCTATCGCTCCGCACTTCGCCTTACTTGCCGCGCTCAAAACTTCAGCTTTCGGAACGGCTGAAGGTGCGGCCTGTGACTTGAGTCCTCAACTACCTCCACCGTCATTCCGATGTCACGAAGCCATGCTGCGAGAAACCTTGCTTGCCACCGATACAAGCTGTCGACCACCGTCGACGGAAGTTGTTCGGCCAACGTTCGGATTGGCGAATAGGTCACCAGCAGCCGCTTGGCCAAAGACTTGGAAAGCGTAATCATCGACCCCCTCCTTGGCATTTCGCGATTGCTCGAACCGCGCATCAACTATTCAGCTGTGACACTGATTTCGCAATCACAAATCCGGAAAAGCCAATTGCAGATTCAATATGCCATGCCTTGTAGCGGCCTGCCTCCAAGAACGCACGATACTGTTCAGGCGACCTTCCCCAACCGTCTACACCCTGCCGAGTCGCCCACACCGAAACCGAGTCGACAATCTCGCTCAACAATTCAGGCACGGGCACCTCTTCAATGTCCGTGATAATTGCTCCGGCCGTATGTGTAAAGTTGTAGAGGACGACGCTTGTGAACTCGATGTAAGCCTCCTCTTTCGGGATGCTTGGGTAGTCATACATAAGATGCAAGGTGATCCTTCCGCCGCGGGAATCGACCTCATAGCCGTATAAATGGTAATCGTGATACTTCATCGAAGCAGTCCGCGTGTCACTGCGCAGCGCATGACATCACGATGTCTTGATGCGCATGGCCGCCAGCGCCCACTTCATGAAGGCCCAACGCCTTGAAGCCATGCTTCCGATAGAAGGCTATGCCACGCGCGTTGTGCTCGGAAACCCCAAGCCAGACGACATCGTGCAGGTGTTTACGCGCATGATCCATCGTCACAGACATGAGCTGTGAAGCAACGCCCGAGCCGTGGTGCGCGGGCGCGACATACATCTGCCACAATTTGACCGGGTTCTGGCCGACAACTGTGTGATGGCTTTCCTGTTGTAGCACCACGAAGCCAACAACGGAACCGCCTACCTCAACTACGTAGACTGATGCCGCGTGTTTCTGCACGAGCCCCGCGTAAAACTCAGACCTCACGAGCGATCGCGCGTTGGCTTCTTCTACCACAACATCTGACCCGTCCGTCGCAGACCCAATGGCCGCCATCGACGGCGCGTCCGACGCCACAGCTAACCGAACCGATGCGCTCATGAACCTTAACCCTCCTGCTCCACCAACATTGCGCCATCCTAAGGCTAGTCTACCCAGCCGATACTTCCATGTATCGGCGTTCGGCTGCTCGCCTCATCCCTGTACTCGCCCGGCACGGCGAGTCTTGAAACGGAACCCAGGATTGTTGGACGGAGCGTGCAAAACAGGGAAGTTTTGCACGCAGCCGCCAGGGATCGGCTTCACGGCGGTCCGAACAGCAATCCTGGGTTCCGTGTCTTCCCCACCCCCCGATCGCTCGAGCGAAACTTACAGCGTCGCCTTCCTATACTTGCCTCGCAATTCATTCATTAATTCGGCGAGCTGCTCCGCTGGCATTCCATATGTATCTGGCAAAGCCGCCTCCACTCCCGCAACAGCGGCATTGACCCAGCGAATGCGTTTTGATTCTCGAAACTCAGGCGAATAGGTCCATCCAACCATACTTTTGAATTGAACCTTCACCGGCATGAATGATTGAACATTTGACCACGCGACAAAGTGCTTACGAAATAGGCTCGCGAACAGGAAGCCTTGCTCAGTCAACGTCAAGTACGAGCTATTCGGAAGTAGGCTTACCATGGCCACTGCGGCACAAAGACCAAAGAATATGATGCAGGGAAATGCGACGTTTGGTTGCCGCGGCAAAAGCCAAATTCCAATGATGACGAATATGCCCGACCCCAATGCAAGAAGAACCATCTTCAGCGGTCGGGTTCGAAGCGTGATTGGTAAATCGTGCATGTAGCGAACGCCTGACATGCGTTCTAACTACTAACTAGCCGACCGATCCGGCGTGTACCCATCTCGGTATTCTCGCACATCATCCCTGACTTCCTTGATTCCTTGGAGCCCTATTTTTTGCGAATCGGTTCTGATGAACCAAACACTCCCGGTGGGTTGCCAGCGCGTATCGTCGCGCGGGCTCCGCAGCTCGATGGAGCCTGTTATGCGAAAGCTTGTCCCGGCAATTGTTCGATTCCACTCCGAAAAATCGCCAGCGGGCGTATCACAATCGAAGTAGTACGACTCGGAACCGCGCGGAGTAACCGCACACGCGGAAAGGAGAAGGATGGAAAACAAAAGAATGAATTTTGGCATAAACACCAGTATTGGAATTATTGGAGATCAGCCATACCGTTCGGGTTTGACTCTCGCTATTTCTTAAAATGCACGATACTCCACGCTCGGTCCAAGCTGATGCCATCAGAATAATCTCGGTAGAGCGGATGATCGCTTGGCTCGAGCTTTATCAACGGTCGTTGTTTAGACCCTTGAAAATGAGCCATGGTTTTGAGAGCCCAGGTGTCGGGGGAATAAAACGGAATACTATTACTTAGCCACCCGAAGAAGGGCCCGATCTCGGCGGTATCGAAGTTATCTAGATACGTCTGAAAATTCTCGCGCTTGTGGGATACCCAGACACCCAACCCGAAGGCATCGGATTGATCTTTGAGGGGTATCATAATGACACCGCGAATGAAAAAATCCTGGTCGTCAATCGAGCATGTGTCTGGCGTTGCCTTGATGCGCGAAGAGCGTTCAGCCTCATTTACATCGAAGTACGGATCTGGCCACCGATAACCAAGGTCGGGTAGACCATCATGCGTTTGCCCACATGTCGCACAACGATACGTCACTCGGTTGGCACCTAACTAACAACTAACCGACAGGAGCGCAGTGTGCGCATTCTTTCTATCGCTGCGCACTTCGCCTTACTTGCCGCGCTCAAAACTTCAGCTTTCGGAACGGCTGAAGGTGCGGCCTGTGACTTGAGTCCTCAACTACCTCCACCGTCATTCCGATGTCACGAAGCCATGCCGCGAGAAACCTTGCTTGCCACCGATACAAGCTGTCGACCACCGTCGACGGAAGTTGTTCGGCCATCGTCTTCCCCTGTGCGAGACCAACTCCGGTGATCTCACGAATCCTTTTGATCGCTTGCACTTTGCGTTGAAGCTCCACAGCAGTAATTAGAACCGCGAAAGCTTTCAAGTGTTTTCTCCCAGCCGCGCGACAACATGTCCAACAATCAGCGGGCATTCTCCCACATCATCCCTGATCCTCTGGTCCGCTCTCCCGACACCAGTGTCGCTCCTAGTCACACCCACAATAAATTACCTGGCCTCCGCAACACGGGCAACGCTCCACGTCGCAGCCGTAAGAATGCAACTCGCCCTTCGCGACACCGCAATCATGACAGGGACCCCGATCGGCGCCCCAATCGTCAGCCTCGCTACCGAACCTAATCCGCGCAAAAGACTTGCCCGCTATCTGTATATGGTTTTGCCCCGGCCCTTCCGATTTGTCGGGACGATCCGTCATCGCGCTAGAGGCGATCGCTCGCCGCCGGTACGACAACCCGTCGCGTCTCATCACTCATTGCGAGCCCAAGTGATCGAGATACTCGTCATTTCGGCAACGGCGCGTTCGTCACGGACATGATATATGTACAAAACGCCATCCAAAACGGCGCAAGTGCCGCAAACAGCTTCACGCGACCCACCGTAAGTTCGACCGTTCCACGAGTCGTTCCCCGAAGACCCGTTCGGTACCATTTGACTTCCACCGGTTGCAGATGCACAACTTTCTCCGCACCCCCGAGAAAAAAGACCCAGAACGCAAAAAAGATGGCAATGGCGAAAATGGTCGCGAACCACGCCAACACATAGGGATTTCGGTCTTGCGGCCTGAAGTAGTACCAAACATTCGGAACGTCGCGGTACATGATTCCCCAACCCATGACAACCCACGGTAGGGCCGACATCAGCAACATCCACCGACGGAGGCTAACTGCCTCCCTGCTCCCTCGAGGATCAGTTGGATCCCTTGAAGCAAGTGAACGAATGCCAACGACGTATTGGTACGCAGATATGCCTAAACACAAGAGCCAAAAATAGCGGCCAAGGATATTAAAGAGATTCACGATTCCGTGCATCCCAGCTTCCGAAGCTCCCCTCGAAAGTCGCTTCGAAAAGCAACAGCATCAAAGCCGCCAAAGCGCTTCTGTTTCTTCTCAAGTACCACTGTCGAAGCGAACACCAGTTCCCCCCAATTGGTCGTGCCTCGCGATC
>Ga0210402_10000835_pt1 | contig 33169 bp, 26 predicted proteins | sample IncBWC7MmetaG_FD_161055 | JGI IMG/M metagenome (GOLD analysis project Ga0210402, IMG submission 161055) | Forest soil microbial communities from Barre Woods Harvard Forest LTER site, Petersham, Massachusetts, United States - Inc-BW-C-7-M | ecosystem: Environmental > Terrestrial > Soil >...
CCCGCCCAAAGCCCAACCGACACGGCGGGATTGAGATGACAGCCCGAGACATGGCCAATGGCATAGGCCATGGTCAGCACCGTCAGGCCGAAGGCCAGCGCCACACCGACAAAGCCGATGCCCAGCGCTGGGAAAGCGGCCGCCAGAACCGCCGCGCCGCATCCGCCCAACACCAGCCATGCCGTACCGATGAATTCCGCCGCGAGTTTGCGTGTCATGCACCGCCCCCATTTTTCCGCGCGGAGGTTAAGCCCGCGCGAGTGCGGAGTCGATTGTGGACTCGTGGCTCTGGACCAAGCCTGGTTGGACAGAACCCGGCATCCCCGGCTGCAGACGCATGGTTTGCGCCTCGCCCAACGCGACACTTACCACCGGACATCCCTCGGCCGTAGGCCTCGGGCGCGAGCCGCCCCTTGCGCCTCGCCCAAGCTCGGCGCGCTCGTCGCTCGATTTGATCCACCGGATCAAATCGTCAGCGCGCCAATGGCGCGCTGACCGCTCCTCTCACTCCCACTCAATCGTCCCTGGCGGTTTGGACGTCACGTCATAGACCACCCGATTGATGCCGGGCACCTCGTTGACGATGCGGGTGGCGGTGCGGGCCAGGAAGGAATGTTCGAAGGGGTAATAGTCGGCCGTCATGCCATCCGATGAGGTCACGGCGCGCAAGGCACAGACATGGTCGTAGGTGCGCCCATCGCCCATCACCCCCACCGTCTTGACCGGCAGCAACACCGCGAAGGCCTGCCAGATCTTGTCGTAGAGCTCGGCCTTGCGGATTTCGTCCAGGTAGATGGTGTCGGCCTTGCGGAGAATCTCGAGTTTCTCCCCCGTGATCTCGCCGGGGATACGGATGGCCAGGCCCGGCCCCGGAAAGGGATGGCGGCCGACAAAGGCCGGCGGCAGGCCCAGCTCGCGCCCCAGGGCGCGCACTTCATCCTTGAACAAATCGCGCAGAGGTTCGACCAGCTTGAGCTTCATGTAGTCCGGCAGCCCGCCGACATTGTGGTGCGACTTGATGGTGACGGAGGGACCGCCGGTGGCTGAGACGCTTTCGATCACATCGGGATAGAGCGTGCCCTGGGCGAGAAATTCCGCGCCGCCGACCTTATGGCTTTCCTTGTCGAAGACATCGATGAAGGCCGCGCCGATGATCTTGCGCTTTGTTTCCGGATCGCTGACGCCCGCAAGGCGGCCCAGGAAAAGGTCGGCGGCTTCGGTATGGATCAGTGGGATGTTGTAATGGCCGCGAAACAGCGAGACCACTTCATCGGATTCCCCTGCCCGCATCAGGCCGGTGTCCACGAAAATACAGGTAAGCTGGTCGCCGATAGCTTCGTGGATCAGGACCGCGGCGACCGAGGAATCCACCCCGCCGGACAGGCCGCAGATCACCCTGCCCTTGCCCACCTGGGCACGGATTTTCTCCACCGCGGCGGCGCGAAAGGCTTGCATGTTCCATTCCGCCTCGATGCCGGCAATGCGGCGCACGAAATTGGCCAGGATGGTGGCGCCGCGCGGCGTATGCGCCACTTCGGGATGAAACTGCACCCCGTAAAAGCGCCGTGTCTCATCGGCGATCACGGCAAAGGGCGAGCTTTCGGAGGTTGCCACCACGCGGAAGCCGGGCGGAATGGCGGTGATCTTGTCGCCATGGCTCATCCACACCGGCTCGCTGCCGGTTTCGGCCAGCCCTTCCAGCAGCGGCGAGGCATGGGAGACATGGATATCGGCGCGGCCGAATTCGCGGTTGTGCCCGCCTTCGACCTTGCCGCCCAGCTGGGCGCACATGGTCATTTCGCCGTAACAGATGCCCAGCACCGGCACGCCCATCTGGAACACCGATTGCGGCGCGCGCGGGGTATCGGATTCTGTGACGCTGGCCGGGCCGCCGGAAAGAATGATGGCTTGCGGTTTTTTCGCCAGCGCCGCGTCCGCCTTGTTGTAGGGTACGATCTCGCAATAGACCCCGGCCTCGCGCACGCGCCTGGCGATCAGCTGGGTGACCTGGCTGCCGAAATCAATCACCAACACGCTCATGGAGTGCCGGTCTTTGTTCCTTCGGAATCCGCCTTGGCCGCCTGTTGGCCGGGGCCGCCCTGGCCCAGCGCCGCCATCGCTTTCAGGGCGGCGAAGTCGGCAGGATCGATCGCCAGCGCTTCGCTGTAATAACTGCGGGCGAAATCGGGTTGATTGAGCGCGGCATAGACATCGCCGAGCGCGGTATAGGCGGACGGGCGCGCCGGATCGGCGACAATGGCCGACTGCGCCAGGCGTAGCGCCAGATCGGTTTCGCCCCGGCTCTGGGCGTCGCGCGACCGGGCAATCAGAAGAGCCGGATCGGGCTGAGGCTCGATGACCTCCGCCACCGGCTTGGCGGCCGGCTTGGCGGCAATTTTGGCGGTGGCGGCATGCGCCGGCGCCGCGAACAGCAAAACCGCCACAGCCACGCATAGACAGGAATCAGCGAAGGATTTCATGGCACGACTTTAGTCAATTCCCTGGCCCCGAGTCATGCATCAGTTGCGGCCCAGAAAGGCGGCAAAAAAGCCATCCGTGCCGGTGGAGGCTGGCGAGGCCTGAAAATCGGGCTGTAAACGGCGGAATTCCGGGTTCTTAACCAGAAAAGCCTCTACCGGCGCCTCATTCTCGCAAGGCAGGATCGAACAGGTGGCATAGATCATTTGTCCGCCGGCTTCGGCGCCCTGCCGCAGCAAGCGGTCCTGGGTCTCATGCAGTCCGGCCAGCCGTGGCGGGGTGAGGCGGCTCTTAAGTTCGGGCTGGCGCCGCCAGGTGCCCGAACCGCTGCAAGGGGCGTCTATAAAAACCATGTCAAAGGGGCCGGGCGGAGGCAGGCCTAATATCCGTGTACGGATTATAGAAACGCCAGCCCGGGCGGCGCGCTTTTCCAGCTCGGCCAGAGCCGCGCCCCGGATATCGCAGGCGATGATTTCGCCCTCATTGCGCATGGCGGCGGCCAAAGCCAGGGATTTGCCGCCTGCCCCCGCCGCCAGATCCAGCAGCCGCATGCCGGGCTGCGCCCCGGCCCTTTCGGCCACGATCTGGGCGGCCAGGTCCTGAATCTCGAAACCGCCGGACTCGAACAGGGTGTGCTTGTCGAGCCTGCTGCTGCCGGCTGGGCAGCGGATACCGTTGCTGCCGATCGCGACACCGTCAAAACCATCCGCTTTCAGGCCCACCAGAACCTCATCGCGCGAGGCCTTCAGGGTGTTGACGCGCAAATCGACCGGAGCACGGCCGGCAAAAGCGGTCATTTCTTCCAGGAGGCGGGACCCGAACCTTTTGCTCAGCTCCTCTTCCAGGAACTGCGGAAACTCGCCTTTCACCCATAAGGGCGCTTCCCTTGGCGGCGCGGCAATCGCCTGCCGTTCGGCTGGGTCAAGCGGCGGCGGCCCATAGCCGCCGGCAAACAGAGTGTCCGGATCCCTACCCTCGGCCAGAAGACCGGCGATCACAAGGCCGCGGGGCGACCCATTGGCCATCCGCCAGGCCAGGGAAAAACGGTGGCGCAGGATGCCAAAGACAAATTCGCCAATCGCGCGCCGGTCGCCCGAGCCGGCGAAGCGCCGATCACGAAACCACTCTTTCATGAAGCGGTCGGCAGGGGCGGCCGTGCCGTCCAGGCCCGCCAGAATATCGATCGCCGCCTGCAGCCGAGCCGAAGGCGTCATATCTGAAAAACCACCGAAGGCGTCATGTCTGAAACCCAAAAGTGAGGATTTCTATAGAGTATGCCGCCGTGATGCGAGATTCTTCCGATTCCTTGAGGCAGCGCCGGGTCTTCGCCCTCTTCGCGGGGCTGCTGGGTTTTGCCGTGGCCGCTTTCGCGCCGCAGATTTTTCATGACGGCGACAGCTGGTGGCATCTGGCGGCGGGCGCCTGGATGCTGGACCATCATGCGGCGCTTAAAAGCGACGTATTTTCCTTCACCATGGCGGGGCAGCCCTGGGACGCGCAGGAATGGCTGTCTGAAGTCCTGATGGCCCTCAGCTTCCGGTCTCCTCTGATCTTTGGGGGCTGGAACGGATTGTATCTGTTGTTCGGAGCCGCCACCGGGGCTGCCGCGGCCATCGTCACTTATTATGTGTGCGCGCGTACCGCCGCCCTGCCCGCGCTGCTGATCAGTGTGATCGGCCTTGCCTGCATCTCGGGAAGCCTGCTGGCGCGGCCACATCTGCTGGCTCTGCCTTTGCTGGCGCTGTGGACGATGGAATTGCTCACGGCGCGCGAACAAAAGCGCGCGCCGGGCTGGTGGCTCCTCGCTGTCATGCTGCTCTGGGCCAATTTGCATGGCAGCTTTGCCTTCGGCCTGGCGCTGGCGGCGGTATTCGCGCTGGAAGCGGGAATTGAAAATCGCGCCGCTTTGAAGGGCTGGAGCCTGTTCCTGATTTCGTCCATTGCCGCCGCAACGCTCACGCCGCAATTGCTGCACGGACTGCTGTTTCCTTTTGAGCTCTTGGTGATGGGCAGCATCCGAAACATCGGAGAATGGGCGCCCACTGACCTGACGCACCTGACGCCTTTTCCCATCGCGCTGGTGTGCCTGATTTACCTGGGAGCAACCGGCAAGCTGAAATTGCCGCCGTTGCGCGGGCTGATTTTGCTGGGCCTCTGCTATCTGGCGCTGGCGCATGTGCGCCACCAGATGCTGTTCGGCATTGTCGCGCCGATGCTGATTGCGCCAGTTTTCGCCAGCGAGCGCAGCGCGCTTACGAAAACTGAGCGCCACGGAGGGCGCGCGTGGGCGATGGCGGGGATCGGGCTGTTGGCGCTGATGGTTGTGGCTCGTTTGCTTATCCCCACCACGCGCGGCGACGACCGCGTTACCCCCGCCACGGCGCTGGCCAGCCTGCCGGTGGCCCTCCGCGCCCAGCCGGTGCTGAACGCCTATGATTTCGGCGGCTATCTGATTTTTTCCGGGATCAAGGTTTTCGTGGATGGCCGCACCGACCTGTACGGCGATGATTTTCTCGCCCGGTATGATTTGATGATGAAACCTGACCGCAAAGCGCTCAGCGAAGCGCTGGCGCGCTGGCATATCGCCTGGACCATCCTGCCGCAGGGACCCGCGGCCACGATGATGGACACGCTGCCCGGCTGGCATCGCAGCTATGGCGACGCTTTTGCAGTGGTACACATCAAGAACTGATTACTGACCGCCCGGATAATTCGGCGCTTCGCGGGTCACGGTGATGTCGTGCACGTGGCTTTCGCGCAGGCCCGCGCCGGTGATGCGAACGAACTTCGTATTCTGGTGGAATTCCGCCATGTTACGGCAGCCGGTATAGCCCATCGCGGCGCGCAGGCCGCCAATGATCTGGTGCACCACCCCGGACACGGGACCCTTGTACGCCACCTGGCCTTCGACGCCTTCCGGCACCAGCTTCAGTGAATCCTGCACTTCGGCCTGGAAGTAACGGTCGGCGCTGCCGCGCGCCATTGCGCCGACGCTGCCCATGCCGCGATACCCCTTGTAGGAGCGGCCCTGATAGAGAAACACTTCGCCGGGACTTTCCTCGGTGCCCGCCAGCAGCGATCCCACCATCGCCACGCTGGCGCCGGCCGCCAACGCCTTGGCCAGATCGCCGGAGTATTTGATGCCGCCATCGGCAATCACCGGGATGCCGGTCTTGCGGCACGCCTCCACCGCGTCCATGATCGCGGTCAGCTGCGGCACGCCGACGCCCGCCACAATGCGGGTGGTGCAGATGGAGCCGGGGCCGATGCCCACCTTGACCGCGTCAGCGCCGGCATCGATCAGCGCCCGGGCGCCTTCGGCGGTGGCGATGTTGCCCGCCGCGACCTGGATATAGTTGGACCTCTTCTTGATGCGCGCTACGGCGTCGAGCACGCCCCTGGAATGGCCATGAGCGGTGTCCACCATGATGACGTCGCATTCCGCCTCGATCAGCGCCATGGCGCGGGCATAGCCGTCCTCGCCCACGCCGGTGGCGGCGGCCACGCGCAGCCGTCCGCGCTCGTCCTTGCAGGCGTTGGGATATTTCTGCGCCTTTTCGATATCCTTGACGGTGATCAGACCGACGCAGCGATAGGCATCGTCCACCACGATGATCTTTTCGATGCGATGCTGGTGCAGCAGGCGCTTGGCTTCGTCGGGCTGCACCCCCTCGCGCACGGTGATGAGCTTGTCCCTGGTCATCAGCTCCGAGACTTTCTGGCGCGGATCGGCGGCGAAGCGCACATCGCGGTTGGTCAAGATGCCGACCAGCTTGCCAACTCCAATATTGTTTGGGCCTTTTCCATTGACGCTCTCCACCACCGGCACGCCGGAAATGTGATGCCGCCCCATCAGCGACAGCGCGTCGGCCAGGGTGGCGTCCGGCCCGATCGTCACGGGATTGACCACCATGCCGCTTTCGAAGCGCTTGACGCGGCGTACATGTTCTGCCTGTTCCTCAATACCGAGATTTTTGTGGATCACCCCCATGCCGCCGGCCTGGGCCATGGCGATGGCCAGGCCCGCTTCGGTGACTGTGTCCATCGCCGCCGAGATCAGCGGGATGCCGAGCTCGACGCTTTTGGTCAGCCTTGTGCGGGTGTCGGCATGAGCGGGGAGAATTTCGGAGGCGCCGGGCACCAGAAGGACATCGTCGAAGGTCAGGGCTTCGCGGATGGTCTGGTCTGGCATGTCGCCTTGGCTCCTCTTGGAGCGCCGAGGCTGTAACAGCGGTTCCCTGATTCCGCAAGACGGGGACAAGGCCAGACGGCCCGGCCCAGCCTCAAGTCCTTGTAAGGTCTATATTTTGCCTTATTTTCCGGCGGTTTATCCTGAGCCGCAACGGAACCGAACCGGGGAGACCGCGTTCTGGAGGGACAGGCCGGAGGGATTCCGGCCCGGAAATTATTCCCAAGGAGAGAGATTATGTCGAAACTTCGTTTGATGATCGGTGCGGCTGTTGCGGTAACCGGTCTTGCCTGTGCCAGCACCGCCGATGCCGCCCCCCATGGCGTCCGCGTTGGCGATCTGACCTGCAATGTCGCCAGCGGCTGGGGCTTTGTGTTCGGCTCGTCCAAGGACCTGCATTGCACCTATCGCGGCAATGGCCATGTCGAGCATTACACCGGCTCCATCTCCAAATTCGGCGTGGATATCGGCTACACCGAAGGCGGCGTGCTGGTGTGGGGCGTGTTCGCGCCTTCCTCCGACATCCGTGAAGGTGCGCTACAAGGCGACTATGCCGGGGCTTCGGCCCAGGCCACGGTCGGCCTCGGCGTGGGCGCCAACGCCCTGCTGGGCGGCTTCGACAAATCCATCGCCCTGCAGCCTGTCAGCGTCGAGGGCAGCAAGGGCCTTAACGTCGCGGCCGGCATCGGCTCGATCAGCCTGAAGTCCGCGTCGTAACAGACGACTCTTTTTTGTCTTGCGAAGTCCCCGGCACTCACGTGTCGGGGACTTTTCTTGCCCGGCGCTCGGCAAAGCCTCGCGCGTTCAAAGCTCAAATCGGTCGTCGCGCTACGCTGTTGCTGGCGACGGACCGATTTGCCCCGCTATTGCGGGTCGCTTTGAACCCTCACCGGGCGGAGCCTTTTGCCTTCTGCGGCGCCGCTTCCCTGAATCCGGAAGCGATGAGATACAGTTCAACCGAATCCGCGCGGCTGGCCGGCGGCTTGACATGCTTGACCTCGCGGAAGGATTTTTTTATCCGCGCCAGCAAATTTCCCGTGGCGCCGCCCTGAAACAGTTTGGCGATGAAGATGCCGCCGGGCTTCAGACTGTCTTCCGCCACTTCGAGCGCGATTTCGACCAGCGTCATGGTGCGGATGTGATCGGTTTCGCGGTGGCCGGTGGTGGGCGCCGCCATATCACTGAGCACGACATCGGCCGGCCTGCCCAGAGCCTGTTGCAAAAGGCCGGATGTGCCCGGATCGGTCAGGTCGGCGCGGAAAAAGGTGACGCCGGGCAGCACCTCCATATCCAGCACATCGGCGGCAACCACCGCGGCGCCGCGCTCCGCCGCCACCTGACTCCAGCCGCCGGGTGCGGCGCCCAGGTCGAGCACCGCCGCGCCCTTTTTGAGAAAGCGGAATTTCTCGTTGAGCTCGATCAGCTTGAAGGCGGCACGGCTGCGATAGCCTTTGGCCTTGGCGGCATGGACATAAGGATCATTAAGCTGGCGCGCCAGCCATTGGCGCGAGGATGCCGTAAGACCGGCCTGCTTCTTCACCTTGACGCGTATCTTGCCGCGCCCCGAGTCGGGCGTTTTGGCCGTCACAATTCAAGCTCCTGGCGCATCTGGCGCAACATGCCTTCGCGCAGGCCCCGGTCGGCTACCCGCAGCATGCGGCTGGGCCAGAGCGCGCAGATCGCGGCGAAGATGGCCGAGCCCGCCAGCATCAGGTCGGCGCGCTCCGGGCCGATGGGACCCAGCCTGGCCAGCGACGCCACATCAAGCCCGGCGATGCGTTCGACAATGCGCGAAATGTGCGAGGTTTCATGCCAGCTGCCATCGACTTTGGCGCGCTGATAGCGCGGCAGCCTGAGCGCCAGGGCGGCCAGGGTCGTCACCGTGCCGGAGGTGCCAAGCAGATGCTCATGGCCGGCGTCGAAGCCGTGCCCGGCATAGGGCGCGAAGCTATCGCGCATGGCGGCCTGCATCTTTTCAAATCCCGCCCGGCTTTGCGCCGCGGCGCCGTAACTTTCCGACAAGGTGACCACGCCGAACGGAAGCGAGGCGGCGAATTTTTTCTCAAAATCCCCACCGGGCTGACGCATGAGATGAATGACCTCGGTCGAGCCGCCGCCGATATCGAAGATCAGAGCGCCTTTGTATTTGTGTCCGATCAGGGGAGCGCAGCCCAGCGCGGCCAGATCGGCCTCGGTCTCGGCGGAAATGACTTCGAGTTCGATTCCCGTTTCGGCGCGGGCGCGGGCTATCAGGATATCGGCGTTCTTCGCCAGCCGCGCCGCCTGGGTGGCGATGGCGCGCACATGCACGGCTTTGCTGCGGGCGATATGCAGGGCGCAGATCTTGAGCGCGTCGATGGTGCGTTCCATCGCCTCGTCGGAAATCCGGCCGCTGGTCGCCACGCCCTCGCCCAGCCGCACGATGCGCGAGAAGGAATCCACCGCCCGGAAACGCTCATCCCCGGTGGGACGCGCGATCAGGAGCCGGCAATTGTTGGTGCCAAGGTCCAGCACCGCCAGCGCGGGGGCATCCGGGCGCGGGTCAGAGCTTTTCCTTCCGGGAGGACGGCGGCCGTGCAAAGGGGCCTCTTCAAGGGCAAATCAGAGGGGAACCTAGCATGGCCGGGACCCGGCGAGGCGAATGCCGGAAGGCCTTGAGGAAGGGCCAAAAAAACGACTTTTCCGGGGGCCTGCGGCGTCCTTGAAAGCCGCGCCTCGCTGGTCTAAACGAGCGGTCCCACGGGGCGGAACCCCCGCGCAATGGGGGATCGTCTAACGGTAGGACTGCAGACTCTGACTCTGCCTGTCTAGGTTCGAATCCTAGTCCCCCAGCCAATCAGTCTTATGGACTGCGTGATTTCCGCGATCACCAAAAAATCCGGCATTCCCGGCCTCACAAGATCGGTCCGAAAGTAGAGACCGCCCCGAGGCAGATCGGGGCGTCTGTCCGAATCAAGCGTTTTGCGGTCTATGGCGAGACCCCCCATCGTTGTCGCCTCCGCGCCGTCGGCCGACGCGGCGAGGGCACCCGGACCAAAGGTAACCTGAGTGCGCTAGCGCTCCAGTGCAGGTACGATAGTCACGGTTTCCAGTGATGCCCGACGCAAAACAAGAATATCCAATGGCCGATCAGCGCGCTCGGCGGTGAGGAGACGGTGAAGATCGTCGACACTCGCGACGGTCTCACCGTCCAGTTCCAATACGACGTCTCCCTTGGCGAGGCCACCTTTCTGGCCCGCCTCACCAGACTGCAGTTCAGATATTAAAACTGCGGAAGCAGCCTTGCGCTTTAGCCTCACCGCCACACGCGGGTCGAGCGAGATTGTCTGCCCGAGAATACCGAGGCGGGAGCGGCGCACGCGGCCTTCGCGCATCAAATGGGTTACAACATCGACGGCGGTGTCGATCCCAATGGCGAAGCAGATTCCCTGAGCGCCGCCGATGATCGCAGTATTTATTCCCACCACACGGCCCACACCATCCACCAGCGGGCCGCCAGAGTTTCCCGGATTCAAGGGAGCGTCGGTCTGAATAACCGATTCAATCAACCGGCCGGACGAGCTGCGCAATGTGCGACCGAGCGCGCTCACGATGCCCGCTGTGACGGTCGCCTGGTAACCAAGCGGATTGCCGATCGCCACTACTAGCTGACCAACCTTCAATCTATCCGAACGTCCGAAGCTGGCGTGCGGAAGGCCAGTGGCTGAAAGCCGCAGAACTGCCAAGTCCGTGCCAGGATCGTCCCCTACCAGGGTAGCCTCGAAGTGGCGCCCATCGGTAAGGCTAGCTTCAAACCGGTAGCCGCCGCTCACGACATGACTATTTGTGAGTACATAGCCATCGGGTGCGAAAATAACGCCAGAGCCAGTACCCGAACGACCTTTCTTGGAGTGAACAGTGATATGAGCGACCGCTGGGCCAACGGTCTCGAATGCATTGATTACCCGTTGAGAATAGGGGTCGATCTCATTGAACTCGGCATCAGAATGGTGAACCGTCATATTTCCTAGATAATGCATGTTCCATGGTAGACAAGATCTCGTAGATCCGGCTCCGAAGCCCGGCTTGTGACTACACCAGCGGGATCTGAGTTGCCGCAAGTTTGCCGGAGCAGAGCTTCATCCGCTCAATGAGCCAGCGGCCGGCTGGTCCGGGAGGCGTCGACGTCGGATAAACCGCCGACATCGGCAGGATCAGTCCGCCCGGCGGGATATCCTCGATTTGGAGCTCTACCAATCTGTCCGCCGCGAGGTCGCTCTGCACGGCGTGCACAGGCATGCCGCCCCAGCCGAGGCCATTGAGCAGGAAAGCGTGCTTGGCGAAAAGGTCCGCCAACCGCCAGGTGGAAGACGACATCACGCCGAACTCCCGTCCTTTCGACAGGCTCGAGCGGTCGGTGAGAACCAGCTGCACATGCCTGGCGAGCTCGGATTTTGGGATGGTGCCTTTATACAAAGCCAAAGGATGTTCACGTGCCGCCACCATGATCATCGCCACACCCGTCAGCCGCTCTGCCGTGAGGCCTGAAGGCAGAAGCGGCAGCGATCCGACGATGCCGAACCCGGCAACGCCATCGAGCACCGGCTGGTAAGCGGCCCCAAGCGCTTCCACGTAAAGCCGCAATGGCGTGCCAGGAAATTTCACGCGGAATTCCTTCGCCGCCTCGGTGATCGCCGCGATCGGAAAGAGCACGTCGACCACGACAGACAATTCGGGCTCCAGCCCGGACGTCATGCCCTTGGCGCGGGCTTTCATGAAGTCCACTCCGGACGCGATATTGCGGGCATCCGCCAGGAGAACCGCGCCTTCCGGCGTGAGGGTGGGATAGCGGCCGGAGCGATCGAACAGGGTCACTCCAATCTGGCCCTCCAGGCTGCTGACCAGCTCACTGACCACGGATTGTGCCCGGTGCAGCTTGCGGGAAGCCGCGGAAAAGCTGCCTTCATCAACGGAGGCAATAAATGCTCGCAATTGGTCGAGAGAAACGCCGTCTAGCATCGGGGGCTACCGTATATCTGAAAAACAGATGGTATGTTTCGGAATATAGCTACTTTTCCAATATGTGGCTAGGGGCCAAATTGCACTTGCCAGTCGATCCGGCAAGCCATTGGAGGACTTTCCCATGAAACTTCTGCACCTCGATTCCAGCATTCTCAGCGGCAACTCGGCCAGCCGCCAACTGTCTGCCGCCATCGTCGGCCAATTGACCAAGGCGACGCCTGGTCTGGACATCGCGTATCGCGATCTCGCCGCGGAGCCGCTGCCCCATCTATCGGGTGAGCTTTTCGCGGCCCGCCAGGGCGCCGTGCCGGAGTCGCCGGCGATACAAAAGGACCTCGCCGCAAGTCAGGCCGTTCTGGATGAGTTCCTCGGCGCCGACATCGTGGTTATCGGCGCGCCAATGTACAACTTCGGCATTCCCAGCCAGCTCAAGGCCTGGATTGATCGTATCGCTGTTGCCGGCAAGACGTTCCGTTACGGCGCCGCCGGCCCAGAGGGCCTGTCTGGCAACAAGCGCGTGATCATCGCCATTTCGCGCGGTGGCCTCTATGGCCCCGGCATGCCGGCCGCTGCTTTCGAGCATGTAGAAAGCTATCTGCGCGGTGTGTTCGGCTTTATCGGCGTCACCGACCTGGAAATCGTCGTTGCCGAGGGTTTGGCGATCGGTCCCGAACAGCGTGAAAAATCGATGCGTGGCGCCATACAGGCCATCACGGAATTGCCTGCGATCACCCAGTTGCGGGCCGCCTAAGGCGTTCAGCCCGCCCTTCGAAAGGATCACCCGAATGAACATGCTCGCCAGAACACCAAATGCCATCGAAGCGGCCGGTCGCCCTCGCGCCATAACGCATAGCACGCGGGGGCGTTCGCACGGTCCCATCGTGCGCCTCGTCAGCCCATCCGATGTGGGGGAACTGATCAAGCCGTTCGTCTTTCTCGATTACTTCGAAGCGGACCCGGCGCAGGCGCCCGCTTTCGGATTTCACCCGCATTCCGGCATTGCGACGCTGACGCTGCTTCTGAACGGGCAGCTCTGGTACGAAGAAACCACAGGCGTCAAAGGCGTCATTGCGCCTGGCGGAATCGAATGGATGCGCGCCGGCGGCGGCGTCTGGCACACCGGCGGCGCCGTGGGCACCGAGCGGATCAAAGGGTATCAACTCTGGGTCGCCCTCCCAGCGGATCTGGAAAACGGCCTGCCCCACAGCCAGTATCTCGGCTCGGACGAATTTCAGTCTCACGGCCCGGCCCGGATTATTCTGGGTCGCCATGGCAATGCCGCCAGTAAGGTGGCGGCGCCGGAAACCATGAACTATCTCGACGTCCGGCTTAAGGCCGGCGAACGCTGGCGCTATGAACCACCCCGCGATCACACCGTCGCCTGGATCGCCGTCCATCAGGGCTCCGTGACCACGCCGGTCCAGGTGACCAAAGGCGATATCGCGGTCTTCGAAGAATCCAACAGCGCAATCGAATTCGAGGCGCACGGCGACGCAGGTTTCATCCTGGGATCGGCCGTCAAGCATCCCCATGACCTGGTGCTCGGCTATTACTCCGTTCACACGAACTCAGACGCTCTGAAGAGGGGTGAAGCCAATATTGCGCGTATCGGTCGCCAGCTGATTGCAGAAGGACGCCTTACCCCGGGTTGATCGTCTATCCGCTGAGTTCAATCTTCATTGAGGAGACATTCCATGAAAGACAACACGCAGTATTTGCCCTTTGCCGGCCGGCTTCTCATCGGCGGTATCTTTGTACTGAGCGGCCTGAGCAAACTCGGTTCCTATGGCGGCACGACTGCAGCGATTTCAGCTGCGGGACTGCCATTCGCGCCTCTCGGCTTTGTGGTGGCGATCGCCGTTGAGATCGGGCTTGGATTTCTTTTGTTGATTGGCTATCGGGCCCGACCGGCCGCTTTGGCGCTTGCGATCTGGTGCGTAGTGACCGCGATATTCTTCCACCGCAACTTTGCCGATCAGAACATGTTCATCCATTTCCTGAAAAACATAATGATCGCGGGCGGGCTTCTGCAAATCGTGCATTTCGGAGGCGGCGAGTTGAGTTTGGACAATCGCAACGGCGCCAGAACGTCGCGACAGAGCCTCGGCGCAGCATAACTCTGAACCGGAAACCGCTATTGCTTAATGAAAGGAAATCACCATGAGGATCAAAAACATACTTAAGAGCAAAGGTGGCACCGTCATCACCATCGGTGCCTTTGAGTCGGTCAGCGACGCAATGGATACAATGGTCGAGCACAAAATTGCCGCTCTGGTGTTGACCAACGGCGCCAAGGTGATCGGCGTGGTCTCCGAGCGCGATTTCTTAAAGGCGATTTCAGATGGCGGCGTATCCGTTCTCAATGCGCCGGTCCTGCATATCATTACCGATCGGCTCGTTACCGTATCTCCTGAAGATACGACCAGGCGCGTGATGCAGCTTATGACCCACAGCCGCATCCGCCATCTGCCAGTAATGGAAAACGGCCAGCTCGTCGGCATTGTCAGCGTGGGTGACATAGTGAAATACCACCTCGAGGAACTTGAGATGGAATCCAACGTCCTGCGCGATATCGCGGTCGCAGCTCGATAGGAGACGGCCATGTGGACAAACAACCTTCCGCATGTTCTCGCTGACACCCTGGCCGTGGTGTTTGTGATTACCGCAATAATTGACCTGGCGGGATCTCGATATATTCGTGCGCGCTTTCGGCAGTGGCGGTATCCGCGACGGTTTTATCGGGTGATGGGCGTGCTGCAGCTCTTTACCTCGCTCTTCCTTGCGATGCCCCAATTGCGAATCTGGGGCATCATCCTCGCCGGCCTCGTTACATTTTTCTGGGTTGTGATGTTGCTCAACCATCGCCAATGGAGCTGGGCGGCCGCAGGAATGCTGGTGATGGTGGCGTTAGTGCCCGCCTCGCTCGCCATCAACTGAACCGAGGTGCCGCACGGCGTCCAGTTCGCGGCGTATCAAAGGATGCAGCAAATGCACAACACTAGTCTCGTCCCAATCTCCCTTGGTGGTCGAACCTGGCAATGCCGTCGCAATCGAGTCCCTTACGAGGCGCCCAAGACTGCAGCGGTGTCCCCTAACTCGGCTTTCGCCCGCTTACCGCCTACCAGAATTCTTATACTCAGCTGGTTTGGCGCCTGAGCGGGGCTATTGGGCAGGTTTCTGCGTGTCACATGAGTACCCGTCTTAAGATTGTCTCGATGACTGACTGGCCGACATAGATGTCTTAAGGACACCCTCCTCACTGGGTGAAATAGTTGCACGTGCCCTTTTCGGTGATCGGCCCCTGGACGATCTTGCAGTCATCCGGCGGGAGGAAGGACGTGCATTGCCCGCAAAGCTGGTCGCCGGCCGGATCCTGATACCCCGCCTGCTCCTTGGTCATTTTCGGAAACTGCGCACGGGCGGGCCGCACAGCAAGCGTCGCAAGGGCCGTTAACGTGCCGGTCAATCCGCACCGCAAAAAATGCCGTCGATACATGCCGTCGCGTTTTCTCTCTTCCGTCATTATCGTGGCTCCCAAAACTCAAAAAAATGCGCGGAAGCAGCCAGCCCGCCTCCGTGCATTCAAATACTATCAACCTGCAATCGCGTAAATTGAGCGCGCTTTGGCCCCTGGTCAAGCGAGGCAAGGCGCAGCCCGATTTCGTGAATGACAATTTCCCGACCGCCAGGCTTGCCTAAGGATCGGGCGCCATGGCATCGGCAAACGCTGACAACTCGTTGCGAATTCTTGGAATAGCAATGTCCGCTTTGGGTCAAAAGCGCGCCTGCGGCACCAGACTAGTCAGGACTCGTAACCCAACCCCTCAGTGCCCGGCCCGGATGTTATTGTGGTCTCCCATGTATTCTAGGCGGTTAAATTCAGTGGCGAAAGGTGACCAGGCTGTTGGGCCAGTCAGCCGGACGGTATTGATCAAGGAAATTGCCTGTTCGACGGCGGTCTTTGCATCCAGGTATCGCGATGTTTCCCAGCGTTGAATGGCAGAACAGTTCGATTGGGCGCCGTCGCCCCGCACTATGCGGGCTTTATAGAGTGCGCCTTGGGCGATACTCTTTATTTCGAATCCGGCATACGTGACCTTGGACATCCACGCCCTCCTGCCTGTGAACATTGCCAACAACGCGCGGTACGTCGGAAGGTGGCGAATGTTGCAGTGCAAAAGGCGCAGTTACTCACAGGCAGCTCTTCTGAAAGTTTGGAACCTTATGTGAGGGGCAAGACTGAGATATTGGAGCAGCTGGGAATGTCCGCTTTGGGTCAAAAGCGGTCATTCAGCCAATGTCTGCTTTGCGCCAATAGCGGACATTCAAGCACTCCAGCTCCCGTCTCGCTGGCCCAGCGGCGAAAAGGGCGTTTCCAGTCCTGCCAAAGGGTTTGCCGCGCACCTCAGAAACGCGGTATTTTCCGCCTCAACTCGGGGTTATCTGGGGAATATCGGATCAATGCGTGAAACCCGTATCATCATGGGCATGCCGATCAGCTCGGCGGTGCTGGATGCCCATGCGCGCCAGGATCACCTGGACAAGGTCTTCGCGGAATTCGCCGCCATCGACGCCCAGTTCAGCCCATTCAAGGATGACAGCGAGATTTCCCGCTTCAATCGCGGCGAAATCAGCCGCGGCGCGCTCACGCCCCGGATGCGCGAAGTCTTCGCCCTGTGCGAGAAGACCAAGCTGGAGACAAACGGCTATTTCGACATCGCCCGGCCCGACGGCACACTCGATCCCTGCGGCATGGTCAAGGGCTGGGCGATCCGGAATGCGGCGGCACTGCTTCTGAAGATGGGTTTCGAGAATTTCTGCGTCGAAGCCGGCGGCGACATTCAATGCCACGGCGTCAATGACGAAGGCGGCGAATGGACCGTTGGCATCCGCAATCCCTTCGTGCCCGACGAGATCGTCAAGGTCTTGACCCCCAAAGGGGCCGGCATCGCCACCTCGGGCAATTACATTCGTGGCGATCACATCTATAACCCGCACACTGGCCATTATGGCTCGGGCGATATCGTTAGCCTCACCGTGATCGGCCCCGATGTGCTGGAGGCCGACCGCTACGCCACCGCCGCTTTCGCCATGGGGCGGGAGGGCATTTACTTTATCGAGCGCACGCAAGGACTGGAAGCTTATGAGATCGACGTTTCCGGCATGGCGCGCATGACCAGCGGATTGGAGCGCTATCGGCCATGCTGAGCCACGCCAAGGAACATGAAAGCCTCACCGGCAAACTCCTGCTTTCCACTGCCCTGGTGGCGGTGACGGTCGGTTATGGCTGGTGGCAGCACAATCAAATGAGCCAGCAGCAAGCCGCCGCCATGGCGGCAATGCAGATGCAGGCTGCGCCAACCCGGGCTCCGGCCCAGGCGCAACACCAGGCCATGGCTGCGGCGCCGCAAACCGCGACTTCCGCCACCAATGCCGCCGCGCAAAGCGGTTCGCCTGTCGAAAGCGCAGCGAACGCACCCGCGGCGCAGGGCAGCAGCAACGCTGCCGCCACGGCGAAATCCACCCAACTGGCGATGGCCGCGCCCTCCCAGAATGGCGCGCCTGCCGCATTTGCCGCCCAAGCCGCGGCCCCGGCGCAGACTGTGCTGCTGCCCGCCACGCCGCCGCCGCCGTTGCCGCCCATGGCCCTGACCGGAATGGATGCGATACGGGCCTTTATTCCCACTGAAGGCATTTCCCCGCCCTTGCCGCCGGTGACCGGCACCCCGGATCCCGGCGCCGCCCCGCCCATTCCCGCCGGCACCCACCTGGAGGACGGCGATTATGAGAGCGACAAGGTGATGTTTGAGTGGGGCAATATTCGGGCGCGGATCGTGGTCACCGGCGGCAAAATCACCACCGTGCAGATCATGTCCTACCCCGATCACCGCTCCCAGTCGCTTTATCTCATCCAGCTGGCCGACCCGATTCTGACCAGCGAAGTGATCAAATCCCAGGCATCCGAGGTGAACGTCGTCTCCTCGGCCACCAACACCAGCATCGCCTTTCAGGACGCCATTGCCAGCGCGATCATCAAGGCGACCCGCTGATCATGCTGTTCCGGCGTATCCTGACCTACCGGCTGGCGCTCTATTACCTGGCCGCCATCCTGATCGCGGCGCTCGGCTTGTCGGCCGCTGGCATGGTGCACCAATCGGTCTTGAACCTGGCTTTCTCGGCCATTGTCTCGCTGGGCGTGTGCCTGGGGGTGAACTGGGCTTTCGCCTATGTCTTCGGCGCCGACTCCAACTGGGAGTCGGTTGCCATCAGCGCCATCATCATCACTCTGATTATCACCCCCGTCGCGCCCGGCGATCTTGCGGGGGTGGGTTTTCTTGCGCTGGTTTCGGCTTGGGCGATGGCATCGAAATACCTGATTGCCATCCACAAGAAGCATTTGTTCAATCCTGCCTGCTTCGGCGCCGTGCTGGTGGGGGTGGGACTGCACGGCACCGTTTCCTGGTGGGTGGGCGACAATGCCGTGCTTCTGCCGGTGATCTTCCTGGGCGGGGTACTGATACTTTCCCGCCTGCGCTATTTCGAGATGGTGGCGGCCTTTGCCACAGTGGTGCTGGGAATTTCCATCGCCGAGGGCAATCTCGCCAGCATCGCGGGCGTGCTCCGGTCGCTCTCGGACATGGGCATCCATTCGATGTTCTGCTTTTTCGGCCTGGTCATGATCACCGAGCCGCGCACCGCACCGCTCGGCCGCTGGCGGCGGGTGGTCTATGGGGCGTTGGTGGGGCTGTTATTCTCACCCTTCGCCCATATCGGCACCTATTACTTTACGCCCGAGTCGGCGCTTGTTTGCGGCAATTTTTTCACCTTCTTCTCCAACAAGCGCCGCATGAAGCGCTGGATGGAGAAGCTGGGCATGGAGGCCGCTAGAGCCTGATTTTCCGAGTTGGAATCTCCTGCGCCGGAGGAATCTTGTCGCGGGAGCAGGAGAAGGGCGAAGCCCGTATCGGCAATACGGGCGAGACATTCGACGAACCCGTCCATAGCGACAGCGTATGGACGCAAAAGGCCCCGGCCCGAAGGTTGTGTTCCGGCGGGCGCCCTCGGCGTCGCCGCGCTCGACCATATTTCCTATATTGTCGATCGGCATCTGCAATTTCTGATCCCCGATCCTGCAAGTGCATTCCCTGTTGTTTTGGCCAGATTCCCTGTTAGAGCCAAATAATTTCCTGTTAAACTCTGCAGGGAATCGCACCAGAACGGACTGATTTTTCGGGACCATTTGCGCCTGTGGGAAGCGCAAACCGGGCCAAAAGCAGAAAATTTCCTGTTATTTCCCCGATAAACAGGGGATTGGGAGCGGAGCCGGGTTCGCGCAGCACCGCGTCCACGGCCTTTCCGAAACCCTGAAAGCAGACAACATTAAGATTCTCCGGAGAAGAGAACAATTTTGAATAAGCGAACGAAAGACCGACAAAGGGTTGCATGACAGCGCTGGAGACCAAAGCGAATGACAATCCTGCGCAATACGAGAGAAACCGATGCCCGCGAACAAGTTCGTCAACCTCCAACCGATATTTTCCGATGCGTTGGAACACCACCGGCTGGGCAGGTTGCAAGACGCAGAGCAGCGCTATCGCGAAATCCTAACTGTCGAGCCGCAGCACACCGACGCACTGTGTGGCCTCAGTATGCTAGCCCACCAGACCGGACGGAACGACGTCGCCATCGAACTGGCCAGCACCGCAATCCGGCTCAAGCCGGAATTCGCCGGAGCACACTCCAATTTGGGAGCCGCCCTCAACAGTTTGGGACGTTTTGACGAGGCCGTTGCCGCCTTTAATACCGCAGTCCGACTTAAGCCCGATTACGTCGATGCACATTATAATCTGGGAACCGCCCTTACGAACCTGCGACGCTTTGACGAGGCCATTGCTTCCTTTAACGCCGCGGTCCTGCTCAAGCCCGATTACGTCGACGCATATTCCAACCTTGGAGTTGTGTTTGGGGAGATGGGCCGCTTTGAAGAGGCCGTCGCCGCCTACAACACAGCCATACGGCTCAGGCCGGACCACGCCGTAACGCACTCTAACTTGGGAGTCGCCCTTACCGAGCTGGGACGTTTTGACGAAGCCATTGCCGCCGTCCGTACCGCCATACGGCTCAAGCCGGACTTGGCCGCAGCCCACTATGCTGAGTCGGTTGCGCATCTTTTGCTTGGTGAGCTTAGTACCGGGTGGCCCAAATATGAATGGCGCTGGCGCGGTGGAGATAAAGCGCTAAAGGCTCCTCGTTTCACACGACCGCGGTGGCAGGGCGAGGAAATTTCGGGGCGAATGATTCTGCTGCACGCCGAACAGGGGCACGGTGACACGATCCAATTCGCTCGCTATGCCACCATGGTAGCGGCCCGTGGCGGACGCGTGATTCTCGCAGCACACCCATCACTGCTTCGGCTGCTCTCCGGGTTGGCAGGAGTTGAACGCCTTATCGCCTTCGGCGATCCTCTGCCAACCTTCGACTACCATTGTCCGTTGATGTCCCTGCCCGGCGTATTCGGTACGACCGTGGATACAATCCCGGCAAACATTCCCTATTTGAGCGCCGAGGGCGAGCTTGTAGGGAAGTGGCGGTCGCGAATCGGTACCGCAGACTTCAAAATCGGGATCGCTTGGCAGGGCACCCCGCATGTTACAATTGACCGGGGCCGGTCAATACCTCTTGCCTGTTTCGATCACCTGGCGAAGATACCGGGCGTCCGCCTCGTCAGTCTGCAAAAGGGCCATGGCCTGGAGCAGCTGAATCTGCTGCCCGCCGGTATGCGGGTGGAGACGTTGGGGGAGGACTTTGATGCAGGCCCAGACGCCTTTATCGATACGGCTGCGGCTATGATGAATCTCGACCTGATTGTGACTGCCGACACGTCTGTCGGCGCTCTGGCTGGTGCCCTGGGACGACCTGTTTGGTTGGCGCTCAAGACGGTGCCTCACTGGGTGCATATGATGAACCGTCTCGACAGCCCCTGGTATCCGAGCGCGCGCCTTTTTCGTCAAACAGAGCGAGGCGGCTGGGACGATGTCTTCCGGCGCATGGCGGCGGAACTCACGGGACGATTGGAGGAGTGAAGATGCGGGAAAAACAGCTGCAAACCTTGTTGATTCCCATCTCGCTGGGCGAACTGACCGACAAGATCACCATCTTGGAGATCAAGCGCGCCCGCATTACCGACCCGGACAGGTGGCACAACGTCGAACATGAATATGGACTGCTGGTGAATTTGTGGAACTCGGTGATACCTGACGATCAAGAACTTTCCGATCTGCGAACCGCTCTTAAAGCAATCAACGAGACGATATGGCAGGTCGAGAACGACATACGGTACCACGAAAGCCGTGGCGATTTCGGACCCGGTTTTGTCGATCTTGCACGCGCAGCTTACCGCAACAATGATCGCCGTTCCGCTATCAAGAGTGAGATTAACCGGCGTTTCAACAGCACCATCGTTGAGGAAAAGTTCTACACTGCCTGACCTGCTGCTCACTCAGCGGTTCCCAGGCCAAGCCTCCCCCAGACAACCGCGCGCGACCCATCTTTATTCAATCCCGATTTGTGCTTTGACAATTCGGTGTTGTGTCCCCGGAATTGTAATTGTGGGAAAGCCGCTTGAGCCAATTTTGTCAGGACTGCGATAGATTTCCCGCACGTTCCGCAGATAAATTTTTCGCAAGATGTAGCAAATTAGGAGTCAATTAACGATTGGGCGTTAGCGTCAACATACTGACTACGACGTTTGAAGTTCCCCACTCGAAGGAAACCCGGTAGTGTTTGGCTACCGGGTTTTTTCCTTATTCAATGACTGTCTGGCGAGCGCTCGAGTTTCCGCCACAGGCAAACGCGCTTTGCCCACGTCACGCGATTGGTTCTGCCATCCCCGGACTGCAAGGATCAGCGGGATTCACTTCTTGTGGCATTTGCGCCGACATACCGGCTAGCTTTCTCATGAGCGAAGCGAATTGGAAAAGCTGCTGTCCCCGGCGCATTACGGACCTGTCATTCACGCGCAGTGCGTCTGCGGACCGCCATAAACGGTGCGTTAAAGCGAAATAAATTTTATCTAAATTCCCGCTCTCCCGTTGCCGCCAGTTTGAATGACAACGCGGCTTTAAGGTTCCATTAGCGGGAGACCGATTATAAATCACACGACGGCAAAACCTGCCCGCTCACGAAATGGGAGACTCTGACGATGCGCATTCTGATTGCGGCCACACTTGCGGCCTCTTTGTTCGCCACAGATCTGCTTGCTGCCGACGCCATGGGTCCGCTTGCTCCCGGCAAGGCGGCGGGCGTGAAAAACGCGCAGGAAGAAGACAATACGGTGTTGTGGCTGGTAGGCGGCGGTGTCGCCGTTGCCGCCATCGCTCTGGTGGCCTCGGGGGGATCCAGCAAACCGGCTGCTGCTGCCGCCGCCACGACCACCGCGACGACCGTGACATCCACCTGAAGACGTTTATTGAGGTCCTCCGGGTCCAAAAGCCCGCCCCCAACCGGGCGCCGGCGCCTGCATACCCATGCGGAACGCGGAAGACATTGCAACAGCAGCGGCGAACTATCCCCTGATCGCCGCAGCCTGGACGCTACGCCGGCTTTCCGCGGACGAAGCAGGCCGCCGCGCGGCGCCAAGGTGAGCTGTCAGGACCCTGGCGAGATCACTTTCTTCCACGGGCTTTTGAAGGACCGGAATAGAGGAAAACCGCTCAGCCACCGCTTCCCCGGAATAGCCGGTCACGAAAACGAATGGCACGCCCCTGGACATCAAGAGGTCGGCCAGCGGATAAACCAGCTCGCCATTGAGATTCATGTCGAGTATCGCGGCCTCAAAATCAGGCCGCCTTGCCGCCGCCAAGCCGTCCGCGAGCGTCTTGCAAGTTTCGGCGATCCTGAATCCCATGTCGCCCAGGACACTTTCCATGAAGATGGCGACAAGCGGTTCGTCCTCCACCAAAAGAAGGCGGCCCGCAGGAGACGCATCCGCCGCGCCTGAACGGGCTTCGGCAGCCTGCGTTCCTTCCGCCGCACCGAGATTCAATTCGAGCCGGCAGCAGAGACCTTCCGGCGGCCAATCGAACGTCACCTTGCTGCGCCGGGGATCAGAAAAGCTGGCGGTAATGATTCTGCTGCCAAACCCCATGACTTTCGGCTTTCTCACTTCCGGGCCACCCAATTCCTTCCACACCAGCGACAGGCGCTCCTCGAAGATAGACCAACTGATGTCCACCCGTCCCGATTCCCGGGACAGGGCGCCATATTTGGCCGCGTTTGTTGCCAGTTCGTGCAACGCTATGGCCAGACTTTGCGCGTCCGAAGGCGAGATGGTCACCGCCGGACCAATGGCGGTAAATCGCTGACCAGCGCCCTGATAGGGGGCCATCTCATCAAGCACCAGGCGAAGAATATCCGCACCCTTCCATCGCGATCGGGACAACAGCTCATGGGTTTGGGCCAGGGCGTTGATGCGCCCTTCAACCGCCAGGATGTAGTCGTCGATATTTTCGCGCCGGGCAAGCCGCACAATCGCCTGAACGATGGCAAGCGCGTTCTTGGCGCGATGATCCACTTCGCGGGTCAGCAGCGCCTGTTTGCTTTCCGCTTCTTTTCTTTCGGTGATGTCGGTGGTCACGCCGCTCAGCCGCGTCAGCTGGTCATTGGCGTCCCAGATCGAGGCGGCCACCACGTAACACCAGCGCACTTCGCCGCTGGGCCTGACGACGCGTAACTCGAGGTCAAACGATTTTTTTCCCACGGACAGTTGATGAATGGCCCGCCGCAACTCTTCCACGTCGTCCGGATGAACGCATTTTTCAATATTGTCCAGCGACGGCACGAATGTCTTATGGTCCACGCCGAATATCCGGCTTTGTCCTTCGTCCCAAAACCACATGTTTCGCGCGAAGTCGCAATCCCACGAACCCATGCGACCGGCGGCCAGGGCCAATCCGCGGCTCTGCTCGCTCGCCTTGAGCCGGTCGGTGGAGGCCTTGAGCGCTTCGGTGCGTTCCCCCACGCGGTTTTCCAGCTCCTCGTTGAGCTGGCGCAACTGCCGCGTCTTGCGGAACAGTTCGGCGAACACCCGGACCTTGGCGCGCAGCAATTCGGGCACCACCGGCACCGAAAGATAATCCACGGCGCCGGCTTCATAGCCCCGCAGGAAGTCGGTCTCCGAAATATGCACCGCGGAGATGAAAATGATCGCCGTCTTCTGAAAGCGGGGATGCTCGCGGATCATCTCGGCCAGCTCGAAGCCGTCCAGTTCGGGCATGCAGACGTCCACCAGAATGACGGCGACTTCGCTTTTTAACAGGAATGCCAGCGCATCCCGGGCCGAGGTCATCGGCACCAGGTTTTCGCCCAGCTCTTCCAGCATCACCTGGTAGCTGAGCAATTTGCCTGGCTGATCGTCCACCAGGAGTACGTTGACGGCTTCTTCCTTTGACAAAGATCACCCCTAGCGATGAAGCCACATGCGCAACGCGGCCAGCAGTTGCTCGGTATTCACCGGCTTGGCGAGATAGTCGGAGGCGCCCGCTTCCAGGCATTTCTCCCGGTCGCCCTTCATCGCCTTGGCGGTCAGGGCGACGATGGGCAGGCGCCGGAAGGCCGGATTCTCCCGGATGCGCGCGATGGTCTGATAGCCGTCCATTTCCGGCATCATGATGTCCATCAGCACAATGGCGAGGTCCGGCGTCGAATTGATAATATCGATCGCCTCCAGCCCGGTTGTCGCGGTCAGGACATTCATGCGCCGGCGTTCCAGTGCGCTGGAAAGGGCGAAGATATTGCGGGCATCGTCATCCACCAGCAGCGCCGTCTGGCCAACCAGATCGTCGTCCGAACTGGTCAGCCGCTCCAGCATCTGCTGCTTCTCGGCGGGAAGATCGGTCACCACGCGGTGCAGGAACAACGCTGTCTCGTCCAGCAGCCTTTCGGGCGATTCCACGCCCTTGACCACGATGCTGCGGGCGACCGAATGAAGCTGAGCGTCTTCTTCGGGCGTCAATTCGCGCCCGGTAAAAACAATGACGGGAATGTCCGACAAGGACGGATCGGCGCGAAGCTGGTCCAGCAGCTCGAAGCCGGAAATGTCCGGCAACCGCAGATCGAGCACCATGCAATCAATTCGCTGCTCCTTCAGTATTGCCATGGCCTGGGCACCGGTACTGGCAGCCAGGATTTCGATGTCGGAATGGCCAAGCAGCGCCTCGATACTCACCTGTTCGGCGGGATTGTCCTCGATCACCAGCAGTCGCTTGCGGCGCGGCTGCACATAGTCACGCACCTTGGAAAGCGCGTTTTGCACGCCTTCCGCAGAAGTCGGCTTGGTGACAAAGGAAAAGGCGCCGCGCGCCAGGCCATGCTGGCGATCCTCGTCCAGCGTGATGATCTGCACCGGGATATGCCGTGTCTGAGGACTCTGCTTGAGCTGGCTGAGCACCGTCCAGCCGAGCATGTCGGGAAGGAAGATGTCGAGCGATATGGCGGACGGATTATATTCCACGGCAAGTTCGAGGGCATCGTCGCCGCGCATCGCCACCAGAACCTTGAAGCCCTCATCATGCGCCAAGTCCATCAGGATGCGGGCATAATGCGGATCGTCCTCCACGATCAGAAGCACCGTATCGCCGGGATGAAGATCGGCGCGGTCGTCCAAAATCTGCTCCACGACGCGCTCGGGCAGCGTCACGACGGCAGACGACGCCGCCGGACGAGCCGTTGCGGCGGCCCCCACATAACGCAGCGGCAGATAAAGCTTGAAGGAGCTGCCTGCGCCTGGCGTGCTGCGCAACTGAATCTCGCCGCCCAGAAGATTGGAAAGCTCGCGGCTGATCGCCAGGCCCAGCCCAGTGCCGCCATATTTGCGGCTGGTGCTGGCGTCGGCCTGCTGGAACGCCTCGAAGATGAGTTTCTGCTTCTCCACCGGGATGCCGATACCGGTGTCCGACACTTCGAACACCACCACGCCGCCCACCTGGCTGAGCACGGGATGAGCGGGATTCCAGCCGGCGGCGGCGGCGCTGACCGACAGCCGGACCTCGCCCTGGGCGGTGAATTTGAACGCGTTGGACAAAAGGTTCTTGAGTACCTGCTGCAGGCGCTTGGAATCGGTAAGGATGGTGCGGCTCAGTCCGGGATCGAGGCTGACCTTGAAGGTCAAGTGGCGCGCATCCGCCTCGTGGCGGAAGGGACGTGCCACCGCCTCCACCACATTGGTGAAGTTGATCTCTTCCGCATCGACCGTCACCGTGCCCGATTCGATCTTGGACAGATCCAGAATATCGCTGATCAGGTTCAACAGGTCGGTACCGGCGCCATGGATGGTGCGGGCAAAATCCACCTGCTTGACGCTCAGATTCTGATCGGGATTTTCGGCAAGCTGCTGACCTAGGATCAGGATGCTGTTCAGGGGCGTGCGCAATTCATGGGACATATTGGCCAGGAATTCGGACTTGTATTTCGATGTCAGGGCCAGTTCCGACGCCTTGTCTTCCAGGGCCCGGCGCGCTTGTTCGATTTCCTGATTCTTGCGTTCCACCTCGACATTCTGCTCGGCGAGTTCCCGCGCTTTTTGTTCCAGTTGCTCGTTGGTTTGCTGCAACTCCCTTTGCTGGGTCTGCAATTCACCGGCCAGCTGCTGGGACTGTTTGAGCAGGCCTTCGGTCTGCATGGTGGCTTCGATGCTGTTCAGCACTATGCCGATATTGGCGGTGAGCTGCTCAAGGAACACTTTCTGCAAATCGGTGAAATCGGTCAGGGACGACAATTCGATCACCGCCTTGACCTGGCTTTCGAACAGCACCGGCAACACGATGATATTCTTGGGCGTGACCTTCATCAGCGCCGAGGCAATCGGCACCGCCCGCTCGACGTCCGATACAAGAAGCATGCGCCCGTCGGCGGCACATTGGCCGATCAGGCCCGCGCCAACCTGAAAGGCCTTGGGATGGCCATCCACCGGGTGGTCGGCATAGGAAGACAGCAGCCGCAGGATCGGCGGATCACCCATATCCATCTGGTAGATCACGCCCATCTGTGCGTTGACCAGCGGCGTCAATTCGCCGAGCAGCATCTTGCCCACCGTCACCAGGTCGCGCTGGCCCTGCAGCATGTTGGTGAATTTTGCCAGATTGGTCTTAAGCCAGTCCTGCTCGGTATTGCGATCGGTGGTGAGGCGCAAATTGCCGATCATGGTGTTGATATTGTCCTTGAGTTCGGCAACCTCGCCGCGCGCTTCCACCTGAATGGATCGCGTCAGGTCCCCTTTGGTGACGGCGGTGGCCACTTCGGCGATGGCGCGCACCTGGGTGGTGAGGTTGGCGGCCAGAAGATTGACGTTGCCGGTGAGATCCTTCCAGGTGCCCGAAGCACCCGGCACATTTGCCTGTCCGCCCAGGCGGCCTTCGACGCCCACTTCACGCGCCACCGTGGTCACCTGATCGGCAAAGGTTGCCAGCGTCGCGGTCATGTTGTTGATGGTTTCGGCCAGAGCGGCCACTTCGCCCTTGGACTTCACGGTGAGGTTCTGCTTGAGCTCACCGTCGGCCACCGCGGTCACCACCTTGACGATGCCGCGCACCTGTTCGGTCAGGTTGGCGGCCATGACGTTGACGGTGTCGGTGAGGTCTTTCCAGGTGCCGGCCACGCCAGACACCTGGGCCTGGCCGCCCAACTTGCCTTCGGTGCCCACTTCGCGGGCGACGCGGGTGACCTCCGAGGCGAAAGCATTGAGCTGGTCCACCATGGTGTTGATGGTGTTCTTGAGCTCCAGAATTTCGCCTTTCACGTCCACCGTGATCTTGCGCGAAAGGTCGCCGCGCGCCACGGCGGTGGTCACTTCGGCGATGTTGCGGACCTGCGCGGTCAGGTTGCCCGCCATGGAATTGACGCTATCGGTCAGATCCTTCCAGGTGCCGTCCACACCGGGCACCACCGCCTGCCCGCCCAGGCGGCCGTCTGTGCCCACCTCACGGGCGACGCGGGTCACTTCACCAGCGAAAGAGCGCAACTGCTCCACCATCGTATTGAGCGTCTCCTTCAGCAGAAGGATTTCGCCGCGCACGTCCACGGTGATCTTCTTGGAAAGGTCGCCGCCGGCGATGGCGGTGGCGACCTCGGCGATATTGCGCACCTGGGCGGTCAGGTTGCTGGCCATGAAATTGACATTGTCGGTCAGGTCCTTCCAGGTTCCGGCGACGCCCGGCACCTGGGCCTGGCCGCCCAGCTTGCCGTCGGTGCCCACTTCACGGGCCACGCGGGTCACTTCGGCGGCAAAGGCGTTGAGCTGTTCCACCATGGTGTTGATGGTGTTTTTCAACTCCAGGATCTCGCCCTTCACGTCCACCGTGATCTTGCGGGAGAGGTCGCCGCGCGCCACCGCGGTGGTCACTTCGGCGATATTGCGCACCTGGGTGGTGAGGTTCGCCGCCAGGAGATTCACATTGTCCGTCAGATCCTTCCAGGTGCCGGCCACACCGGGCACATTGGCCTGGCCGCCCAGGCGCCCTTCGGTGCCCACTTCGCGCGCCACGCGGGTCACCTCGCCCGCGAAACGGTTGAGCTGGTCCACCATGGTGTTGAGGGTTTCCTTCAGCTGAAGGATCTCGCCGCGCACATCCACCGTGATCTTGCGGGACAGATCGCCGCCGGCGATAGCGGTCGCCACTTCGGCGATATTGCGGACCTGGGCCGTCAAGTTGCCCGCCATGGAATTCACCGAGTCGGTCAGATCCTTCCAGGTGCCGGCCACGCCGGGCACTTCGGCCTGGCCGCCCAGCTTGCCGTCGGTACCCACTTCCCGGGCGACGCGGGTAACTTCCGAGGCAAAGGAGTTGAGCTGATCCACCATCGTGTTGATGGTTTCCTTCAGCTGCAGGATTTCGCCCGAGACATTGACGGTGATCTTTTTCGACAGATCGCCCTGCGCCACCGCGGTGGCGACTTCGGCGATGTTGCGCACCTGGCCGGTCAGGTTGCTGGCCATGGAATTGACGGAGTCGGTGAGGTCGTTCCAGGTGCCGGCCACGCCGCGCACCACGGCCTGGCCGCCCAGCTTGCCTTCGGTGCCGACTTCGCGGGCGACGCGGGTGACTTCCGAGGCGAAGGCGTTGAGCTGGTCCACCATCGTGTTGATGGTTTCCTTCAGCTGCAGGATTTCGCCCCGCACATCCACTGTGATCTTGCGGGAGAGATCGCCACCGGCGATGGCGGTGGCCACCTCGGCGATGTTGCGGACCTGGCCAGTCAGGTTGCTGGCCATGGAGTTGACGCTGTCCGTCAGATCTTTCCAGGTGCCCGCCACGCCCAGCACGTTGGCCTGGCCGCCCAGGCGCCCTTCGGTGCCCACTTCGCGCGCCACGCGGGTGACTTCGCCCGCGAAGGCGTTGAGCTGGTCCACCATCGTATTGATGGTTTCCTTCAGCTGCAGGATTTCACCCGAGACATTGACCGTGATTTTTTTCGACAAATCGCCGCCGGCGATGGCCGTGGCCACCTCGGCGATGTTGCGGACCTGAGCCGTGAGGTTCGACGCCATGAAGTTGACGTTGTCGGTCAGATCCTTCCAGGTGCCCGCCACGCCCGGCACCTGGGCCTGGCCGCCCAGCTTGCCTTCGGTGCCCACTTCCTTGGCGACGCGGGTGACCTCCGACGCGAAGGAGTTGAGCTGGTCCACCATGGTGTTGATGGTGTCCTTCAGCTCCAGTATTTCGCCCCGCACGCTGACCGTGATCTTGCGCGACAGGTCGCCGCGCGCCACCGCAGTGGTGACCTGGGCGATATTGCGCACCTGGTCGGTGAGATTGCCGCACATGGCGTTGACGGAGTCGGTGAGGTCTTTCCAGGTACCCGCCACGCCGGGCACCAGCGCCTGGCCGCCCAGCTTGCCCTCGGTACCCACCTCGCGGGCGACGCGCGTCACCTCCGAGGCGAAGGAACGCAACTGGTCCACCATGGTGTTGATGGCTTCCTTCAGCTGCAGAATCTCGCCGCGCACGTCCACGGTGATCTTCTTGGAAAGGTCGCCATTGGCCACCGCGATGGTCACTTCGGCCAGGTTACGCACCTGGGCGGTGAGATTGCTGGCCATGGAGTTGACGCTTTCGGTCAGGTCCTTCCACACCCCGGTCACTTCCCGGACCTGGGCCTGGCCGCCCAGCTTGCCCTCGGTACCCACCTCGCGCGCCACGCGCGTCACTTCCGAGGTGAAAATGCTGAGCTGCTTGATCATGGTATTGACGATGGTGGCGGAACGCAGGAATTCGCCTTTCAGCGGGCGGCCATCCACATCCAGATTGACGGTCTGCAGCAGATCGCCCTTGGCGACGGCGGAGATGGCGCGGGTGACTTCCGCGGTCGGCCACAAAAGATCGTCAATCAGGGTATTGACAGAGGACTCCATTTCGCCCCAGGCGCCGTTGCTCAAACCCAGCTTGACGCGCTGGCGCGTCTTGCCCTGCTTGCCGACCACGTCGCCGACACGCTCCAGCTGCTGCGCCATGCGTTCATTGGTGGATATGATTTCGTTAAACGTGTCGGCGATTTTTCCGGCCAGCCCCGTCTGGTTGGCGGAAAGGCGGGCCGAGAAATTGCCTGCCTGCATGGCCCGAAGGCCCTGGAGCAGCTCTTCCAGAGCCAGGTTGACGGCGGCATTGGCAGCGGCGGCGTTCAGGGCCTCGGGCGGAAGAAGATGGCCCCCATTGGCGTTTTCGACGACCGGCTGGAAATCCTGTCTCACCGTTTGCTCCTTCGAACATTCCTCCAGGACCTGGCGGCCTGGATAGCCCCAATGAAAATCACATTAAAATAACCTCGGGGGAGCCATCAAGGCGAGCGGCAGCCCCCCCAAAGCCTGCTTTCCGTCTCTATTTGCTGGAATGCAGATGGGTTCCGCCGAGTTCCCATTATCGCAAAATTATTTTGGCGGGCAGGAAGGGGGTTTCATCAAATGTTATGTGCCAAATTGGCCCCGGCCGGCGCTCCGCCGGCAATTCGGTACGCTTCCGGACCTTGGCCGGCCTCCGTGACAGAGGGTCTAAGTCGCCGCCGGCCTGCCGCAACAGAGCTTCATCCGCTTGATGAACCAACGACCCGCCGGTCCGGACGGCGGCTGAAAAGCATCGCAGCGTAATGGTGGCAGCCCTAGGACGCTGCCAAGTCCCTGGATAGTAAAAACGCAACCGCCCCGGGCGCCTTTCGGCGCCAAGGGCGGGCGTTGTCCGTCAGATGTTGGACCTAATTGCTGAAACGCACGCCGATGCGCATGACGCGGCCCAGATTGTCGCCGGTGAAACCGAGCGACTGGAAGGACGAGCCCGTCGAGGCCAAAGGCGGCACCAGGATCGGCGGGATGTCGAGCGCATTGTCGATCGCCGAGTAGAGCTGGATATTGTCGTTCCATTTGTAAGAGACACGCAGGTCCAGATAGGCGTTGGGGTCGATTTCGTTTTTGTCCACCTGCACGCCGGAGACCCAGGTGTTGTTCAGGACCATGGAACCCTGGAACCGGCTCTGCACCGTGAGGGTGAGCGGACCTTCGGCATAGGTCGCCCCCAGAATGCCCTTGAACTTGGGGATCGTGTCGCCGCCGCAACCGTTGAGTCCGGCCTGGCCGATCTGGTCGCAAGTGACACCGATATTGACGATGGTGTGCTCATCGACATAAGTCCCCTTGTACTGCAATTGCAGATGGCCGCTGAGGAAATCGAAGCCATAGTCCATCTGCATGTCAACGCCCGAGACACGCTCGCTGTTGGCGTTGACGGGATAACCGGTGAGGGAGGAAAGTATGCCCTTGCCGTTAGAGTAGGTCCCACCGTTAAACACCTGCAGCGAACAATACAGGGCAGACAGCGCCGCGGCGCAATTGGTGGGATTGGCGACCAGGGTGACGATCGAGCCGGCGACGCTGATATTGTACCAGTCGACCGCAACCTGGAAATTGTCGAGGAATGACGGCGTCAGCACCACGCCGGCGGTAATGGTGCGGCCGGTTTCCGGCACCAAATTGGGATTGCCCGACCGATCTGTCGAGACAAAGGGGCTGGCGCAGCCGGCGATCGAATTGATGAAGCCGAACTGGTTGAGGGTCGTGCTGGTGCAGGACGGGCTGTGAAGGTCAATCGACGCGCCGGTATTGATCTGATGCGCGGTGAACAGCTCGGCGATGTTGGGGGCGCGAATGTCGGTCGACCACACCGAACGCAACTTGATATTTTCGTCGATCTGGCTGGTGAAGCCCACCTTCCAGGTTTCCACCATGCCGCTGGTGGAATAGCTGGTGATACGGCCCGCGGCATTGAAATCGAGCGAATTGACGATCTGGTTCTTCAGGATCGGGGCGTCCACTTCCCCGAATCCTTCCGCGACGGTGTATCCGCCAGCCATGTTGGCGAAATTGCCGGAACCCCATTGCGCGGTCGCGCCGCGCGGATCGGCGAGGATATGGCCCTGCTCATGGCGGAATTCCGCGCCCGTCGCCACGGCAACGGCGCCGGCCGGCAGTTGCCACGGCAAGGTGCCCTGGATTGAAGCCGCAAACACGCTCTCGGCCACGCTGACGTCTTCCCGGTCGATATTGTCGGCGGAATTGGTCCAGGCGATGGCGTGGGGATCGGCAACACCAAAGCCAAATACGTCGAGCGGCTTGCAGCCTGTAGCAATGGCGCGAACCGCCGCCGAAACCGTCGGATCGGCGGTGACGGAACGGCAGGCGATGGAGCCCAATGCCAGCCCGGTGGTGCCCTGATTGGCCGCAGTAACGACCACGGCATCAGACGCCAGGTCAACGCGGCCCGGCAATGCCGCGCCGCCGGCGGGATTGGGAGGGCCGCTGAGAAGGGTATTGGCGATGACGCGCAACGCCGTCTTGTTTTGGCCAAACTGGTAATAGGCGTTCCAGCCCCAGTCATTGCCGAGGGTGCCGTCCAGCGAGAACACGCCGCGGACCATCTGGCGCCATTCCCGGTTGACCGGTATGCCAATCGAGAGCGCCGCGTCGTTGGGCGTGAAATTATGGATATTGATGTTGTTGACGTCGGTCGTACCCATCGAGAAGGTGGGTATGCCGTTGGCCGTCATGACGGCCTTGACGCTGGCCGGTATGTAAGCGTTATCCGACTGGATGACGAGATTGCCCAGCTTCTCGGCCGTGGTCCCCGTATTCTGGGTATAATCCTTGCCGAAATTGAGCTGCACGGAGGCTCTGATCGTGTCCGACAGCTTATAGGCGCCATAGGCGAACAGCGTCGATTGGGTGTTGGGAATCGCCATTTCCGTTATCGGCGTCTGGCTGTCATAAAAGCCGAGATCGCCGCCCCAGGCCGCGGGGCCGATGACATTGCCGATATTGACCGGCGTCGGTTGGCCATTGGGGCCGACAAAGTCGATGCCGCGCAGGACGTTGGCCGGGACCGCGACATGGGTCGGGCTGTTGGCGGCGCTGACCGCCGGACTGGACACAATCAGGCCGCCCTGGGTCGCCGTGGACTGGCCGAT
>Ga0210402_10000836_pt1 | contig 33165 bp, 19 predicted proteins | sample IncBWC7MmetaG_FD_161055 | JGI IMG/M metagenome (GOLD analysis project Ga0210402, IMG submission 161055) | Forest soil microbial communities from Barre Woods Harvard Forest LTER site, Petersham, Massachusetts, United States - Inc-BW-C-7-M | ecosystem: Environmental > Terrestrial > Soil >...
GACTTTTGCCAGCAGCTCCTCGGCGTTCAGGTTGCGCGCACGAACACTTTGCAGCGCCGCCGCAACGAAGCAGATGGCGATGGTGCCCGGTTCCTTGGAGCGTGCGGAAGCGGCCGCAGCCGCGCCGATTTCTCTTGGTTCACTGCTTAAATTCGGGCCATTCATCGTTGAAAATTCGTCACGAAGCCGGTCGGTTCGGCGAGCGCTGTATATAATCTCAGAATACGCCACCTGGCGCCGGGCCACAGAAGGTACTTGAGGCCGTCTCGGACTAAACTATTGAAGGCCTTACGAAAGAAGGGGAAATGGTATGGCAACTACTCCTGCGGCGCTTAAGACTCAAGTACCCAGCGTCAAACTGCTGCTGGACGGTAAATTCCTCGAATCAAGAACCGACGAATGGCGCGACGTCGTCAACCCGGCGACCCAGGAGGTGCTGGCGCAGGTCCCCTTTGCCACTGATGAAGAAATCCACGCTGCCGTGGCCGGGGCCTTGAAGGCCTACAAAACCTGGAAGAACACGCCCTTGCCCGCCCGCGCGCGCATCATGCTGACGCTTCAGGCGCTCATACGGCAACACATGAGCCGCATCGCGCACACCTTGAGCGCCGAACAAGGCAAGACTTTGGCGGATGCCGAGGGGGATGTATTTCGCGGGCTCGAGGTGGTCGAGCATGCCTGTTCGGTGGGCAGTTTACAGCTGGGTGAATTCGCCGAGAATGTCGCCGGCGGGGTGGACACCTACACCATGCGCCAGCCCATCGGCGTGTGCGCCGGCATTACGCCCTTCAATTTTCCCGCGATGATCCCGCTGTGGATGTTTCCCATGGCCATCGTGTGCGGCAACACCTTCGTGCTCAAGCCTTCCGAACAAGATCCGCTGACTCCCATGCTGCTGGCGGAACTCGCGCTGCAGGCCGGTGTGCCGCCGGGCGTCCTCAACATCATTCACGGCGGCAAGCGCGCCGTCGACGCGCTCTGCACGCACCCCGATATCGCCGCGGTCTCGTTCGTGGGATCAACAGCCGTGGGCACGCATGTCTACGGCCTGGCGTCGCAGCACGGCAAGCGGGTGCAATGCATGATGGGCGCCAAGAATCATGCGGTGGTGATGCCGGATGCCAACAAGGAACAGTCGCTCAATGCGCTGGTCGGCGCCACCTTCGGCGCCGCCGGCCAGCGTTGCATGGCCACCTCGGTCACCGTGCTCGTCGGCGCGGCCCAGCGATGGATTCCGGATATCGTCGCCAAGGCAAAGGCGCTGAAAGTCAACGCTGGAGTGGAGAAAGGCGCGGATCTCGGCCCCGTGGTCTCGAAGAACGCCAAGCAGCGCATCCTCGGGCTGGTGGAGGACGGCATCAGGGAAGGCGCCAAACTCGAGTTGGACGGCCGCGGCGTCAAAGTGCCGGGATACGAGCAAGGCAATTTCATCGGTCCGACGATATTCTCGGCGGTGACCCCGGCGATGAAAATCTACACCACCGAGATTTTCGGACCCGTGATGGTGATCGTCGGCGTGGCCACCTTGGATGAGGCGATCGCGCTCGTCAATGAAAACCCATTCGGCAACGGCACCGGCATTTTCACGCAAAGCGGCGCCGTCGCGCGCAGATTTCAAAACGAGATCGACGTCGGCCAAGTGGGCATCAACGTGCCGATTCCCGTACCGGTGCCGATTTTCAGCTTCACCGGATCGCGCGGCTCAAAGCTCGGTGATCTTGGGCCTTACGGTAAACAGGTGGTGCAGTTCTACACGCAAACCAAAACCGTGACCACGCGCTGGTTCGACGATGGCAGCAGCGCGGCGGGCGTCAACACCACCATCAGCCTGAATTGAACCTACGCGCGATGCGCCAGGAGCGGAGCCAATCATGATTGAATGCGCGATCGAGGGGACTGTGGCCGTGCTCACATTGAACAACCCGCCCGCCAACACCTTCACCGCTGCCGGACTGCTGCAGCTTACGACCCTGGTCGGCGAACTGAATCTCAACATGGGCGTGTACGCGATCGTCGTCACCGGTCAGGGCGAGAAATTCTTCAGCGCGGGCGCCGACCTCAAGACCTTTGCCGACGGCGACAAGGTTCAGGCGCGGCTGATGGCGCAGCGCTTTGGGTTAGCCTTCGAGGCGCTGCAGGAAGCACGCCCCGCAGTGATCGCCGCCATCAATGGCTACGCGATGGGAGGCGGTCTCGAGTGCGCGCTGGCCTGCGATATGCGAATCGCAGAAGAACACGCGCAAATGGCGCTCCCGGAACCCTCGGTGGGACTGCTGCCCTGCGGCTGTGGCACGCAAACCCTGCCGTGGCTGGTCGGCGAGGGCTGGGCGAAACGCATGATCCTCACCAACGAAAGGATCAACGCCGAAACCGCGCTGCGCATCGGCCTCGTGGAACAGATCGTCGCTCGCGGCAAGGCGCGAGAGATTGCGCTCGAGCTCGCGCGGCGCGCATCGAGCTTGAGCCCGCGCGCGGTGGCCTATGCCAAGGGTCTGGTGCATCTTGCGCGCCAGGGTACGCCGCGCGGCGCGGCGTTGAGCCTGGAGCGCGAGCGGTTCGTCGATTTGTTCGACGGCGAGGATCAGCGCGAAGGCGTCAATGCATTCTTCGAGAAGCGAAAACCGAATTGGAAGAACGCTTGAGTTCCCCCTGCGGCTAACGCCAGGGGATCAACGCGAAGGTGGCCGCAGCTTCAGCGCGCGCAATATTTCACGCCGCCGCGCCTCGCTCGCCGCCGGCCATTCCGAGATTTCCTCGATGGTGCGACGGCAACCGATGCACCAGCCGCGCGCATCCAGCCGACAGATGTCGATGCAGGGTGAAGCCACGGCGGAATCGCCATCGCCGCGGTTCTGATCGCCGCCGCCCAGCTGGCCGCCGCTCAAGTGGCCTCGGCCCGCTGCGACGTTGACCATTGGCGCAGCACATGATGGATGGCATCGAGGCCGTCGGTGAGCGCCGCCGGGCCCGGCTGCAGGATGAGAGGCGATTTGATCTCGTGCAGTTCTCCGTCGCGCACCGCCGGCACCGCCGCCCAGCCGGCGCGGGCGGCCACGGCAGCCGGACGGAAGCGCTTGCCGCACCAGGAGCCCAATATGACATCCGGGGCGCGGCGCACAACCTCGCCGGCATCGCCGAGGATGCGATCCTTGGCCAGGGCGCAGAGCGCGCGTTCCGGGAACACGTCATCCCCGCCGGCGATGCCGATCAATTCGCTGACCCAACGAATGCCGGTGATGAGCGGTTCGTCCCATTCTTCGAAGTAGACCCGCGCACGCCGCGGCAGCAATTGCGCCGCCTGACGCACACGCTCAACATGCGCTTCGAGTTCGGACGCGTAGCGCTCGGCCTGGACTGCGGCGCCGACCAGCGCGCCGAGCCGGCGCACATAGCCCAGGATCCCATCGACCGAGCGATGATTGCTGATCCAGACTTCGATCCCGCTTTTGATCAGCGCCTGCGCGATATCCGCCTGAATATCCGAGAAGCCGACCACGAAGTCCGGCTTCAAATCCAGAATCCGCTCCACCTTGGCGCTGGTGAATGCCGAAACTCTTGGCTTTTCGCGCCGCGCCCGCGCCGGGCGCACGGTGAATCCGGAGATGCCGACGATGCGCTCCTCCATTCCTAAGGCGTAAAGAACTTCGGTGGGCTCTTCGGTCAGGCAGATGATGCGCTTAGGATAGCGGCTGTCCATCTTGACCTACAGCACACCCTCGGCCAGCGCGCCGCGCGCACCGTGCACAATGCTGTGCGACAGCCCCGAAGCCTGCGACAAAATGTGGTCCGCGTAGAACTGCGCGGTCGAAAGCTTCGCCTCGTAGAATTGAGCATCGGCGCCAGTGCCCTCGTGCGCGGCGAGCCGCTGCTGGGCGATCCTGGCGGAGCGCAACAGCTGCCAGCCTCCGGTCACGATGCCAAACAATTGCAGCATGGGTACGGCGCCCACCGAGACTGCTTTGATGTCGGTCGCGTAGTTTTCGGTGACGTAGCGAATCGCGCGCTCCAGCCCATCGATGCTCAAGGAAAACGCTGCGGCGCTATCCGCAAGACCCGGTGCGGCGGCAAGCGCAGCCGCCAACTCCCGCATCTCGGCAATGAGGGTGCGCGCCGCGCTGCCGCCGTCGCGCGCGAGTTTGCGGCCGATCAAATCGTTGGCTTGCACCCCGGTGGTGCCCTCGTAAATCGGCGTGATGCGCGCATCGCGCAGATACTGCGCAGCGCCGGTTTCCTCGACGAAGCCGACGCCGCCGTGCACCTGGATGCCGAGCGATGCAATGTCCACCGAGTTTTCGGTGCACCAGCCCTTGATCACGGGAATCATCAAATCAACGAACGCTTGATGGCGCTCCCGCTGCGCGGTTTGCGGATGCAGCCGGGCCGCATCCAAGGAGACCGCGACGACGCTGGCGAGGGCGCGCATGGCCTCGGTGCGCGACTTCATGATCATGAGCATGCGGCGAACGTCGGGATGCCGGACGATTGGCACGCGGGCGCCGCCGCGCAGGCCCGCCTCGGTGCCTTGAATGCGCTCGTGCGCATAGGCCAGCGCGGTTTGTGATGCCCTTTCGGAAATGCCCACCCCTTCGAGGCCCACCGAATAGCGGGCCGCGTTCATCATGATGAACATGTACTCCAAGCCGCGATTTTCTTCGCCGATGAGTTCGGCGACCGCGCCGCCGTTCTGTCCAAAGGCGAGCACGCAGGTAGGACTGCCGTGGATTCCGAGCTTGTGTTCGATGGAGACGCAGTGAACATCGTTGCGCGCTCCCAAGGTTCCATCGGTGTTGACCAGGAACTTCGGCACCAGGAACAGGGAAATGCCCCTGACACCCTCCGGAGCCCCGGATTTGCGGCCCAACACCATGTGCACGATATTGTCGGTCAGATCGTGTTCACCGTAGGTGATGAAGATTTTCTGGCCGGTGAGCAGAAATCGCCCATCGCCCTGGGGCTCGGCCTTGGTGCGGATGGCCGACAGGTCGGATCCGGCTTGCGGCTCGGTAAGATTCATGCTGCCGGTCCATTCGCCGCTGACCATCTTCGGCAGGTATTTGGCTTGCTGCGCCTGCGAACCGCGCAGCTCGATCGCGTCGATGGCGCCGCGCGTCAGCATCGGACACAGCGCGAAGGCCACGTTGGCGCCGTTCCACATCTCCTCGACCAGCGCCGAGAGAACCCTCGGCAGATTTTGCCCGCCGAATTCGCTCGGACACGACAGCGCATTCCAGCCGTCGGCGACGAAACGGGCGTACGCCTGCTGCCAGCCTTGGGCGGTCAGCACCTGGCCCTCTTGCCAGCGCGCGCCCTCAAGATCGCCGCTGCGATTCAGCGGGGAAAGCACCGAGTTCGCGAATTTGGCGGCTTCATCCAATACCGCCTCGGCCAGATCCAATGTGGCCTCGCCGAATCCCGGCAGCTGCGCCAGCAGTTCAAAATCCACGAGCTCGCGCAGCACGAATTTCATGTCCGCCAGCGGCGCTTGGTACTCGCGCATGTTTTAGCCTCGCCGGCTGATTGCGCCGGTCGTCGAATGGTTAACGATTGCCAATCCTACATGTTGCGCCGGTAGCGGCCACCGACGTCGTACAAGGTGTGCGTCAGCTGGCCGAGCGAGCAGCCGCGTACCGCTTCCATCAGCACTTCGAAGGTGTTGCCGTCTTCGATGACGGTGCGCCGCAGGCGCTCGAGCAGCTGTGCAGACTGTCCGGCATGGCGTTCCTGAAATTGTTTGAGGCGCTTCAATTGCGACTGCTTCTCCGCATCGGTGGAGCGCGCCAGCTCGGTCGCCTGCGGAGCCGCCTCGCCGTGAGGATTGCGGAAGGTATTGACGCCTATGATGGGGTATGTGCCGTCGTGTTTCTGGCGCTCGTAGAACAGCGACTCTTCCTGGATTTTGCCGCGCTGATAGCCGGTCTCCATCGCACCGAGCACGCCGCCGCGGTCGGCGATGGCATCGAATTCCTTGAGCACCGCCTCTTCGACCAGGTCGGTCAGCTCATCGATGATGAAGCTGCCTTGATTGGGGTTCTCGTTCTTGGCCAATCCCCATTCGCGATTGATGATGAGCTGAATCGCCATGGCGCGCCGCACGCTCTCCTCGGTGGGCGTGGTGATTGCCTCATCATAGGCGTTGGTGTGCAGGCTGTTGCAATTGTCATAAATGGCGCACAGCGCCTGCAGCGTGGTGCGAATGTCGTTGAACGACATCTCCTGCGCGTGCAAGGAACGGCCCGAAGTCTGCACATGGTACTTGAGCTTCTGACTGCGCTCGTTCGCCCCGTATTTGTTCTTCATCGCAACGGCCCAGATACGGCGCGCGACCCGGCCGATCACCGAATATTCAGGATCCATGCCGTTGGAAAAGAAGAACGACAGGTTCGGCGCGAAGTCGTCAATGTGCATGCCGCGCGCGAGGTACGACTCGACGTAGGTGAAGCCGTTGGCCAGCGTGAACGCCAGCTGCGAGATGGGATTGGCGCCGGCCTCGGCGATGTGGTAACCGGAGATCGAAACCGAATAGAAATTCTGCACCCGGTGGTGCACGAAGTACTCCTGCATGTCGCCCATCATTTTGAGGGCGAACTCGGTGGAGAAAATGCAGGTGTTCTGGCCCTGATCCTCCTTCAATATGTCCGCCTGCACCGTGCCGCGCACCGTGCCCAGGGTCCACGCCTTGATCTTCTGATGCTCGTCCGCGGTCGGATCGCGGCCGTTTTCCCGCCGGAACTTGTCCACTTGGCTGTCGATGGCGGTGTTCATGAACATGGCAAGAATCATCGGCGCCGGACCATTGATGGTCATGGACACCGAGGTGGTCGGCGCGCACAGGTCGAAGCCCGAATACAGCACCTTCATGTCGTCCAGCGTGGCGATCGACACGCCGGAATTGCCGACCTTGCCGTAAATATCCGGGCGCGGGTCCGGATCCCAGCCGTACAGCGTCACCGAATCAAAGGCCGTCGACAGGCGGTGCGCCGGCATGCCTTCGGACACGCGCTTGAAACGCTGGTTGGTGCGAAACGCGTCGCCCTCGCCTGCGAACATGCGTGTCGGGTCCTCGCCCTCGCGCTTGAACGCGAACACCCCGGCGGTATAGGGGTAGGAGCCCGGCAGATTCTCCTTCAGCAGAAAGCGCAAGGTCTCGCCCTCATCCTCGAAGCGCGGCAGGGACACCTTGCGGACCTTGGTGCCGGACAGCGAGTCGTGAATGAGGCTGGTGCGGATCTCGGTGTCGCGGATCCTCACCACGTACTCGGGCTGGGCGTACAGCTCCTGGGTCTTCGGCCACTGCTCCAGGAGCTTCAATGAGGCCGTGGTGAGCTCGCTGTTCTTGGCCGCGATCAAGCCGTCGAAGCCCGCCACACTCAAGCCGGATGCCGCGAACAAGGTCTTGGAAGTGCTCAGCGACTGGCGCTCGCGCGCGCTGCGCGCCTGCAGCGCCACCGACCGGTGGAACTCGCGCAGCAACTGGGAAATCTCCGCCAGATAGCGCACGCGCTCCGGCGGCACGATGGCGCGGCCGCGGGAGGAGGTCTTAAGCTGGACCTGCGGCAGTTTGCCCTTGCCAGTCTTCAGGCCCTTATCCTGCAGGCGCGGCAGGATGGCCTGGTACAGCGCAGTGACCCCGTCGTCATTGAAGCGCGAGGCCATGGTGCCGTATACGGGCATGTTCTGCGGGCTTTGGGTGAACCATTCATGGTTGCGCTGGTATTGCTTGCGCACATCGCGCAACGCGTCCTCGGCGCCCTTGCGGTCGAATTTGTTGATAGCGACGAAGTCGGCAAAATCGAGCATGTCGATCTTTTCCAGCTGCGACGCCGCGCCGAATTCCGGAGTCATGACATAGAGCGATACATCGACCAACGGTACGATGGCCGATTCGCCCTGCCCTATTCCTGAGGTCTCCACCACGATCAGGTCGAAGCCGCTGATCTTGCACGACGCGAGCACCTCCGGCAGCGCTGCGGAAATTTCGGTGCCGGTATCGCGCGTGGCCAGCGAACGCATGAAGACCTTGTCGGACTCGATTGCATTCATGCGGATGCGATCGCCGAGCAGCGCGCCGCCGGTGCGCTTGCGCGAAGGATCGATGGAGATGACCGCCACGCGCAGTCGATCGTCCTGATCGAGCCGCAATCTTAAAATGAGTTCATCGGTGAGGGAGGATTTGCCGGCGCCGCCGGTGCCGGTTATCCCTAAGATGGGGGTTTTGATAGCGGCGGCCGCCTGCAGCACCGCCTGGCGCACGCGCATCGGGTAAGTCCGATTTTCCACCGCTGTGATCACCCGCGCCAATTGCCGGCGATTGCCGGAGCGCAGCGCATCCAGAGCGTCGCCTTCCGCCGGCGCCAACGATGACAAATCGTAGTCGCTGGAGCGCATGACATCATCGATCATTCCCTGCAGGCCCAGCTTTGCGCCGTCTTGCGGCGAATACAGGCGGGTCACGCCGTATGTCATCAACTCCTCGATTTCGGACGGCACGATGACGCCGCCGCCCCCGCCGAACACCTTGATGTTTTCGCCGCCGTTCTGGCGCAGCAGATCCATCATGTATTTGAAGAACTCGACATGGCCGCCCTGGTAGGAGGTGATGGCAACTCCCTGCACGTCTTCCTGCAAAGCGGCGTTGACGATCTCCTGCACCGAGCGGTTGTGTCCCAGATGAATCACCTCGGCGCCCGAGGCCTGCAACATGCGGCGCATGATGTTCACGGAGGCGTCATGGCCGTCGAACAGCGAGGTCGCGGTGACGAATCGAATCTTATTGGTCGGCTGGTAGGTCGCCGGCGTGGGCTTGATGGTGACGGCGTGCATGAGTCGGCCTCACAGCTCCAAAGGTGAGCAGGACTTGGGATGGAGGCTCATTTTAAAGAACCCTGCCTTTGAAACAAATGACCAAATACGTCGCCGGTAATGAGAGAATTTGCAACATTTTCAGTGGCTTGTTCACGATTCCGTGACGGTTAGATCAAGCGTCGCCGGCGGCCAGTTGGGCGCGCGCTTTTCAATGAAAGCCGACACCCCCTCCTGAGCGACGTCGTCGATCATATTGCAGGCCATGGCCTGGCCGGCAATCTGGTAAGCCGGCGCCAATCCCAACTCGAGCTGAGCGTAGAACAAGGCCTTGCCGGCCGCGATCACCCCGGGCGGCTTGGCGGCGATTGCAGCCGCCAGCTTCAGGATTTCCTCGTCAAGCGCCGCCGCCGCGACGCAGCGATTGACCAGCCCTCTTTGCATCGCAGCCTGGGCATCAATGAACTCACCCGTCACCAGCATTTCGAAAGCCGCTTTACGCCCGACATTGCGCGACAGCGCGACCGACGGGCTGGAACAGAACAGCCCGACGTTGACCCCGGAAACCGCAAATCGCGCATCGGCGGCGGCGATCGCGAGATCACATGCGGCGACCAGCTGGCAGCCGGCCGCCGTGGCGATCCCGTGCACCCGCGCGATCACCGGCTGCGGCAGGGATTGGATGCGCATCATCAAGGCGCTGCATTGGTCGAACAGCCGCTGGTAGTACTCCTCGGAAGGGTTCGCCTTCATCTGCTTCAGGTCGTGACCTGCGCAAAATGCCTTGCCGGCGCCGCCAAGGACCACGACACGCACGGAAGAATCGCCGGCGAGCGCATCGAGCGCGGCGTGCAAGGCGCGCAACATTTGTTCCGACAGCGCGTTGTACTGGCCGGGACGGTTGAGAGTCAGCCACGCAACGCCGCCCTTGCGCGCAATCGTTACCCACGGCGTGGGATCAACGGAATCGGTCGATGCGTTCATCGGAAAACTCCTTCCCAATAGCAGTACTCCTCGAACGCGTCGCAAGCAAGCAAAATAGCGTCGCGTTCAACCCTGGTTGCTACGGTATCAAATTTGGCGAGTCGTCTGATCGTCCGATGTTGTTTACACTGCGGGACGCATTTTTGTTGGGAGACCCAAAAATCATGAAGACTCATGCCCGCGTCGTTGTAATCGGCGGCGGCGTGGTCGGCGTCAGCACGCTGTACCATCTGGCCCTGAAAGGCTGGAACGATGTTGTGTTGCTCGAGCGGGCCGAGCTCACCGCGGGATCCACCTGGCACGCCGCGGGATTGCTGCCCCTGTTCAACATGAGCTACACGGTCGGACAGCTTCACAAGTATTCGGTGGATCTCTACAAGCGCCTGCCGGCCGAGACCGGTCAGGACGTGAGTTTTCACGTGACCGGGAATCTGCGCCTGGCGACTTGCAGCGAACGCATGGATGAATACCAAAAATATTGCGGAACGGCGAACACCATCGGCGTGCCCTTCCAGGTGATCACCCCGGCAGAGGTGCGCGAGTTGTGGCCGCTCATAGATTTGGGCGGCGGCGCCGGCACTGCGAACATCGTCGGCGCGCTTTACCATCCGGACGACGGCCATATCGCGCCGGCGGACCTGACCATGGCGCTGCGCAAAGGCGCGCGCTCGCGCGGCGCCGAGATCCACGAACAAACCGAGGTCACCGCGGTCAAGCGCACGCCTTCGGGCGAGTGGCATCTCACCACCAACGTGGGCGAGATCATCGCCGAGCATGTGGTATGCGCGACGGGAAATTATGCGCGGCAAACCGGACGCATGTTCGGCCTCAACGTGCCGTCGATTCCCGTCGAACATCAGTACATCGTTTATGACCAGTCGCCTGAACTCAAGGCGTATCGTCAAGCGGGCGGCCGCGAACTCGCGGTTTTGCGCGAGTCCGATCAGTCTTACTATCTGCGTGAGGAGCGCATGGGCTGGATCTTGGGTCCCTACGAAGCAGGCGCGCCGGCTAGATTCGCGGACGGCGTGCCGGAGTGGTTTGGGAAAAATCTGTTCGAAGGCGATCTGGACCGTCTGCTGCCGCACGTCGAGGCAGCGCAGCGCCGCGTGCCCTCGCTTGCCAACTGCGGCATCAAGGACATCGTCAACGGCCCGATCGCCTATACGCCCGACGGCAGCCCGCTGATCGGACCGGCGTGGGGCGTGCGCAATCTATGGCTCAACGAAGGCCATAGTTTTGGCATCACTGCCGCGGGCGGCTCGGGATGGCAGCTTGCCGAATGGCTGGTCGAGGGCGAGCCCGGCATCGACATGCTGGCGGTCGATCCGCGCCGCTACGGTCCCTACACTGCTAAGCGCTATGTGGTGCAGAAAAACGAAGAAACCTATCGCAACGTATTCGTCATCCATTTTCCGGATGAGGAGCGCCCGGACGCGCGACCCGCCAAGACCAGTCCCGTGTATGACAAGCTCAAGCGCATGGGCGCCGTGTTCGGACAACGCTACGGCTGGGAGCGCGCCAATTGGTTCGCGCCGCCCGGAGTCGCGCCGCGCGATCGGTGGAGTTTTCGCCGCTCGAATTACTTCGAGCATGTCGGCAATGAGGCGCTCAATTTGCGCCGCCACGTCGGGGTCATCGATCTCACCCCATTCACCAAGCATGAGGTGTCAGGTCCCGGCGCGGAAGCCTGGCTCGATGGGCTGGTGGCGAACAGTGTACCGGTCAAAATCGGCCGAATCGCGCTTTGCCATGCATTGACCCGGCGCGGCGGCATTCGCACCGAGTTCACCATCACCAAGATCGCCGAACAACACTACTATGTGGTGAGCGCCGGCGCCGCCGAACGCTATGACAGCGACTATCTGCTGAAACAATTGCCGCAGGACGGCAGCGTTACGTTACGCAACATCACGATGAGCCGCGGCTGCTTCGTGGTGGCCGGACCGCGCTCGCGCGAAGTACTGGCGCGGCTCACCGACACCCCTTTGGACAATGCCTCGTTCCCGTGGCTCACAGGACAGGTGGCGGAGGTCGGACTTGCTACCGATGTGTACTTGCTGCGCGTGAACTTCGTCGGCGCGCTGGGATGGGAGCTGCATTTCCCGATTGAGTATGCGCACCACCTGTTCGATGCGATTTTCGCCGCCGGCAAGGATTTCAACATCGCAATGGCGGGCATGCGTGCGATGGAATCGCTGCGGCTGGAGAAATCCTACCGCATGTGGGGCAGCGACTTGACGCCGGACTACACGCCCTACGAGGCAGGACTCGATCGATTCGTGCGCCTGAACAAAGGGCCGTTTGTCGGCAAGGACGCGCTCGAACGGCAGCTCGCACAAGGTGTGCCGCATCGATTCATCACCTTCGAGGTTCACGGCGTCAAGGATGCCGATCCTCTCGGCAACGAGCCGCTGTTCGATATTGGCGGGAAAATGGTCGGGCGCGCCACCGCCGGCTACTACGGGCACACACTGCGAAAAAGTCTGGGCTTGGGCTATATCGAGCCGCGCTACGCAGCGGTCGGCACCGAGATCGGCATCGAGATCCTGGGCGAACGCAAGCGGGCCACAGTGCTCGTGGATTCGCCGTACGATCCGGACAACAAGGACCTGAAGGCTTAAGAGAGTACGCGCCCGACATGAGCAAGCAAGCGTTTTCCGGTCTGTCGCTCATTTGGCGCGGCCTCAACCGCCATCGCGGCTGGCAGAATCAATGGCGCAAAGCCATTCCCAAACACCGCTACGACGCCATCATCATCGGCGGTGGCGGTCATGGCCTGGGCGCGGCCTATTATCTCGCGCGAGAACACCGCCTGACGAATATCGCGGTGCTGGAGAAAGGCTGGATCGGCGGCGGCAATACCGGACGCAACACCACCATCATCCGCTCCAATTATCTCTTCAATGAAAGCGCGGCGCTTTACGATCATTCATTGAAAATGTGGGAGAACCTCTCGCAGGTTTTAAACTACAACGTCATGTTCTCGGCCAGAGGGGTCATGATGCTGGCGCACACGGTTCACGATGTGCAAACGTCCAAGCGCCATATCCACGCAAATCGCTGCAACGGCGTCGACAACGAATGGCTGGAGCCCGAGCAAGCCAAGGAATTTTGTCCGCTGCTCAACATCGGAGACAACATCCGTTATCCCGTCCTGGGAGCGGCTCTGCAGCGCCGCGGCGGCACCGCCAGGCACGATGCAGTGGCGTGGGGCTATGCGCGGGCCGCGGATGCATTGGGCGTCGACATCATCGAGAATTGCGAGGTCACCGGGATTCGCTGCGACGCGCACGGCGTCGCGGCGCTCGAAACCACCCGCGGCGTGATTGAATCGCGCAAAGTGGGCGTATCGGCGGCCGGCCACAGCAGCGTGGTGCTGGGAATGGCCGGGGTCAAGCTGCCGCTGGAAAGCTTTCCCTTGCAGGCGTTGGTTTCCGAACCCATCAAGCCGGTGTTCCCCTGCGTGGTGATGTCCAACACGATTCACGCGTACATCAGCCAATCGGATAAGGGAGAACTCGTGATTGGCGCGGGCACCGATGCCTACACCTCGTACACCCAGCGCGGCGCATTGCACATCAACATGCACACCCTGGATGCGGTGTGCGAACTCTTCCCCACCTTCCGCCGGCTGCGCATGCTGCGCAATTGGGGCGGCATCGTCGATGTGACTCCGGACCGCTCGCCCATCATCGCCAAGACCCCGGTACCCGGCCTGTATGTGAACTGCGGCTGGGGAACCGGGGGATTCAAAGCCACTCCCGGATCGGCCCATCTGTTCGCCTGGACCATGGCCCACGATGAGCCGCATCCGATCAACGCGCCGTTCACCATCGAGCGTTTTCGCGATGGCTATCTGATCGATGAGGCCGCGGCAGCCGCCGTGGCTCACTGAAGGCGCGCCGGTGCTGCTCATTCCCTGCCCCTACTGCGGCGATCGCCCCGAAATTGAATTCACGCATGGCGGGCAGGCGCACTTGGTGAGGCCCGCTCGGCCCGCCGACCTCGACGATCAGGCGTGGGCGGAATTTCTGTACATGCGCAGCAACACCAAAGGCGTTCATGCCGAGCGCTGGCGCCATGCGCGCGGCTGCGGACAGTTTTTCAACGCCCTGCGCGATACCACGACGGATCATTTCCTCGCGGTCTACAAGTCCGGCACGCCGCGGCCCGCGACATGAACGAGTTTCGCACCTCAAGCGGTGGACGCGTCGACCGCACGCAGCCGCTGAATTTCAGCTTCGACGGTGTGCACTATCGGGGATTCGCGGGCGATACACTGGCCTCGGCGCTGCTCGCCAACGGCGTGCACCTGGTGGGGCGATCTTTCAAGTATCACCGCCCGCGGGGCATATTCTCCGCCGGGGCCGAAGAGCCCAACGCGCTGGTCACGGTGATCAGGGATGCGGCGCGCTCGACGCCCAACCTCCGCGCCACGCAGGTGGAGCTTTACGAGGGATTGACCGCGGAGAGTCAGAATCGTTGGCCGAGCCTCAAGCTCGACTTCGGGCGCATCAATGATGCGCTGTCGGCGTTCTTTCCCGCGGGCTTCTACTACAAGACCTTCATGTGGCCGAGGAGTGCGTGGAAGGCGCTGTACGAGCCGGTGATACGCCGCGCCGCGGGCTTGGGCCGCGCCCCGACGCAGCCGGATCCTGATCGATACGCGCAGCGCTATGCACACTGCGAGGTGCTCATCGTGGGCGGAGGTCCGGCGGGCCTTGCGGCGGCTCAGAAATCAGCCGAGCTGGGCGCGCGCGTCATACTGTGCGAGGAGACGAACGAATTCGGCGGCAGCCTGCTCAGTGCCACGGACGCGATCGAGGGGCAGCCGCCGGGGATTTGGGTACAGCAGGCCGTCGCCACCCTGGCCAAGAACCCGCGGGTCACCCTGCTCGCGCACACCACCGCCTTTGGTTATTTTCCGCACAACCTCGTCGGCCTCAATCAGCGCCTCACCGATCATCTGGCGAATCCGCCGCTTGCGGCATCGCGCGAGCGCCTCTGGCAGGTACGCGCCCGGTCGGTGGTACTCGCCACCGGCGCGATCGAGCGCCCGCTGATATTTCCCGGGAATGATCGTCCCGGCATCATGCTCTGCGGTGCTGCGCGGACTTATCTCAACCGCTACGGCGTACGCGTGGGTACGCGCGCCGTCATCGTCACCTGCGGCGATCATGCCTATCAAACGGCGTTGGATCTTCAGCGCGCCGGCGTCGCCATTGCCGCCGTCGCGGATGTACGCGAAACCGTGAATGGCCCCCTGCCCGAGACGGCGCGCCGCTTGGGGTTAAACGTGCTGCCGGGCTCCACCGTGATCGGGACGGATGGCGACTTGCGCATCGCCGGCATCACCTTAGGGTGGGTGCAGAACGGCGCCGTGCACTCAACAAAGCGTATCGCCTGCGATGTGGTGTTGATGTCCGGCGGCTTCACGCCCAGCGTGCATCTGTTTTCGCAATCACGCGGCAAGCTCGCATGGCGCGAGGATTTATCGGCATTCGTTCCGGAGCGCAGTGCGGAACGCACGCAATCGGCCGGTGCATGCCGCGGCGTCTATGATCTCGGCGCGGCCTTGGCGGATGGTGCTGCAGCCGGCTCGGCAGCCGCCCGTGCGGCACCGAGCTCATCAGCGCCATTCGATTCCGCGGCGAACGGCGCGGGTCCCGCGCATGCAAATGCCGCGGCAAGCTACCTCGGGCCATTGCCGCAAGCGACGTTCCGTGGCAGCGAAAAATCCTTCGTCGATTGGCAGCACGATGTCACCACCAAGGATCTCGCACTCGCGACCCGCGAGGGGTTTCAGTCCATTGAACACGTCAAGCGCTACACCACGACCGGCATGGCCACCGATCAGGGCAAGACCTCGAATCTAAATGCCATGGCAATCGTCGCCCAGCATCTCGGCGTGACCGTTCCCCAGGTGGGATTGACCACGTTTCGCATGCCTTACACGCCGGTCAGCTTCGGCAGCTTTGCCGGCACCTCACGCGGCGATTTATTCGATCCGGTGCGCACCACGCCGATGCATGCCTGGGCGAGGGACCGGGGGGCGGTGTTCGAGAACGTGAGCCTGTGGAAACGCGCGCGCTATTTTCCGCAGGCGGGCGAGGACATGCACGCGGCGGTGGCACGCGAGTGCCTGGCCGTGCGCAACGGCTGCGGCATTTTCGATGCCACGACTTTGGGGAAAATCGAAGTGGTGGGCAGGGATGCAGCCGAATTCATGAACCGGCTGTACATCAACAACTGGACCAATTTGAATGTGGGCCGATCGCGCTACGGCATCCTGCTGCGCGACGACGGCTTCATTTATGACGATGGGGTGGTCGCGCGCACCGCGGCGGATCGCTTCCACGTGACCACCACCACCGGCGGCGCGCCGCGGGTGCTCGCACTCATGGAAGATTACCGCCAGACCGAATGGCCGCATCTCAAGGTCTGGCTCACCTCGACCACCGAGCAATGGGCCGTGATCGCCGTGCAGGGTCCGAATTCACGCCGCCTCATGGAATCCTTGGTCGAGGACATCGATATCTCGGCGTCCGCCTTTCCGCACATGAGCGTGGCGCGCGGCCGTATATGCGGCGTGCCCATGCTGCTGTTTCGCGTCAGCTTCACCGGCGAACTGGGCTTTGAGATCAACGTGCCGGCGGACTGCGGCCTCAAGGTCTGGGAAGCCGTGTATGCGGCAGGCAGTGCGCACGGCATGACCGCCTACGGCACCGAGTCCATGCACGTGCTGCGCGCCGAAAAAGGCTACATCATCGTCGGCCAGGACACCGACGGCACCGTGACCCCGGACGATGCCGGACTCTCCTGGGCCATCGGCAAGAACAAGGCAGACTTCGTCGGCAAACGCTCGCTGCAGCGGCCCTCAATGCTCGCGGCCAATCGCAAACAACTGGTGGGCTTGCGCACCCAGGATCCGCGCACGCTGCTGGAGGAAGGAGCCCAGGTGGCGGCAACTCCGGCGCAATCGGCGCCCATGGAACTCGTTGGCCACGTGACCTCATCGTATGCGAGCAGCGTGTTGGGCCATTCGATTGCCTTGGGTCTGGTGGCCGGCGGCCGCGCCCGCCTCGGGCAAACGCTGTACGTGCCCATGCCGGATGGCGACATTCCGGTCGAAGTGACCGCTCCGGTTTTCTACGATCCACAAGGAACCCGCATCAATGCCTGACCCATGGCTGCGTGTGTTGCCGAGCGCATCGCGTTTTGTATTCCACGGCGACGCCGATGCCCGCGCCGCGGCCAGCACCGCGTGGGGAGTCCCCTTTGCCGATGAGGCCTGCCGCGCAAGAGCCGCAGCCGAACGCGCCACGCTGTGGCTGGGGCCGGACGAATACCTACTGTGGGATGGTGCGAGCGGTGCCGATCTTAAGGAAGCCGCCGCCCTGGCTGCCGCGATTGAACGAGCGCTCGGCGAACTGCCGCACGCGCTGGTGGACATCAGCCAGCGGCAGATTGCCTTGCGCTTGAGCGGACCGCATGCAGCGGAAATCTTGAGCGGCGGCTGTCCGCTGGATTTGGACATTGAGCAGTTCCCGGTGGGCGCATGCACACGCACTGTTTTTGCCAAGGCCGACATCGTGCTATGGCGCACGGCTCCCGATACTTTTCACCTCGAGGTGTGGCGCTCGTTCGGCGCCTATGTAAGCGAATTGCTGCGCGAGATCGCCACGGATCTCAACTTGGCCGGCTGATTCGCCCGCCAGTCAAGCTGAGCCAAGATCATCGATGAGCAGCAGTCCTGCGCCGCGCTTAAACGGTCATTCAATCGCGCGGTCCCATAGTGTTGCAAGAAATCACAGCGATAAATCTTGCAAGTACATGAATTACATTAAGAAATCTTTTTTGACTCAATCTTGATTCCGGTAATGTCTTGGGACAAGATGGTGGTGGTCGGGATGTCGAACAGATTGAGCGTACGTTCAATAATAAATGGGGATATCGCAGCATGAACGCAAATCCAAAATTATCCTGCGCGATCGCGGCAATATTGGGCAGTTCGGCAACCGGCATGGTGTATGCCGCCGCAGCGGCCAATGAAGCCAGTCCGGACGCAATCCAAGAGATCACCGTCACCGCTACGCGGCGCAGCGAGAACATTCAGGATGTGCCGATTTCGATTCGGGCGATGACCGCGGAAACGCTCGATCAGCTGAACGTACGAACTCTCGACGACTACATCAAGTATCTGCCGAATGTCACCACGGCGGCCAACGGGCCGGGCCAGAGCGAGATCTACATGCGCGGCCTCGCCGCCGGTTCACAGGCGAGTCAAGGCAGCGGTTCGACCGGCCTGTGGCCGAACGTCGCGATTTACCTGGACAATCAATCCGGGCAGCTCCCGAATCGCAACCTCGACATCTACGCCGCCGATCTCAATCGCATCGAGGTTCTGGAGGGCCCGCAGGGAACGCTGTTTGGTGCCGGCGCCGAAGCCGGCGCGATCCGCTACATTACGAACGAACCAAAGCTCGATGTGACCGAAGGGAATGTCAAGGGCGGCTACTCGGTGACCGCGCACGGAAATCCAAATGCCGACGTCACGGCGGTGCTCAATGTCCCGCTGATCCCCAACACCATGGCGGTGCGCGCGGTGATCTACTCCGACAGCCGCGGCGGCTACATCGACAACGTGCCGGCCACATTCACGCGCAAGAACACCGACATCGGCATCGCCAATGGGCTCTATCCCGCGACCCCCCCTCTCCCTGCCGCCGGACAATGCCCGGACGGACTGCCGAATAACGGCTTCTGCGTGCCGCCCGGCAGCCCCAGCATTAAAAACAACGCCGTGACCGGCAACGACATCAATCCCGTGACTTACAAGGGAATACGCGCCGAGGTACTTTACAAATTCAACGATGACTGGAACGCGCTGCTATCGCAGTCGTACCAGCAAATGAATTCGCAGGGCGTGTTCTACCAACAGCCCAATGCCTCCGATGGCGCTCCGCTGGCGCCGCTCGAGGTCACGCTGTTCAACAACTCCTACGACAATGACAAGTTCGAGAGCACCGCGCTGACGGTGAACGGCAAGTTCGGCGATTTGAAGGCCGTCTATAGCGGCGGCTACCTGGTGCGCAACGTCGACCAGGTCGGCGATTACACCAATTACGCGCGCGGCCTGTATGCGGATTACTATCAGTGCTACGGCCCGGGAACGGCCGGCAGCACCAACCCGCTCACCTCGACCTGCTTCTCGCCCAGCGCCACCTGGCACGCGGTGGAGAAGAACGAGCATCTGCAGCAGGAAATCCGCCTGAGCACGCCGGACGAGTGGCGCTTGCGCGGCATCGCCGGCGTATTTTACGAGATCAACAAGCTGTACGACCAGACCGGCTGGAACTACAAGTCGATTCCGCCGTGCACCTCGAGCGGTACTCCCGGCATCGACCCGGGCAATACCGGCTGCTACTCGCCCATCGGCACCGCTCCGCTGTCGACCGTCGTGAATCCGGGTGTTCAGGGTCCCACCACCTCGTTCTATCAGGACCAGTTGCGCGAAACCCGGCAAACGGCATTCTTCCTGTCGGTCGACTACGATCTCATCCCCAAGGTACTGACGTTGACGGCGGGCACTCGCCATTACGAGTTCAAAAACTCCTTGGTGGGCAGCGTCACGGGCAGTTTCGGCTGCTTCCAGCAGGGCGTATCGGCCGGCGGGTGTCTGGCGGAGAACTTCAACCTCAACGGGCAGAATCTTCACGACACCGAGTCCGGCTTCAAGAGCCGCGCAAACTTAACCTGGCACATCACGCCGGATGCCATGGTGTATTACACCTACTCGCAGGGTTTTCGCCCGGGCGGCTTCAACCAGAACGGCGGCGCGGCCCATGCGCCCGGCCCCAATGGGGTGCCTCAATACCTGCTGAGCTCGGCGTACTTTTCCGATAAGGTGATCAACAACGAACTGGGCTGGAAGACCGAATTCCTCGACAATCGCCTGCAGTGGAACGGTGCCGTGTATCAGGAGAACTGGGACAACGTCCAAGTTCCGTTCTTCGATCCCGGCGTGGTCGGCAACATCTTCTACAACACCAACGGACAGAACTTTCGCATCCGGGGCATCGAAACCTCCGTGGTGGCCCGGGTCGTGAGCGGACTTACGCTGCGGGGCGCGGCATCGTGGAACCACAGCGAGCAGACGAATTCGCCGGTGCTGATCGACAACAATCCCGCCGACAACATCCCCGGCGGCAATTACGGCAAGCCGATCACGCAAGCCTGCACCGTCGCCGCCGGCGTGGTCACCGGCTGCTCGGGCGTCCCCAACCCGTACGGCAACGCCGGCGCCCCCGCCGCCAATTCGCCGCCCATACAGTTCAGCGTGCATGCCCGCTATGAGTGGAACTTCATGGGCTACGCGCCCTTCGTGCAATTGGACGCCACGCACAGCGGCCATTCCTTCACGCAGGCGGGTGCGAATCCCACGTTCGCCCTGGGCGGAGCCCTCTCGACCTCGAGGGGCCGCTACGAGAATCCGGCTTACTCGACGTACGACGCGTCATGCGGCGTCGCGAAGGATAATTGGATCTTCACTGCGTATGGGGAAAACCTCGCGAATTCGAACGCCAGCACGTTCATCAGCGCCGATCAATTCATCGTCGCGCAGACGCCGCTGCGGCCGCGGATCATCGGCGGGTCGATCGCGTTCAAATTTTAGGGGCTGAAGCGTTGAGCGCTGAATCTCGCGCAGGCGAGATCAGCGCTGCCGGGTCTGCCAATTTGACGCCACATAGAAGGGCGCATCATCCGGCGGCAGGAGCTTAAGTCCCAGGATGTGATCCGCAGCTTTCTCGGCCAGCATGATGGTCGGCGCGTTCAGGTTCCCAGTGGTGATCGAGGGCATGATGGAGGAATCCACCACGCGCAAGCGCTCGACGCCATAGACCCGGGTTTGCGGATCGACCACCGCCATGGGGTCTTGCGCGCCTCCCATCTTGCAGGAACACGAGGGGTGAAAGGCGGTCTCGATCTTGGCGCGAATGAACTCGTCGATTTGCGCATCGGTCTTAACTTCCGCGCCCGGTTGAATTTCGCGCCCGCGGAATCGGTCGAATGCAGGTTGCGCGAATATCTCCCGAGTCAGGCGCACGCAGGCGCGCATCTCGGTCCAGTCGTCGGGCTCGCTCAGGTAGTTGAACAAGATTCGCGGCTTGTCGAACGGATCGGCCGACGCCAGGCGCACCCAGCCGCGGCTCTTCGAGCGCATCGGCCCGACATGCGCCTGAAAACCATGTTCGCGCGCCAGCGACGAACCGTCATAGGCCACCGCCATGGGCAGAAAATGATACTGGATGTCGGGATATTCGACGCCGGCGCGGCTGCGGATGAAGCCGCAAGTTTCGAAGTGATTGGTCGCGCCCAGTCCATCCTTGCGCAGCAGCCAACGGGCGCCGATCAACAGGCGGTTCCACCAGTTGAGCGATGAATACAGGCTGATCGGCTCCAAGCAGGCGACTTGAAAATAGAATTCCAGGTGATCCTGCAGGTTCTCGCCGACCCCGGGCAATTCGTGAATCACCGGGATACCGTGTTCGCGAAGTTCAGCCGCCGGGCCGAGCCCTGACAGCTTCAAGAGTTGCGGCGAATTGATGGGACCGCCGGAGACGATCAACTCCCCATCAACCCGCGCCACACGAGTATGGCCGCCATGAACGTACTCCAAACCCGTGACGCGCCGGCCCGAAAACACGATGCGAGTTGCCAGCGCATGCGTCAGCACCGTGAGATTACGGCGCCGCATGGCCGGCCGCAGATAGGCGTTTGCAGTGCTGCAGCGCCTGCCGCCGCCCACGGTCATGTCCATGCGGCCAAATCCTTCCTGCTGCGCGCCATTGACGTCTGCGGTGCGGGGATATCCGGCTTCGGCAGCGGCCGCGAGCCACGCCGCGTGCAAGGGATTGCTGATCGATCCGTAGCGGGTGGCAAGTTTGCCGCTGTCGCCCCGGTAGGCATCGCCGCCTGACTGGCGTGCTTCCGAGCGCTTGAAGTATGGCAGCACATCACGGTATGCCCACCCGGCCGCGCCTTGCTGCTGCCAGCGATCGAAGTCCAGCGGGTTGCCGCGGATGTACACCAAGCCATTGATCGATGACGAGCCCCCCAGAACCTTGCCGCGCGGCATATGCATGCGCCGACCATTCAAATGCGGCTCAGGTTCGCTGTGATAGAACCAGTTGTATCTGGGATTGTTCATTGGAATCGACAGCGCGGAGGGCATCTGGATGAAAATCGACCGGTCCGATCCCCCATACTCCAGCAGCAGCACCCGGCGGCGCGCATCGGCGCTCAAGCGATCCGCAAGCACGCAGCCAGCGGAGCCCGCGCCGACAATGACGTAATCAAAGGAGTCCTCGGCCAAGAATCTCTCCGTCAGTACGGGGCGTCCACATCGCCCGTCGCCACGTACACGCTCTTCAATTGCGTGTAGTGTTCGATGGCGGCCCGGCCATTTTCGCGGCCGAGACCCGAAAGCTTCACCCCGCCGAACGGCAATTCGATGGGCGTCACGTTGTAGTGATTGATCCAGCAGGTGCCGGCCTGCAGGCGCGCGATGACGCGGTGCGCGCGATTCAAGTCGTTGGTGAATACGCCCGCCGCCAGGCCGAATTCAGTGGCGTTGGCGCGCGCGATCACTTCCTCTTCTTCCTCGAATTCGAGCACCGACATCACCGGACCGAATATTTCCTCGCGCACGATGCTCATGTCGTCGCGACACTCGTCGAATACCGTGGGCGCCACGAAGTAGCCGTTGCAAAGATCTCCGACGGTCACCCGCTCCCCGCCGACCAGGATGCGCGCGCCTTCGGCGCGGCCGCGCGCTATGTACGAGAGCACCTTATGCATGTGCTGTTCGGATATGAGGGCGCCGACCTGCGTCTCCGGGTTCATCGGGTCGCCGATGCGCATGGCGCTCACGCGTGCGACCAGCCGCTTGAGAAATGCGGCTTTTATCGAACGATGCACGAATACGCGGGTGCCGTTGGAGCATACCTGTCCAGAGGAATAAAAATTGGCCAACAGCGCTCCGGCCACCGCATTGTCGAGTTTGGCATCGGCGAAGACGATGAGCGGCGACTTGCCGCCCAGTTCGAGCGTTACGTGCTTGAGAGTTTGCGCGGCATCGCTCATGACTGCCTTGCCTGTTCCCACCTCGCCGGTCAACGATACCTTGCGGATGTCCGGATGGCGGGTGAGCAGACGTCCGGTGTCGGCGAAGCCTTGCACGACTTGAAACACTCCGGACGGCAGTCCAGCCTCCTGCAAAATCTCCGCCAGCTTGACGGCGGTGAACGGAGTCAGCTCGGCCGGCTTGAAAATCATGGCATTGCCGCAGGCCAGCGCGGGCGCGGCTTTCCAGCACGCGATTTGCAGCGGATAGTTCCAGGCGCCGATGCCGGCCACCACTCCGAGCGGCTCTCGTCTCGTGTAGCCAAAGGCCTGCGAGCCAAGATCAAGATGCTCGCCGCTCAAGGACTGCGCGACGCCCGCGAAGTACTCGAAGCAATCCGCGCCGGAAGCGACATCGACCACCGAAGTTTCCTGGATGGGCTTACCGGTGTCGCGCGTTTCGAGTTCGGCGAGTTCCTGATTGCGGGCTCGCAAGAGTTCCGCGGCTCGATGCAGTATCCGGCCGCGCGCCGCGCCGCTCATCGCCGCCCAGCCTGGTTGAGCGCGCTTGGCCGCCAGCACGGCCGCATTGATTTGCGGCGCACCCGCCGCCGTCACAGTTCCCAGGAGTTGTCCGTTGGCCGGGTTGATGGAGGCAAATTGAGCGCCGGCCGCCGGCGCCGCAGGTATGCCCGCTGCGGGCGGCGCAGCGGCATCGGCATTCTGCGCCGAGGCAGCTTGACCGAGCCGCCCATCGACGAATGCCGTCAACAATGCACGCGCGCTTTCACTGTCGGCCTCGCGCCACCCCGACAACGCAGCGCGCAGCCAGACACCATCGATCATCGCGGCGATCATGGCGGCAAGACGCTGCGCCTCGTCCGGCGGCACGAGCCTCTTCAAGGAACTGCGCAGATTCGACAACATGCGTTTTTGATACGCCGACTGAATCCGCTTCAAGCGCGGCAGGTGCAGCACCTGGCCCCAGAAGGCGAGCCAGGCGGTGCCGGTGCGCTGATCGAATTCCTCCGGCGCGAGGTTGGCATCGATGATGGCTTGAATGCGGCCGCGTGCAGTGCTCACCTGCCGCAGTCGATTGCGAACCTGGGTGCCGACGCGCCGCGCCAGGGAGCGGAATGCGGCTTCCAGCAATCCGTCCTTGTCGTCGAAGTAATGCGCAACCAGGCCGGGCGAGACCTGTGCCCGCGCGGCAATTTGCGCGAGGGTTGTACCCACGAAGCCGACTTCCGCTAGGCTGTCGATGGTCACATCGATGAGCTGTCGGCGTCTCGTGTCCTCCGGCGGTTGCAACGCGTAGTCGATTGGATAAATTGACTGGCGGTTCAATTTAGCAGCCTCGCAGCTCTCCAGAGCTGTTTTTGGGATCGGAAAGTGCTTGAGTTCAAGATATAAAGCGTAGAATTTATTCTTTCAATTTCAATCCATTAGGTGTATTCGGTGAACCCCCATCGCACTCCGTTAAACGCCCATTCAAAACTCAAGCCTCGGATTCAATCATGCTGCCGCGGACCCCGTATGGTCAAGGGCTTGGGCCGGCATGGCGCAGGCGCCTCCTTCGCGCTCACGCTGGCCTGCCTAATATACGCAAGCTGCGCGTTGGCGTGGCCGGCACGGGCCCGCGCGGCTTCTTCCGGGCCAGCGGATCCTGCAAGCTGCCAATCCGTGCGATTTGCCGACGTCGGCTGGACCGATGTAACCGCCACCACCGCGTTAGCCGGTGAACTGCTGCACTCGATCGGCTATTCGCCCACGATCACGGTGCTGTCGGTGCCGGTAACCTTCGCGTCGATGCAGAACAAGGATATCGATGTGTTTTTGGGCAACTGGATGCCGTCACAGCAAGCCGACAGAGCCCGTTACGTCGAGGAAGGTTCGGTGGTCGTACTTGGCGCGAACCTTACCGGCGCCAAATACACTCTCGGCGTTCCCGCCTACACCTACGCGGCCGGCCTGCAGGACTTCAAGGACATCCAGCGATTCGCAGCGGCGCTCAATCATTCTATTTACGGCATCGAGCCAGGCAATGACGGCAATCGACTGGTGTTGAAGATGCTCAAACAGAACGAGTTTGGCCTCGGCGACTTCAAACTGATCGAATCCAGCGAACAGGGGATGTTGGCGCAGGTTGAACGCGCCATACGCGACAAACAGCCGGTGGTATTTCTCGCCTGGGATCCGCATCCCATGAACATGCGCTTCGATTTGAAGTACCTCACCGGCGGCGATCAGGTTTTCGGGCCGAACTTCGGCGGAGCGACCATTTATACGGTCACCCGCAAGGGCTTTAGCAGCGATTGTCCGAACCTCGGCCGCCTGCTCAACAACTTGAAGTTCAGCCTGCGCGGCGAAAGCGAAATGATGGCCGCGATACTGGACCGCCATGAGCAACCCAATATCGCGGCGGCAGAGTGGCTCAAGGCCAATCCTGCCACCGTGCAGGAATGGCTTGAAGGCGTGTTGACATTTGACGGCCGGCCCGCGAGCAGCGCAGTGGCGCACGCCACACCCGTGCCTCTCAAGAGCGGATTCGAGCATTGGATTGTCGACCACAAAATACCCGTGGGCGATTGGATGGCGGTCGCCATCGACTACGTCAAAGCCCACGGCACCTTTCTATTTGATGGCATTTCAATCCTGATTCGCAGCATGGTAGGCGCAGTGACCACCATCTTGCGCGCCCTGCCCGCCCCGGCCCTGATCGTGGCCGCCGCCGTTCTGGCATGGGGTCTGCGCCGCTCGCTGCCGCTCGCGGCCTTCGTGGCCTTGGCGCTGTTGTTCATACTCAACCAGGGCTATTGGGAGGCCACCTTGGACACCCTTGCGCTGGTGCTGGTCGCCACCCTGGCATCCACGGCCATTGGCGTGCCGGTCGGAATCGCGGCGGCTCATCGACCGCGGTTGTTCGCGGCCTTAAGACCCGTCCTCGATCTGATGCAGACACTGCCCACATTCGTGTACCTGATTCCCACTCTCGTGTTGTTCGGTCTCGGCGTGGTTCCCGGACTCATTTCGACGGTGATATTTGCGCTGCCTGCGCCGATCCGGCTGACGCACCTGGGGATTTCATCGGTGCCCAAACCCTTGATCGAGGCCGGCGAGGCATTCGGCGCAACGCCGACGCAGCTGTTGTGGAAAGTGGAACTGCCGAGCGCCGCGTCCACCATCATCGCCGGCATCACTCAATGCATCATGTTGAGTTTGTCGATGGTGGTCATTGCCGCGCTGGTCGGCGCCGGGGGTCTTGGCGTGCCGGTGGTTCGCGCGCTGAATTCGGTGCAAGTCGGCATGGGCTTCGAGGCCGGATTTACCATCGTGCTGCTTGCCATCATTCTGGACCGTGTCAGCAGGCCCAAGGATCGCGGAGTGGCCCGATGAGCGCGGCGCTGGAGTTCAAGGACGTCGACATTCTGTTCGAGACCTCGGGCCGAAATTCCGGCAAGCTCATGCGCGAGGCGCTGGTGGCGCTGGATGGCGGCGCCACGCGCAGCGACATCCAGAACCGATACGGCGTCATCATCGGCGTGGCGGGGGCGAATTTGAGTGTCGCGAGCGGCGCGATCTCCGTACTGATGGGACTGTCCGGATCCGGCAAATCGACCCTGCTGCGCGCCGCCAATGGTTTGAACGCCGTCACCCGGGGATCGGTGTGGGTGCGCGACGGCGAGCCCGCCATCGACGTTGCCAGTTGCGACGCGCAGCAGCTGCGCCGTTTGCGCCGCGAATGCGTCACCATGGTGTTTCAGCAATTCGGCCTGTTGCCCTGGCGCAGCGTGCGCGAAAACGTCGGCTTTGGTCTCGAGCTTCGCGGCGAAAGCGCGATGCAGCGCAAGAAAATCGTCGACGAAAAATTGGAGCTGGTCGGCTTGTCGCAATGGTCCGAGCGGGCGGTGGGTGAATTGTCCGGCGGCATGCAGCAGCGCGTCGGGCTGGCGCGGGCGTTCGCGACGGACGCCAACATCCTGTTGATGGATGAACCTTTTTCGGCGCTCGATCCGTTGATCCGCGCCAAGCTGCAAGATGAGCTGCTCGAGCTGCAAGCCCGGGTCAAAAAGACCATCTTGTTCGTCAGCCATGACCTGGACGAAGCGCTGCGGCTCGGCGATCACATCTCCATATTGCAGAACGGAAGAATCATTCAAACCGGCACGGCCGACGACATCGTGCTGGCGCCGGCCGACGACTATGTGGCCGAGTTTGTGCGGCACATGAATCCGCTCACGGTTCTCACGGGCGGCATGATCATGCAGCGCCGCGGACACCTTGAAAGCTCGGGCAACGGCGTGTGGCTGGACGCCGCCCGGCGCTACCTCCTGTCACTGAGTCCGAGCGATCAGCCCCTGAGCGTCAAGATCGACGGCGTCGCGCACGCGCTGCGCTTTGTGCAAGGCGAGTCCGACGCCGCACGGCGCCAAGAGGGCCTTGCTGTTGCCCCGGCCTCGTTGTCCCTGAAGTCCATCATTCAACTACGCCACAGCACCGGACATCCGGTGCTGCTCGCCGATGATGCAAAAATCATCGGCGTCTGCGGGGAGGTCGAGATCATGCGGGCGCTGTGCGGCGAGCGCGCCACCCCGACTTATGCCCCCGAAACCGCCGCAGGCGTGCCCTGACTCAAGGCCGTGCTTCGAGCACCAGATTGAACGGGGTCTCGGTTGCTCTTCGAAACTTTGTAAATCCGCCGCCGCCGACCACAACTTCGCGCAATCTGGCCTCGCCGGCTTGCGCGCCGAGCGCGGGCCCTTTGCGCGCCAGCGAAACCGGCACGCAGATCTGCGAGGAGGCGCCGTACATGACCCGCCCGACCGGATTGAGATTGTCCTGCACCCGATCATTTGCGAACGGCTCGACGATCATCGCAGTGCCGTCGGCTTTGAGCGCCTGGCGCGCATGGCGCGCAACCCCGATCGGATCACCCATGTCATGCAGGCAGTCGAAGAACGCGATGACATCGAAGTCCTTGTCCTTGTAGCTCACCGCATCGCTCACTTCGAATTTGGCGTTGGCAACGCCGGCGGCCGCGGCGCGCTCGCGGGCAACGCGGATCGAGTCGCCATGATAGTCATAGCCGACAAAAGTCGATTGCGGGTAGGTCTTGGCCATCAACACGGTGCTCGCGCCATGACCGCAGCCCACATCGGCGACGCGCGCGCCTTTCTTCAGCTTAGCCACGACACCCTCGAGCGCCGGCAGCCAGGAGCCGATCAGGTTGGCGTTGTAGCCGGCGCGGAAGAAGCGTTCGGTGCCGTGGAACAGGCAGGGATGATGCTCTCCCCACTCCATGCCTTTGCCGCTCTTGAAGTTTTCCAGCGTTCGGCCGAGCGCATGAAATGTCGCCTCGACGATGTTGTACGCGCCCGGCATATCCACCGGTCCGTTGGGATCCGCCAGGCAAAGTGCTTGCTCCGGCGTCAGCGACCACTTACCCGCCGCGGCATCGTATTGCACGTAGCCGCTGGCGCCTTGATTGCCCAGCCACTCGCGGATGTAGCGCTCGTTGGTGCCGGTACGCTGCGCAAGCTCAGCGGAAGTCAGCGCGCTCTTCGCGAGCTCCTTGTACAGTCCCAAGCGGTCGCCCACCAGCACCAGCGTCGCACTCATTGCAGCGCCCAGATCGACGACGGCCTTGCCGAGGAATTCGTTGAGCTTCGCCTCATTGATATCCATGATTCGCCCCCCTTCGATTCGAAATTAACTGTTGTGTTCTTTGATCAATAGGCAGGAAATCGGGAGCCTACGCGCCTGCGTGCGGGAATGCCATTGACCTGATACGGTACCGCTGTGCGTCAAAATGCCCCCACCACTGCGCTGGCAATCGCGGCATTGTTGGCCGGCTGCGCCGGCGCGCCGCCGGCGACCGCTCCCGCACCTGCGAGCAATCCCACCGAGGCGCACGCGCTGATCGAGGACTCCCTGCCCCCTGCCGTCGCCGACCGGGCCGGTTGGACTTCCGATATGTACGCGGCATTCACGGTTCTGACCATCTCCCCGAACCGCGAGAACGTGTGCGCGGTGGCCGCCGTGATTCAGCAGGAGTCGGGATTTCAGGTCGATCCTGTGATACCGGGTCTTGGCGGCATAGCCCGGCGCGAGATCGACAGCCGCGCCGAGCGCGCCCATGTGCCGCTGATGCTCGTCAATGGCGTCCTGGCGCTCAAGTCCGCCGACGGACGAACTTACGGCGAGCGGATCGATGCCGCAAGAACGGAAAAGCAACTCAGTGACGTGTACGAGGATTTCATTGCGGCGGTGCCCTTGGGCAAGACGCTGTTCGCGGATCGAAACCCCATACGTACCCGCGGCCCCATGCAGGTGAATGTCGCCTTTGCCGAACAGTTTTCTGCCGCAACGCCGTATCCCTATCCCGTGAAGCAAAGTATTGACGACGAAGTGTTCACGCGCCGCGGCAGTTTGTACTTCGGCATCGCCCATCTTTTGGACTACCGGGCGCCGTATCCCGTCTATCTGTACCGTTTCGCCGACTTCAATGCCGGTCAATACGCCAGCCGCAATGCCGCCTTTCAAAACGCGGTGAGCATCGCTGCCGGCATTCCGCTCGCGGCCGACGGCGCGCTGCTGCCGCACGATGCGGATGCCAACCCGGAGGGCGCCACCGAACTTGCAGTGCGGACGCAGGCTGCGCGGCTGAGCCTGAGCGAGGCCGCCATTCACAGCGCATTGACGCAGGGGCGGGCCTACAGTTTCGAAACAACCGTGCTGTACACGCGCGTTTTCGCCCTGGCGGAACGCAAGGCGGGACGATCGCTGCCGCGCGCCATGGTGCCGCAGATAAAACTTGCAGGTCCGAAAATCAAACGAAAGTTGACCACCGACTGGTATGCGCACCGTGTCGATGAGCGGTTCAAACGCTGTCTTAACACAAACTAAGTTGCGACGTACTGCGCAGTCTTCCGCGACGTTCGACTGCGCGATTGACATATCCACGAGCCGCTTGTGTTCTGTGACGTACATCACAGGGTTATGGTGAGTGTCGCTTTTTTTAGACTCCCCGATTCGCTGAAAATGCGCCTGCGGTAATTGTTGCATTTAAGCGATCCGGGAAACGCACCATGCTCACGAAGACACGCCGTAGACGTTGGTTGCCGGCAGTCTGCGCTGTCGGCGTCCTGCTGTGCGCAGTTGCGCTGAACTTACGCGGCGATCGCACCACGACTTCTGACGAATCGCCGAAGTCTGCGTCGAAGTCTGCGTCGTTGCAGCCGTCGCCGTTGTTGACGAACTCGAACCGCGCCGTTGAACTGATGCCCAAACGCCTCCCCTATATCGTGCAGGGCGAGAGCGCCGCTGTGGTGCGCAGCGCCGTGCGGGACGTGGGCGGCTTGGTGACCAGCGATCTTAGCGTCATTCGCGCCGTCGGCGCCGCACTCGACGACCGAGAACTCGCTGCGTTGCGAGATCGCGGGGTCCCGCATCTTCGGATTTATGACGATACACCGGTGCACGCGAGCTCCCCTGCGGGAACGCTCCCGGAAACTTATTACCCAAGCGAAGTCGACGCCAAAAACTTGCACGTCGGCGGTGTGACCGGGCACGGCGTTACCGTGGCGGTGGTGGACTCGGGATTATGGACCTCACAAGGACCGTTGCAGTTCTCTCCCATGGGCGGCAAAAGCCGGGTGCTCGCGCAGTACGACGTGATTGCAGCGCGCCAGCAACCGGGCTATTACGCGCCGGCTTTCCTGGAAACGTACAGCCGCAATATCAGCGACCCCTACGGTCACGGAACACAAATTACTTCGGTCATCGCCAGCAGCGGCGTGGCGGCCACCGGCAATTTCCAGGGCGTTGCTCCCGGCGTCAACCTGGTTTCGGTACGAGCGCTGGACAGCAATGGCGCGGGGTTGTATTCCGACGTCATCAGCGGCGTGCAGTGGGTCATCAATCAGCGTCTGCGTTACGGCATCCGTGTGCTCAACCTGTCCCTGGGTGCGCCGCCGTCCGGGCCATACTGGGAAGACCCGCTCAATCAGGCAGTCATGGCCGCATGGGCTTCCGGCATCGTCGTGGTCGCCGCTGCCGGCAACCGAGGCCCCGGACCGTTGACCATCAATGCACCCGGCAATGTTCCATACGTCATCACGGCAGGCGCGGTCACCGACAACTACCATCCATTGCAACCGATTCAGTATCGGCTCTCCTCTTTCTCATCGGCGGGTCCGACCTTTGAAGGCTTCGTGAAGCCCGATGTCCTCGGCATGGGCGGCCACCTCCTGGCTTACGCACCCGACAACGGCACGCTGGCGGCGCAGTTTCCTCAATGGGTCGTGGAGCCGTACCCTGATTTTTCGATGTCCGGTACTTCGCAGGCAGCGGCTGTCGTCAGCGGTGTCGTCGCGCTGATGCTGCAAGTCAGCCCGCGGTTGACGCCGGATCAGGTCAAATGCCGGCTGATGTCAGGCGCCCGCCCTGCCGTGAATTCCAACGGCACACTGGCGTACACGGTATTCCAGCAGGGAGCGGGTCTCGTAGACGCACAAAACTCGGCCTACAGCACTGCCTCGAACTGCGCCAATCAGGGTCTCAACGTAGCGCTGGATCTCGCCGGACTGCAGCACTACGGTGGCCGCGCCAACGAGGACTCCAACGGGAATTTCTACATCATGGCCCAAGCACCGGCGACGGCCAGCTCTCCGGTACAAGGCTTGCTCGGTGGCGTCGGTGGCTTGCTGAACGGCGTAGCCAACTTGACTGCAAATGTTCCGCTGGTCGGACCTCTCTTGAAAGATGTCGCAATGATTGGTGACGGTCTGCTCTGGAACGGCAGCTACACAGCGAGCAGCGGCTACACTTGGAGCAGCAGTTACGCCTGGAGCGACAGCTACGCCTGGAGCGACAGTTACGCCTGGAGCGACAGCTACGCCTGGAGCGACAGCTACGCCTGGAGCGATGGTTACACGGGAATCGACGTCCCGGCACAACAATAGCGAAGGCATGCAGTGGCAACACGCGGCCGCTCCCTCGGTTTATTGGCTGCCTGCATAGCACTGGTGGCGCCCGCGGCCGCCCGCGCGGCCGCCCCTGTTCCTGCAACCCGGCCGATGTACTTCGAGCATCTCACGATGCGCGATGGTCTGTCGCAAAGTACAGTCAACGACATCTTCCAAGACTCGAAGGGTTACGTGTGGCTGGCGACCGAGAGCGGCCTCGACCGATACGATGGCTACTCGATGCGCGAGTACCGCCGCGAGCGCGGCAATGAGCATGCACTGGCCAGCGACTACATCTGGTCGATCGCGGAAGACGCGCGCGGCGATCTGTGGCTGGCGACAGACGGCGGCGGCGTAGCGCGTTGGGATCGCCGGTCGGAACAATTCCAGCAATTCAGACATGACCCGCAGAAATCGCACTCGTTGGCCAGCGATGCGATACGCACGCTGCTGATCGACGCGCACGGCGGCATTTGGGCGGGCACCAAGGACCAAGGTCTGGATATCCTCGACCCAAAGACCGGCGCTGCCCGTCATTTGCGTCACCGGGATGGGGATCCGCGTTCATTGCCTGCGGATGCCGTGGCAACGCTGTTTGCGGATCGCAGCGGCCGCATTTGGGTGGGTACAGACGCTGGCTTGAGCCGCTACGAACCGAGGAGCGATGACTTCGTCAATTACGGCGCAGCCGTTAGCGGCGCGAATCCCGGCGATCTGCGTGTGCGTGCGATCCGTGAGGATCACGGCGGTGCGCTGTGGATCGGCACTTACCGAAATGGACTATATCGGTTCGAGCCCGAGACCGGGCGTCTCACCGTGTTTCGCCACGATGCGAAAGATCCGCATTCATTGAGCCATGACCGAGTCTTGGCGGTACTGGAGGACGATGCCCAGCGGCTGTGGGTGGCGACCGGAGATGGATTGAATCTATTCGACCGCGAGGCGGCGACCTTCGTGCGCTACGGGCGTGACTCCGACAATCCGCAGAGCCTGCGCGACAACCACATCGTATCGTTGTACCAGGACCGCGGTGGAGTGCTGTGGGTCGGCACCCACGACGGCGGCGCCAGCCATTGGAACCCACGCAGTTGGCTGCTGGGGCATTACCACAGCGACGCGTTTCGCGACACACAGGTGAGTTCGTTCGCCGACGACGGCGCCGGCAAAGTCTGGGTCGGCACGATTGGAGCGGGGTTGATCGAAATCGATACACGCAATCGAACTGAAATACACTACGGCGCGGGCGCAGGCGCCAGCAGCGGCGTGCGGCTGACTGACGATCGCGTCA